>SDBT01011922.1_pt1 | contig 13971 bp, 36 predicted proteins | sample 2277101 | NCBI WGS metagenome assembly SDBT01 (sample SAMN10404973, study PRJNA504765) | marine sediment metagenome | isolation source: marine sediment core GS10_PC15, 103 cmbsf | place: Arctic Ocean: Southern Knipovich Ridge | collected 2010 | reverse complement strand
CTAATACTCATTCCCCTTATATTAGCGAACATACCTATTGTATCGGTTGCACCATATAAGCACATTATATTGGTTGTATTGATTATGTATATGTCCCAATTCGTATAGCATTATAGACAGTGATTTGTTGTATCCTCTTATATACTCCGTCTCAAATCTTTTTTTCTTTTTTCTCAAGTTTTATTTGCATCTGGTCGATTATGTATTATACTTTAAATATGAAGGAAATAGACTTGAAAACATTATTGGAGAAATAAAAAAGATTTAATTTGCATTTCTTTTTTTATGTGTTATACTTTAATTGTAGGCAGTTATTGACAAGTAAATAATATGGTAATCTATTTTATGAAGGGTAAAGATTATGAAAACAGACACAAGAACAATCGTGTCATCGACACCAATTAATCAGAAGTGCGAAATGTTTGATGCCGAGTATATGGCAAGTAAGGTTGTATATTCAGACGGTCATGAGAACATCACGCCGAAACGATGTGAGACATGTCAAACAAGACACTTAACCAATTTGCGAGTCGACAAGTTCCTAACATCCTGCAAACACATCGGCAATCTCAAACTTCGCCTTACTGCAGAACAACGTGAGGCAGTCATATCGGCCATGACAGACGGTCTTAACGGAGTATACGAGCGATTCCAAGGAACGACAGCCGTTGCATCAGGATTTGACATTGGCAAAATATAGTCTGTTGCATTGCATTATAGAATTGAATTGGCCTGTAGGTCTATATATCCTATAATGCAAAGCAATAAACTATATAATCTGGAGAATATAAAATGTTATATACTTGTGAAGAAAGTATTGTAAGAGAAACAGAAAGACGAAGGATTAAACGTCAAGATATTAAGAATAAGGTATTTAGTGAATTACAAGACAAAGCAAGGCATATCGGTTATAAATTAGTGAGGATTAAATAATTATGTTCGATATAAACATAGCAGTTCAAAATCAAAAAGATATTGTTGCACATAGCGATATTGAAGTGCCAGAACGTCCCATACTACATGATAATCTAGTTCAACACATATCAGAACATACTGAATATGATATGCAAGCAGCAATAGAAGGTAAAGCAATATCAAGAGCATATCGTAGTAAAACACATATACGTTTGAAACGGTCTTATAAGGTTGACGGCGATACGTTTTCTACTGGCCAGAAACATAGATTAATAGGACGTAATGCATAATGACAAGAGAACAATATAAACAAAAGATAATGGATTTTATGCTTTGCAAGGGCGTTGATAAATTTTGGGCAAACAGTGCTATTCACCATATTATGCTAAACTTTGCTGGAAATACCTATTGGTTAACAGATATTAAACGGTTAAAAGTTTTCGTGGGTGAATATGGTATGGTTAACAAGTTTACGATGCAATGTATTATTAATCGTGTAAACGATAAAGTAGCTGGTAAAATGGTATATACTTTTAATCGTTCACATAAAGTATCAATTACTAAATGAGGAAATTTGATATAATGGTTCATATAATAGAACAAATAGAGGATATTAGCAGACAATGTGATATTGTACTTGAGCAATTAAGATTTGAGTATATTGACCCATTAGATATAATGAACAAACTAAAAGAGTTTAATAGTAAATTGGAGAATATACAATGTTATATAGACCCATTAATAGAATAATAGATAGAGCTTTTGACGGTCAATTTTATAACCTATTAATAGTAACAATATTGGCGTATATATCTTTATGTTAAGGGGATAAATTGATGAAAAAATTATGTAATTGGTTATTTGATAATTTAGAGTCTATGTGTGTGGTATGGTGTCTTATTATGTTACTTTTATTAATGAGTATAACTACAGTACTTGTACTGTGGGTAATATATGAGGGGATAAAATATGTACTGTAAAGAGGATATTGATAGACAGGCAGAACGTGAGGCTGTTGCATTACACAAACAAGGACAAGACAAGAATCAGCATTTTATCAGACAAAAATACAAGAAGGGCTACAACAAAACACATTTTGATAAACTGTTCAAATCCTGATAAAATATCTCAGGGTTTTAACTGTAGTTAAACTCGTTTAACGTACTGTTTAAGGATGAATAATATGAAAGAATATGTTGTAGATATAACAATTAGACAATGGATTAAGCCAGATACATTTTCTGGTTGTTCTGTTGATGCAATAACCGATGAAGCATATAGACAGTTCTTAAAAGACTGTGAAAATAATACTATTGATAAGGAAACTATAGGGTTTCTTATTCATGGTGAAACTGATTTGTATATAAATAGTAAGGGTGAGGAAATACCTGTATGAAACAAATAACTATACCAAACTACGACAAAATAACTGGGATAAAAGTATTAAATATCAAATACTTTTAACCTACTCACTTTACCAATTAAATTGGAGATAATAAAATGAATGAATTTGAAATTGGATTACATATAGACAAATTAATAGCGGCTATTTGTTGGATAGGAAATGCTATTATATGGAGTGCAGTAATAAGAGCTATATTTAATAAATAGGAGAAAATATGCAAATAATAACTATACCTAATTATGGTAAAGTGACTATTTGGAAAGTAGCGGGTAGAACATTATACAAGTATCTATGCAAGTGGGTAAAAGGTGAAAGTAGGCATAGATATATGTCTGGTAAAGCTGTTATAGTTGCACCAGATATGGATACTGCTATTGTAAAGGCTTGTAGTCTAAGAGGATACAAGCCGAGCCTCATACAGAAAATATAAGACTTGAGGATATAAAATGTTGCAAGTACACGACAGAGTTAAAATTATACAAATAGACAATCTAAAAATATATGGAGAAGCATTAAATAAAAAAGGTGTAGTTACGGACGTTAATTCTGCTTATTGCGGTAGTCCCATAGCAGTAAAGTTTGATAAACCAATACGTGCTTATCACTTACATGAAGAATCGCGAGGCTCTTCTTGTAACGGTATGGGATTTAGAGAAAATCAATTACAACTGAATCTCTTGAAAATATGCACCCACAAAAGGGTGTATATATAGGTGAAAAGAGTATAGATTTATTAGAAATTACTTCTATAGAAGAAGGAGAATCGTTAGTAAGAATTATATCAAGTAGCAAAATGAAAGGGTAATATATGGAGTATAGTATTGACTTACTACCTATTTATGAGTGTACCTGTTGTAAAGCAACAATAGATAAGAAAGATATTGTTGTTACATTACATATAAATAGTTGCCCAGTTTGTGGTTGTGACAATTTAATATTGTTAAAAATAGATTGAGGTTAATTATGGACAAAGAACTAAAGAGATTAATATGGGATTTTGTCTCTGATATGGATAGACATACCACCTTACCATATTATGAGGATGATGATGGTAATTATGACAGTAGTACTGATGAACAATACAAGTATGTATTTAAGAAATATATAACGCCTATCGTAACCCATCAATTAAGCATTATATATTAAATTGTCATTGACATAAGGCTGTGAGACTTTAATACTTATGAAATTGGAGAATTAAAATGGAAACGTACGAATACTGTTTAATGCTTGTTGGTTCTTTTACTGTCGGGTGGCACATTTATTCAATAGCATATTGGGCTATAAGAAAATTAATATCTTAGAACACAAGTTTGATGCGGTTGCGTGTCAAACTTAAATTACTCTGTGGTATGGCTTATGTCTTACTATAGAGTCGGCCCTGTCGTCTACATAGAAGGATACTGGTTGCTCAGACCAGAGACGCAGGTTCAATTCCTGCCAGGGCTATTATGAATAAAATAGCAAGACTTATTATCACGTTAGATTGTAATAAAAAGTGTAGTTATTGCTGTAATACACCTAAGATGTTAGCTTCTGCTACTCGTATTAATAACTTATCTGCACTTAAAAATTATGATGGAATATGTATTACGGGCGGTGAGCCTATGCTAAATCCCAATAGAACAGCTAATATCATAGTGGAATTGAGTAGTTATAATAAACCCCTATACTTATATACTGCCTTATTCCACCCTGAATTATACACAATAATTCCTTTTTTAAAGGGAATACAATATACGTTACATACAGGATGTACTGATATAGATTTACAATCTTTATTGTATATGGAAGGACTTATACCACAGTTTCCAGAAAAATCTTATAGATTATATATACAAAAAGATATTGACCAACAGATACACATAGTACCCTCTTTTTGGGATAGGTTAGAAATTAAAGACTGGATAGAAGATTGTCCTCTACCTAAAAATGAAACATTGTTTATATTAGAAAGTAACAATGAAGAAACTAAATAAAGAATTTAAAAAGGTTATGTCACTTACCACTAAGTTAGTACAAAGTATATACGATGCTTATATCCATCATGATGTAGATAATGTAGTGTTGCAGAAAGATTTAATAATAAGCTATACATATAAAGGCGATGGAGGTTATAATAGGGATATAGAAGATTTTGTTGATAGATATATATCTCTACCTGCTAGTTATAAAAAAACACTAATAATAAATGCTAAAGAGTTGTTTAATCCCTCTGATTTAAGTACAGATAAAATAGAAATATGGCCTTCAAATAAAATGAGGTTTGCTTACTTAGGTACTAATTACTACGAGTGTACCGGACATCTTGGTTCAAGCTGTATGAGGCATAAGGAGAATCAAAAATCATTAAATTTCTATGTAAAAAATAAAGTAAAGATAGTTGTTCTTGTAACAAAAGATAATAAGATTAAAGCAAGAGCATTACTATGGGAAAATATTAATGCAGTTGGTTACAAGAAAACATATACCTATTTAGATAGGCTTTATTATTCAAGAGAACCACAACGAACTTTGTTTCGTGACTTTGCAAAAAAGAATGGGTTTACAACAGAATGTAAAGATTTTTATATAGAGGATATAAATCTTGAAGATATTTCTCATCTACCTTATACAGATACGTTCAGAAAGTTATATTACAAAGATAAAGTATTATCAATGGGGTGTATGTCAGGTAATAAGATTAAATTTCCAGATAAAGTAGTAGAATTAATACATGCCGGTAATCAGGGTTATTTTCCTCAATTAGATAAAAACTCTATTAGGGAATGTTTTACAAATAACTGGGCTTCTAAAAAAGACTGTACTTTTATTAAACAATACAAAGGTCACGTACATAAAAGTAATATTTTAAACATAAGCGGTGTGTATTATAGTCGCCATGATAGTAAGAATATATCCTGTTTGGGTGATAAGGACGATTACTGTTTGAGTATAAATGTAGTGAAAGAAGTATTTACATCAACTAATATAGATAAGACCAAAGGAGAACGAGTAGATAAATATGATGGGTGGGTACAAAAAGAAAATATAATTTATATTAACAAAGAATTATACTCTAAATTAGATAAAGATGTAGTTAGGTGGAATAAAAAATACTATTTAAAGAAACAATGTTATTGTAATACTTTGTCTAATACTTTGATACCTAAAAGTGAGGCCATAGTAGCTTATCGTTTAGGTTTTAAAGAGTATACTAATAGATTTGTTACTGAATCAACCTTATTCGGTATAGAGGGTAAACAAGTCCTTTGTGATACTGAACAACGTGATGTAATACCGGAGCTTGTTGGCCCTTATTATGTAGATGATAGTGTTCCTTGTGTTATACTTAATACGGGGGAACATGTAATGAATTGTCCTCCGGTTATTAGTTATACAAAAGAAGAAAAGCAGAGGCGTCCTTATATAGTAAGAGATGCTCCAGTAAATGAGTATATTATAAGAAGAAATAAGAAGAATTATCTAAGACACTCACATACGTTTAAGGATAAAAAACAGTTAGTTTTTAATTTTGGGAGTTAATAATATGATTCATCCTTGTTATTGGATAAGATTATTAGAGGATGCTGTAACTGAATTTGAAAAGCATAATATTATTTGTTGTATGACACTTAAACGTAGTATTCTTTTTCCTATGTACCAAAAAGCAGTGAACGCTGATACAAGATTTAGAACAAATGGCAAAGTAACAGGAGTTAAAGTATTAGAGGATTAAATATGAGAAATCTATTATTATTTTGGTTAATGAAGGATTGTGTGTTTAGGTTTATTGACTCCAACGGATGTTCAAAATTGAAAAGGTTAAACCCAACAAAACATTGGTATGGCTATAGATGGGAAAGAAGATGTATATTTTGTGATAATGCAGGTTACTGTTTTAAACCAAATTATAGAATCAAATCGTCGTGAAAGGAGATTTGATAGAATGAAGTCAATAATGCCGACAATTTGGTATGACAAATTAGTTGAATTGTGTAGCGTACAGTCTTGTAGCACTAATGAAAAACTAATGGTGTTATACTTAGACCGACAGTTACGAGAATTAGGGCTTGAATACACTATTGACGGCGTTGGTAATATTATAGTCACAAAGGGTATTTCAAATACTTATCCGTGTGTAGTATCTCACATGGACACAGTTCATAGGTTTGTTAGTGAGTATAAACTACGAATAACCAAAAAAAGAGAATTGTTTGCTGAAAGCGGTAAAAACCCTACTGGAATAGGTGGTGATGATAAGTGTGGTATATTTTCCTGCCTCTACTTCTTAAAGGTTTTACCTATAGTAAAGGTAGTATTCTTTACACAAGAGGAGAGCGGGTGTAAAGGCTCTAATCAAATAAGTAAGCTATTCTTTGATGATTGTAGGTATATTATACAGTTAGACAGAAAGGGTAGTGATGACTTTTTAGATACAAAGTGTAACCAAAAGACTGTTTCACATAGCTTTTCATCAGAAACAGGAAAGCTTAAAAAGGAATATAAGTTTAAGTCTGGAGAAGGTTCTATTACAGATTCAGTAAACTTGTGGGTGGATGGTATTGGTATTAGCTGTGTAAACATAAGTTCTGGATTTTATCATCCGCACACGAAGTCTGAATATATAAAGGTAAATGAATTATGGCATAGCATTAAGTTTACTAAGGAAATGATAAGGATATTAAAACCTAAAATATATAAGTCTGTCAAGAAGGAAGTTGTTTATGCTAATACTACGAGTTGGATAGGTAATAAAAATATTAGTTTAAACAAGTGGTGTTATACATGTAAAGAACTTAAACTTGAAAGTATTGGTAAAATGGTTCTTGGTAAATTTAAGTGCTACACCTGTTTAGGTGCGTCTATTTTAGGAGTGTCTATTGAATATAAGAAGTGTAAGATGTGTTGTAAGTATGTTGAATCAAATGACTTACGTTGGAGTACCAACTTAAAGTGTGATGCGTGTTCTAAGTGCAGGTCGTCTGGGGATGATAAGTGTATCTGCTCTATATGTAACAAGTCTATGTATAGAAAACATGGTCATCTAAGGGGTGAGATATTTGTTTGTTATACCTGTTACTTAGACGAACAAACTGAAATAAAGAAAGAAACGTGTTGTGTGTGTAGTAAGGACACAGAAATTACTCTGGGTAAATATGATGGAGAAATATTTACTTGTGATTATTGTTTGATAGAGGCTCAATTAGAATCAAGAGAGATTGTAGTTTCTACAGAACGATGTGACGCATGTTTTACGCAGGTTCCTATATCAAGAGGGTTTTATGGTGATGGCGGTGGAACTTTTAAATGTTTTGATTGTCTTAAAATATAAATAAATTGTACATTAGATTTAACTTTTTAAGTCTTAAAGTTAAAACTTCTATGTAATTATTCTATAATTACTCAGAATAGAGGATAGTTGTCAAGCAAATCATAGAGTTTTTCATAAAGAAGTAGAAAGGAAAGTATTATTATGGGTGAAGATTTTATGAATCAAATAATAAAAATATGCCGTAATTTAGGTATTTTATAAAAAGGTTTAACAAAATGGATTTCAAAGTAGGTGAAGAAATTGAATTAATTGCAGATAATGGACATAGTTGTGGTAAGTTTATAATAGATGAAATTTCAAGCAACAGTGAAAGAGTATGGTTTAAAAATAAATACTACAATTCTGCACCTTGTCTAACGGATTTAATAAGAAGGTGTAGAAAAATTATAAAACCTGGAGACCAATTACTATTTAATTTTATGTAAAAGAAAGTTTAACAGAATGACTGAGAAACAGATACAAACACTAAAACTATTTGCTATGAATTATAGTTTAGATAAGATTGCACAGAGGTTACGTGTATCTAAGTCTACTATTCGCAGTAGGTTAAAGGTATTAAACCCAAGACCGGAGTTTGATAATGCTTATAGTCTTAGGTGTGCTTACAAACAAGCTAAATGGAATATTGAACATCCAATAAGCCTTGAAGAATGTTGGGGAATACTATGAAGTTTAAAGTAGGTGATTTAGTAAAGGTTGTATCTAATAAAAGCTCTGCTGGGTGGGACAGTAGTATTACTATAGGAAAAACATATAAAGTTATAGAGCTTGATTCTAATTATACAGGTGTTCGTATTTTTGTACCCGAAAGTAATGTTAAGTGGTGGTTAGAAGATAGTTGTTTAATGGTAATAGAACAACAATTATTATTTGATTTTATGTAGAAAGGAATTATAAAATGGGACAGTACAGCGAAAAAGAAATAGCTGGCTTTGAAGCCAAAGATTTAAGGATTAGTAAGATAGCAATACTAAAATCTTTAATAGAAAGTGGGAGGAATTGTAATGAAATAGTAGAAGAAAATAAGGAAATAGCAGATAAGTACATAGATTATCTATATGGGGTGAAGCCTGATGTGTGTAACATTAAGGTAGTAAGTACCGAAATAGATTGGAAGTCAGAAGCAGCGTTAGTAGACGTACCTGTACCCACCACAGAAAATATAAAGATACTTCGTCTTATAATGGACGAGTATAAAAAGGCTAATGGTGAGGTAGAAATCAGTCCTAACAATCTTCTGTCTAAGGTTTATAAGGCTTACGGAAAATACCCAACAAATAAGAGTAGTGTTAATGTAGTATTAGGTAAACTTTAATAGGAGACAGAAAATGAGTAAAAGAACCGTAACAATCAATGGTAACAAGGTAATTTTGGACATGAATCGCCCGCAGGTAGCAAACCTCGTAGCAGCACTCGTGGAGGCATGTGCCGAGAGACATTTCCCCATCGGAATGTACCTCACCCATAAGGACAGCGACGGCGGTGTAACGGATTACGAGTTGGTCAGTATCCGAGCTTATGCTGGTGGGCCACCGAGAGCCTATCTGGTCAATGTAGAGACAGGTATCGCACGGAACAGCACTAAGGTTGTGCCCGTACTGGGAACAGCCAAAGGCAAGGCAGGAGAGGATTACTACGTTATCAACATACCGGCAGTCAAGGACAAGTTTTTTGACCCCGACAATCCTGGTCAGCTTTTGGACTACTAACAGCAACTAAGTGGGTAGGAGGTTATATAACCTCCTGCCTATTATTATTATGTTAGAATTCTATTAAGGGACGGTAATATGCCAACTAAAAAAATTGATACAAGTAGGATTTCACCACCTATAAGCGTTAAGCCCACAGGAATAACCTTTGAAGTGTTGAGTGATGGCGATGCTTTTATCTATCAGGGGAAGCTTTGTATTAAAATGGATATGGCTAACCAAGAAGGGATTCGTTTAGATAACTCTGGAGATTATTTTTCAGATTTGTGTGAAGAAGTAGTTCTTCCAGTAGACATTAAAATTACTTGGAAGCTAAAATAACAATTAAACTATCTTATGTTAAGGAGTATTATATGCCTAATAAACCAGCGTTTTCCATCAGGGTAGGTGGAACACAAATCAGTGTATGGGAGAACGAGACAGACAAAGGAGTTATGCGTTCTATAACAATGCTAAAGAGTTATAAAGCAGGAGATGAATGGAAAACAACTACAAATTTCAAACCACAAGACCTTGCCCTATTGAAGATAGGAATGGACAAAGCGATGGAGTTTATCTATCTCAAGGAAGATGAAGTAAAAGAAAAGTTTTAAGTGAAGGGATAAATTATGCTTAAATATTTATGTTTAGGATTGTTTCTAATCAGTATTGTTGTAGGTATTGCCACCGGAGAGTCTTGGACTTGGGTAAGTGGTTGGGTTTGTGCAGCATTATGGTGTTCGATGTATAAGGAATAATAATATGCCATCTAAACCTAAAAATACCGATGAAGTCTACCAAACTATGAAAGAGTATGCCTTGACCAAAGGATATACTATTTCTGATTCGGTACTTAAAGAGATGGCAGAGAATTGTTTCCTTACGTTTGAGAGTAAGCAATGGAAAGGGATTTCTTACTGGCCTCCCATCGCTATGAGGTGGGTGTTGACAAACAAACCTAAATTCTCATATAGTAAACCTGTCCCAACTAAGTCTTGCACAAAGGGCAAGAGCGTGAGAGATAGGATATTGGAGAGACAGAATGAAGTTTAGAGTTGGACAAATAGTTGAGCTTATTAGTAATTCTCAGATGAACGCACAAATAGGTACTAAAGCCAAAGTAACAAGGGAAAATTATAATCACCTTTGCTGTGGAGTGCTTATTGATGTCAAATGGAATAGGTGTGGTGAAAAGCTTACTCAAATGGATGGTGGGTATTATGCAGAGCATTTTAAACCATTCCTACAAGTGGGGGAACAACTATTGTTCGGTTTTATGTGTGAGAAGAGTGGGTGTGCTAACTTAGAATAAGTTAGACACAAGGCCAACCAGTTAATTAAATCGTCCGTGCAGGAGGTTTAACAGAATGATATTTGATTTTCGTAAAGATATGGGAGATATTATGGAGAGCATACATAGTACCGAGAGGGGACTGCCTTCAGGTATTAAAGCTCTTGATGATACCATACTTGGATTTAGTCCAGGCGAAATGATAACTATCGCAGGTAGGCCAGGAATGGGTAAGAGTAGTCTTGCAAGAGATATTATGCTTAGTACAGGTGCACCAGAGGTGGGTGGGGGTACGGTTATCTTGTGTACCTTAGAGATGTCGTGCCAAGAGGTAGCTGAATTGCTTGCGGCAAATCTTGCTAAGATTAATTATTATGGTGTTAAGCGAGGTGGTATTACGGATAGTATTCAATCTCAATTAGATGAAGCGTGTACAGCTTTATCTTCTTATAACATAATAGTTAATGACGATTCTTATCTGACTCCTGATGTAATCAGGGGTATGCTAACGGAGATTAGCCAAAATGAGACAATAGCGTGTGTCATAGTAGATTATCTACAGCTTATGAGCCTTCGTAAGGTGGTGGAAAATAGGCAAACAGAAGTTGCTGAGATTAGTAGGGAGTTAAAAGCGATAGCAAAAGAGTATGATTTGCCAGTTATAGCTCTGTCTCAGCTTAATAGGAATGTAGAATATAGAGAATCTTCCAGACCACGTATGTCAGATTTAAGAGAAAGTGGGGCGATGGAACAGGATTCAAGTAAGATAATCCTAATCCACCGCCCAAGCTATAATAATATGAGTATAGACCCTAATGCAGAGGATACTGGAGAGGCCGAGCTTATAATAGTTAAGAACAGAAAAGGCATTCAAGCTGTTGTGAAGTGCGGATGGATAGCGGAGTATATGAGTTTCTGTGATTTACCAGACTATGATACTTTTTAAAGGTTAACAGTTAAACTTAAAGAAAGTTGAACAGAATGAAATTTAGAGTGGGACAAAGGGTTAGGATTATAGGTACAAAACTGTATTTTAATAGGCACAGGGGTAAAGTAGGTATCATAGATAGAGTTGACCCCTCAACAACGTGGGCCTTTAACGTAGATATGGGCAAAGATAGTATTTGTGCAGATGAGAATGAAATAGAGTTATTAATACCAATAGGACAACAACTATTATTTGGGTTTATGGAAAGTAAACATGATGAAGTTTAAAGTAGGAGACAAAGTATTAATTATAGGTAGACCAGAGTGGAAAAGCTATGGTTGGTCTTCGTGGATTAAATTAGTTGGTAAAACAGCTATTGTTAAAGGTGTAAAATACAATACTATAACTATATATGTAGACGGTCAAAGATTTGGATTATACCCAAAGAGTCTCAGTTTGTGTGTCAAACCTAATGAACAATTACTATTCGAGTTTATGTATGATAAAACTTAAAGTAGAATATGTTAGTAATAACAGGGCTTGGTGTTGCTGCCCGTGGCATGACGACGTGTATCGGCCTAACCTATCTATAACACTAACTAAAGACTATTATGGTAGGTATAAATGCTGGGCTTGTAATAAGACAGGTAAACTGTCTAAAAAGGAAATGGAGAATCTAAATTTATGTGAGTACGAATCATATAAAAACAATGGTAATTATACAATCAGATGGGGTAGTTTAGTGTCTGACTACGTAAGTAACCTTAATAGACTACCTTTAATTAAAACAGCTTTAATTAACAGTCTTGGTGTTGGGGGTAGTTGTTTTTGTCGATGGAGCATAGGATATGATGGACAAGCGTACACTATTCCAATGTATGGTATTTACGAGGATATAAAGGGAATACAAAGAAGGTTTCCTAATAGTAAGAAATGTTGTGTTACTGGTTCAAAGTTAGGTATATTTAAATCCGAAAAGTTTATTGGTTGTGATATTCCTCTTTTTATATGTGAGGGGTTTAGTGATACAATCTGTGTAGAAGATTTAGGATTCCAAGTAATAGGTAGGCCACACTGTCATTATGTAAGAGAAATCGTAGATTACTTAGATATTATTATTGACTATGGTGAGTGTTCTAACATTGTTATAATACCTGATAATGATAAGGTTGGTAAGGACGGTGCTGGTGAGTTATTTGATAAGATTGATAAGGAAATAAGGTGTTCTGATTTAGATTTATTTATATTTGAGGGTGCTAAAGACATCAGGGCTTATATTGAGCTTAAAGGTAAAGATACAGTTAGAGAGGAGTTACAATCCTATGCCGTCCCGTTCTAAATTTAAGGTAGATGACAGGGTTATGTTTGTTGGTTACTGTAGTTGGAATGATTTTATACGTAAGGATATTGGACTGACTGGAGAAGTAGTAAGGGTTGAGAAATACTATGTACGAGTTAATTTAAGTAATTCTAATAGTGGAAATGATTTTTGGAATGTAATGGATGATAATGGTATTGAGTTATTAGAAGGACAAATGTTATTTGATTTCATGTACGATTCAAAATGAATCGTACTTCAATTAAAATTATAAATTTTAATAGTATGTATGATGAGGTAGTATAATGAAGTACAAAGTAGGTGATTGGGTTGAGCTATTATATAGTAGGGCATTAAGAGGTGCGATAGTGGGTAACACCTATAGAATTATAGATGTTTCTCCATGTGATTATCTTTTATCTATCTCAGAGGGTACACAGCATTATGAGTATGATGGCACTAATGCTGGTTGGTGGTATAATGAAGAGGAAGTAAAATTAGTATCAAGAAAAGACGAACAGTTATTATTTGTTTTTATGAAGGAATAATACAATGAGTGATGAAATAGGTTATATTCTTATAACAGTATTAACTGTATTTGCTATATTTTTTGTATTATATAGCATTGATAGAGAGCAAAGAAAAAAGAAATAAATCAAACCATCGAGAAAGGAGGTTTGATAGAGTGGCTAATGTAAGTAATTGGAAAAATACAGAGCGAGAGGTAGCCAAAGCTTTTGGTACAAAACGTGCACCAGTTTGTAATAACGTGACCCATTCAGACACGTTCTCAGACTCTTTATATATTGAAATTAAAAAGAGAAAGAGGTTTTGGATATGGGGGTTATTTGAAGACACTAAAACTAAAGCCTTGAAAGAAGGTAAGATTCCTGTCGTTGCTATTAAGCAGAAAAGCAGGAAGGGTTTCTTAATACTAATAAGGCCAGAGGATATAGAAGGGGTGGCAGCGTGTTTAAGTATAAAGTAGGTGATAGAGTAAAAGTAACAAGAAAAGTCGCTTCAAATACAAATGGTTGGAAAAACTCTTGGGTGATTGGTATGGATGAGTTTATAGGTAGGACATTTAGAGTAGTATATAATGGAGATATATC
>SDBT01011921.1_pt1 | contig 13972 bp, 14 predicted proteins | sample 2277101 | NCBI WGS metagenome assembly SDBT01 (sample SAMN10404973, study PRJNA504765) | marine sediment metagenome | isolation source: marine sediment core GS10_PC15, 103 cmbsf | place: Arctic Ocean: Southern Knipovich Ridge | collected 2010 | reverse complement strand
ACCCATTACTGCAATAAACTTTGAGTTGTACCAGTCGGCACTTTCACAGACATCAGTTTGCTCGCCCCAAATTTCAGGTGAAGCATTAGGAAGATCGCAGTACCAATCGTAAAAACTTAAATTAACTCCACCGAAAAGTTGAAGGAACCTGCTGCCGGCAGCATAACTAAGCATGGACATCGCAGGAATAGGAGAAAATCCAATAACACGATCAGGTCCATATTTTTTAGCAGTATATATGTTAGCTGCTGCCATAATTTCAAGTGCTTCATCCCAGGTTGTTCTTCTAAAACCGCCCTTGCCCCTTGCTTTTTGGTAAGCAGTGCGCTTCTCTTTATTGTTCTGTAGATTTTCCCATGCTAACAGGGCATCGTCGGTCTTTGCTTTTTCTTCGCGATAAGCATCAAGCAACGCACCTCTAATTAATGGATACTTAATTCTTAACGGACTATATAGATACCATGAAAATGAAATTCCTCTCTGGCAGCCACGCGGTTCGTAGGGAGGTAGGCTGCTTTCGAGTAAAGGGTAATCGAGTTGCTGGGTTTCCCATACAACAATTCCGTCTTTAACGTGAATCTGCCAGGAGCATCCTCCTGTACAATTAACACCATGGGTGCTTCTTACGACCTTATCGTGCTGAAAGCGGTTTTTGTAAAATTCTTCCCATTCACGGGTTTTAGGTGAAATTAAATCTTTTATCCAACTCATAATGATGATCTTAAATAATTAAATGTTTTGTTGTATTATTATGTTTTTAATTGCCTTTTGAAAATTTTATCGTTAACTGGTTTGCGTTTCCTATTCCTCCACAACCCTCCATATACTACAAAGAGAACTATGCCACCAAAAATACTTTCAAATAAAAATATTCGCTGAAATATATCAGGTTTCTGTACCGGAGAAATAAAATCGACTTCTTTTAAAAACGCAATTAAATAGAATGCTTCATCTTTTTTGATTTGATGGTTGTTATAAGCTGTCTTCATGACAGGGAAAGGCGGATCTGATATTATTGCATTAATTCCTTGTTCTTTCAGCCGTTTAAATACAGTTGTTAAATCTACTGCCAATAAACCGCCACTAATTATGTTGTCATTTACTACTGTATGACATGAGATACAAGCAGGACCGCCTTCTGTTAAGGCAATTTCACCTAAAAACAATTTTTGCCCGAGTGTTATTTCATTTTCACTAGCATGATCCAACGATATTCCAGAACCAAGTGTAATTTGTTCCTGAATTTCTTTCGTAAAATCACCCGCCAAAGATTGTTCTCTTATAAATACTAGAACATCTTTTATTTCTTTATCCGAGAGAAATTGATCGGGCATAACAATTTTGTTATATTCATTGAAAAGTGCGATCGCATCTTGATCAGCACTATTCACCATATCTTGCGATGATTTAACAAAACCAATTATCCAATCTTCGGTTCGCCTGTTTTCAATATCTAATAAATCTGGTCCAACTAATCTGCCCTTGCCAATAGTGTGGCAAACTTGACAGGTTGTTGTAAAAATTGACTCACCCGGTGTTTGAGAGTACGAATATCCAGGAATCGATATTATTATAGCGGTAAGTAAAATAAACGACAATGCCGTTCGATTAAATAGATTTTCTGAGAGCCGCATTAAATAATTATCAATCTAAAATATTTTTGGTTTTTTCATGTCTGTAATCAGATTTGGGTACCTTATTAAAGCTAATAATCCTAGAATTACAAATCAAGATGCAATATTTTCTTATTAAATTTTTTTTTGCTGTAAGCATTAAGAAACTGTAGTATTGTGAGCCTTAACGAAATTTTGCGTATGCCGCTGGAAGATGTACCAAATGACATTTGAAGCAACTTTCATTGCCGATTTTTTGTCCCAGCGCCATAATTTCATTAGGGTCAATGGGTGATTTATTCATACTGACCTCAAGCTGTTCAATAAGCGCTTTCACGGATTGATCAACAAAATAATATCTATCAGATATATGACATGCTGAACAGGTTTCCTCCAATACCTCAAAGCGGGCTTTAAAACCCTGTAAATGCATAAACGCATTTTCCATCTGCTGTTGTTCAAGATCGATATTTATTCCAACGAAATTCAGCTCTATAGCTTGCATTAATTCTGAAAAACTCATATTAATCTTTTGAACTGGGTCTTCCACCGAAATTGCAGTAAAGTCACCCCAATGGTACTTCTGTTGAACTGGAACCATATTTTTCATGTGACAATCATGACACACTTTACCAACTTTCTCAAAACTTAACATTATTTTTTGCTGATCTCCAGTGGCTAATGCATCATTGAGTCCATCAATTGGTTCACTGGGAAATGCATCAGACCATTCCGGAACCATTTTTGCAATTGCATAGTATTGCGTTTTGAATTTCTCAAAATTCCCGAGAGCATTTTCTACATCATTTTCAAATAGATCAACCAGGGTACCTGATAAAGATGTGCTCATTCCAAGCATCATAAACTGAAAAACAGGTTGATCTACCTTGGGTGGGAATAGCTTATCCAAAGAACTGGGAAGTGTTAATTCCTGATGCGCCTGTGGATTAGAATGTTGTATGGTATTACCTTCCCCCTGTTGAGCATTTATTATCACTGTTGCAGTGACAAGAAAAATTAACAATTGCCTGAATCTTGCTTTAAGATTATGCATTTGCTACCTCCTTTGTGTATGCGTAGAAAACCGTCGTCTTACGAAAGATATATTTAATTCTTCCGTTTGTTATTTTATTTATTAGTCTTCTATTTATAGTAAATAATACAAATAAAATAGGTATATAAAAACAATAATAATATTGGTTTAGGAGATATAATTATCCTAATATATTTACATTTTTCGTTTTCAATATCGCCTACCTCAATTATCATGGAGTAAGCACATGATCTTATTTCATCCTATAGTCATTATAATTTTAACTATTTCTATTACAATGAATAATTATTTAGTAAATTTCAATCACATTATATCCAATGTCCCTTTTCGTTGGATATAAAACTTACTAGTCAAAGCAAGGAGTAGATATGAAATATCATAAGGCTCTTCCCCTTTTTATAGCTAATATTATTTTATGTACATCAGTAATATTAGCTCAAGGTGTTACAACTTCCGGTTTAGATGGTTTCGTCAGTGATACTGACGGAAATCCACTAGTCGGAGCAAATATCGTAGTAAATTATGGACCAAGCGGTACTCAATACGGTACATCGGTTCGCGACGGCGGACTTTACACAATTCCAAATATGCGTGTAGGTGGTCCATATTCTATCACAGTTTCATACATTGGTCATCATCCACAAGAGAAAAGTGATATCTACCTACTTTTAGGTCAAACACAAAGCGTTGACTTTACATTAGTAGTAGAAGCCATTGAGATGCCCGGTGTAGAAGTACAAGCGGAGCAGGATGATGTTCTAAATCCAGACAGAACAGGCGCGGCTACTTTTATCGGCGATGTACAACTTGCGCAGATGCCTTCCATAAAAAGAAGTGTCCGCGATCTAACACGCCTAGATCCGCGCAGCGATGGTAACTTTAGTTTTGGAGGAAAAAACTGGCTTTACAATAATATTTCCGTAGATGGTTCATATTTTAATAATGCGTTTGGTTTAGACGATCCGGCTCCGGGTGGTCAAGCCAACGCGGAATCCATTCCCTTTGATGCAGTGGAACAAGTACAGGTATCAATCGCATCATTTAAAGTTACCGAAGGTGGATATACCGGTGCTGGTATTAACACGATCACTAAAAGTGGAACGAATGAATTCAAAGGTTCGGTTTACACATTCCTTCGGAATGAAACGTTAATTGGTAATAAAGTGAGTGGAAGTGAGGTAATTGCTAATCCTGATTTATCTTATAACCAAACCGGATTTACCTTTAGTGGTCCGATCATTCCCAATAAACTATTCTTTTTTGTCAATGGTGAAATCGAGCGTAAAAGTGATCCCGGATCAAACTTTGTGGCTGCTGGTGGTGATGAGCTTGGAGAATCGCGTGTTAGCGCTGCTACGATGGATGAAATCAGTAAACGTATGAAAGATGTTTATGGCTACGATACCGGTCCTTATCAAGATTATACGAATAAGACCGAAAATAATAAGTTATTGTTAAAGCTCGATTGGAATATTAACGATAAACACAATGCATCATTTAGATATAATTTTCTTGATGCTGTGCGTGATTTAGGTCCGCATGGTTTTGTTCTAAGTTTTAACAATACCGGTCGTGGTCCAAATAGCACCAGTTTGCCATTCCAAAATTCCGGTTATGCTATAAATAACAATTTGCATTCCTTAGCCTTTGAATTAAATAGTATGTTTGGTGGAAATATGGCCAACCATTTCTTTGCTAGTTATAATCGCTTCCGCGATTTTCGTGAACCATTCAGCGAAGATTTCCCGACAATTGAAATTGGAGAAAATGGCGTAACTTATACAACCGTTGGACATGAACCTTTCTCGATACATAATATACTCGACCAGAATGTCCTGCAGATTACTGATAATGTCAGCTATTTTATGGGTCCACATGTCTTTACAGCAGGTGTGAATTATGAACAGTTTAAGTTCTTTAATTCATTTAATATCTTCAGACATGGTTTATTTATGTTAGATGCTTCGTGGGCAGGTTTCTTAGGTGGAACTACATATTCGACTATAGAGGACTTTTTCAATGCGGTAGATAATCAAACTGACTTCAGAGGCATGATAAATATAACTGGTGGTGAATTTAAAGGCGAATTGATTGATGTTGGGCAATTTGCAGTTTATGCTCAAGACGAATACACCGCCTCAAGGAATCTAAATCTCACCTTTGGCTTACGCGTTGATATTCCAATATATAATACTGATCCCATTGATAATCCGTTCTCACGCGGTCTTACATTATTAGATGAAAATGATAATGCTGAAGAAGTAGATCAAAGTAAGTTGCCCGATGCACAATTACTTTGGTCACCGCGTTTTGGTTTTAATTGGGACGTCAAGGGTGATCGTTCCATGCAAGTACGTGGCGGGACAGGAATATTCACAGGACGTTTGCCATTTGTTTGGATCGGTAATGTTATATCTAATCCCGGGCAGAATCCCAATTTATGGGGTGAATATAATCAAATAGATATCCCGGATAACCATGTTACTGATGATGGTGACGGTAGAGATGTTGCGGGAAGATCTATTCTACAGCAATCCTTTGATGTAAATGCCATGGTTGATGATTTTAAATGGCCTCAAGTTTGGACAACTAATTTTGCGGTTGATTCCAAATTACCAATGGGTTTGTTAGGTACATTTGAGGTTGTATATGGAAAGGATCTGAATGCAATCTATATGCGGAATGCCGATCTTGATGTTCCTGAACGTTATTTAAGCGATGGCAGACCATATTATGGCGCTACATCAACAGATCGTGAACTAAATGAAGCATATCCTGATGAAGGTGCCGGAGTGTATGTCATAGATAATACTGATGAAGGTTATAATCTTACAATTACAGCACAAGTACGCAAAGTGCATGATTGGGGATTAAATACAAGTCTGGCATATACTTATTTGCAAGCTAAGAACAATCTAAAATCAACAGAGATCGCAAGTGTATTGTGGCAAAGTCAACCGATACAAGGCGACCCGAATAAACCGAATTTAAGTCATTCAGAATTTGGTACCCGTCATCGTATTATCGGTACAGCAAATTATACGCATGATTGGAATTCAGCACATTCAACAAATATTGGTGTATTTGTTGAGGTTGCTGAAGGTAATCGATATGTATATTCCGGTGGTAACCGCTATTCATTCACCTATGCCGGCGATGTGAACGGTGATGGTGTTGGAGGAAATGATTTGATCTACATTCCAGAAAATAAAAATGATATTGTCCTTGCTGATCCAGGTCAATGGAATAAGTTAAACGATTTCATTACGCAAGATTCATATTTGAGTGAAAATCGCGGCAAAATTGCTGAACGACATGGTTTGACTAATCCTTGGTTTAGTAATATTGATCTAAGGGTATTACATAATTTCAAAACCAATTTAGGAACATTCCAACTCAGCATTGATCTACTGAATGCCGCCAATTTTGTAAATAGTGATTGGGGTGTAAGGAAAGTTGCCAATCCGCTAGCTATTACGCCTCTTGAACTTACCGACTGGACAGACGGAGGTGAACCGATTTTGAAATTTAACGCCCTTGATAAAAACGGCAACGTTATTGATACATTTATTGACGATCCCGGTCCATTTTCTCGATGGGGTTTACAAATCGGTCTGAGATATATGTTTTAATCTAAAACGATGGTAATAAAAAAGCCCTGCAAATGCAGGGCTTTTTTTACTTCTAATAATTAAAATTATTCATAAATTAGCTTCAATTAATAAGAGGTGAATCCATGTTGGCATATATTGCTGGTCCGTTATTTAATGAAAAGGAGCGAGAATTCTTGGATGAGATTAATTCTGTGTGTAGAGCTATTGGAATAGACACATATTTACCTGTTCAAGATGGAGGATTATTAAATAACGCTAATGCTAATGAAGTATTTCAAGTGGATATTAAAGCGCTTAATAAAGCATCGCTGGTAGTAGCAAGTTTAAACGGAGTTGACGTTGATTCAGGCACTGCTTTTGAATTAGGTTACGGTTTTGCGAATGGTAAAAAATTATTTGGACTACGTACGGATTCTAGAGTTTTTAGTCCATCCTCAGAAGTAAATCTAATGATATTAAAATCTTGTGCAATTTACCATTCCCTTCAAGAATTAGATACTGCTTTAAAAGATTATTACAAATCTGAAAAGCAATAAAGATAAGCAATCGGCTAAACAAGTATGTCCCATAGAAAATAATATCTCTATCTGGTAGATCTTAACTTATACAATAATTAGTTGCTCCCGGTCCCACAATACTGAAACACACCGCCGGTTCTCCGGTCAATTTTGCATAAGCCGATGCAGCAAAAGCTGCAGCACCTTCATGCCTAACACCATAATATGATAATTTACCTTGTTCCTCGGCTTTATGCATCGCGTTAGCGAAACCCAAATTTGAATGACCAACAATCCCAAAAACAACTTTTACACCCCACTTAGTCATAACATCAACCATTTGATCAGATATGGTAACTGCTTTTACCTTATCCTCGATCCCAACATAAATATCAGCACCTTTTAATTTAACAGGAAAGATTTTTGCATGATCATCAAATCCTTCCGGTGCTTTGCCGGTTTTAGGATCATATTGATAGGCATGCCAAGGGCATATTACCCAACCATCCTCAATTTGGCCTTCTCCTAATGGTCCCCCTTGATGTGGACAGCGATTGCCCAGAGCAGAAAATTCATTTTCATGATGAACCAAACATACTTGCTGTTTAGTTGCAACTACTGTTTTAACGCGCCCATTTGGTAGATCACTATCTTTAGCTACTTTGACCCAATTGATATTATTTTTCTTTTTCATACGCATACTTTACATTATTGAAAAATTAAATCATTTGAATTTAGTAAAGTCCTTTGACAATTTATCGCAATTATATGTCATTAAAATAAAATTGAATACAACTTCTATTTTTATAACATTCTATTGATTTGCTAATACACAAATCCATAATGTTCGCTATCAATATTTCATCTTTTTGAATGATTATCTAAAGAGGATTATAATTATGAATTTTAAAATGGATTTACACGGGTATACAAAATAAATGAAGGTAATATTTTTAGACATTGACGGAGTATTAGTAACAAGAAATTCTATTAAATATCAATACTTAAACTTTCCTGATGATACTAATATACATTTTAGTAAAAAAGCAGTAAAAAATCTGAATAAACTTGTTCGTTTAACTAAAGCAAAAATTGTTATCAGTTCAACTTGGAGATTATTTCACTCTCTGGAAGAACTACAGAATATTTTCAAAGAACAAAAAATTAAAGGTAAAATAATTTCCACTACAAGTGTAGAAAAAGCCACTATTGAAGAAGACATCCCGCGCGGACAGAAAATTGCCGATTGGTTAAAAGAACATAACAATATTGAACAATATGTAATAATTGATGACGATGTTCGAGTCGACTGCATCCAATTCCATCCATTTAATTGCGTAGAAACATCGTATAAACGTGGATTTTCTCCCGAAGATAGACTTAATGAAGCTCTGGCAATATTAAATGAAAAATAATGTATATTCCACTTTAAAAAATAGGAGATAATCATGAAAATAGACATTAAAGCATTAGCACTTTCAATTGGTATTATTTGGGGTCTTGCCATTTTCCTGTTGACTGTCTGGTTTTTAATCATGGGTTACGACGGTAATTTACTTGCTAAGCTAGGCAGTGTTTACCTTGGATATTCGGTTTCTTGGTTTGGTGCATTTATTGGTTTGATCTATGGTTTTATAGATGGACTTATCGGAGGAGCATTATTAGGCTTTTTATATAATAAGTTCGCAAAATAAACAATTATATTTTAATTAGATAGAAATATCATTTTAATCGCGACCTAAATGCCCTCTTTAAAAGCAAAGGATGGGCTATGTGAATGTAACATATTCTTTTAATTTTATTAAATAAAAAGGGGAAAGTATATTACTTTCCCCTTTTTAATGTGAGTTTAACTTAAAATTGGTTGTTTTTGTTGATGTTTAAGCGTTTTAATTTTGTTCTAATTAAATAATGCTTCCAGAAAACTTTATATTAGCACTTGGGCTTACAATTTTCGCCGGACTATCCACCGGTATTGGAAGTACAATGGCTTTCCTTTCAAAGAATTTCAACCCCAAATTTTTAGCGGGTTCATTAGGTTTTTCAGCCGGAGTCATGATCTATGTATCTCTTATTGAAATATTCGTCAAAGCTAAAGATTCATTAACAATTATTTATGGATACAAACAGGGTTATTGGCTTACTGTTTCAGCTTTTTTTGGCGGAATTGCTATAATTGCTTTGATTGACCGGTTAGTTCCAGCGTTTGAGAATCCGCACGAACTAAAAAATCCTGAAGATTCCGCTTCCGATGTTACCCTGCAAAATAATAAATTAATGCGCATGGGAATGTTTTCTGCATTGGCAATTGCTATTCACAATTTTCCTGAAGGTTTAGCCACCTTTATTGGCGCATTACAGGATCCGGCTTTAGGTGTAAGCATCGCTGTAGCGATAGCTATTCATAACATACCGGAAGGCATTGCTGTTTCTGTGCCGATTTACTATGCAACAAAAAACAGAAAAAAAGCATTTTACTATTCCTTCCTTTCCGGGTTGGCTGAACCGTTAGGAGCAATAATTGGCTATTTTTTACTAATTAAAATGTTCGGCGATATTGTTTTTGGAATCGTCTTTGCGGGAGTAGCAGGAATTATGATTTATATTTCTCTTGATGAATTATTGCCAACCGCCGAAAAATTTGGTGAACACCACATCGCTATTTATGGCCTGATTGGCGGTATGGTAGTGATGGCGCTAAGCTTGCTAATGTTTGTTTGACAAGTACATTGCTCTACAATCAATTGAAATTTGTAGGACAATTTCAATTCAAGACAGACCTGAATAAATTTCTAATAATTACTGAGTAAAAACCGCTAAAAATTGGAATTGGTTAGAATTGTAAAAGAGAATTTGCTAATTTTAGATATACCAGGATAATCACAATACTTTTCAACAATATATTATTGTTAATACGTTGAATTTATCAACTCCTGACAAAATTAAATGAGACTACAACAAAAACACATATACTTGAAAGTGCCAATAATAAAAACACTTACTCTTATTATTTTAATGAATATAAATCTTGCGTTTACTCAGGAGTGGAAAAGTTTAAAATCTTATCAAAAAGAAACAGGTAATTCATTTCTTTTGGATGGGTGTTGGTTAAAAAAAGACAGGAAAAGACAAACAGTGCGATGGAAGCAGGCTAATAAATATAACCTCAATATTGAAAATGGAAATAGTAAGTACAGATCAATTAGCCAAATACGAGATTTTTATGTTTGGTTTGACGAAGAAAGAAAAAAACAGGGACATGAAATAAAATGGATAAGAATTGCTGCAACAGCAGCTGGTCAGTTATCAAAATTAGATAGATATTTTATTCGCGTATTTATTGTAAGAAAAAAAGAGGTAGTAAAATTTGCCAATGAAGGATCTGAAAAAGTATTTGCCTTTGCATTCCCTCAATTAAAAAGGGTATATTTTTCAAATGAAATAATAATAGGAAAAGATGCCGAAAACTGGGATAAAAAATATGGCGTGAGAGAGCAATGTGTAATACTTGAACCGCTATATAAAAAATTATCTAAAAAAGCTATCAAAAAATTAGAGCGAATGGCTAAAGGAAAAGGGCTTTTTAATTTAGGAGTTCCAAAAGAGTTAAAATACGAAGGGAAAATAGATGATTGTCAAGCAAGATTCGAGCACGGGATAATGAAATTATTTCCGAACTATTCAGACAATCCATAGTTCTGACTTAGTCTTTTACTTAACAATTTAGGATTGTGAATAATTCTGCCTAATTCATTCCAAAATTTATTGCCGTGGTTTTTAATTTTTATGTGAACAAGTTCGTGCAAAATAATATAATCTCTTAATTCCTTAGGAAGGGCAATTAAGCCTATGTTCAGGCTAATATTGTTTTGTGCTGTACAACTGCCCCACCTTGTTTTCATATTTCTAAAAGTCACTTTACCATAATTAAAACCATATTTAGTGGCAAGATATTCAACTCGTTTTATGATTCTTGACTTTTCTTCAGTAGCTAGAAATTTTGTTAATTTGGTAACATTAACTTTTCGGGAATACTGACTTTGATGCTTTTTAATCCAATCCAATTTGTTATGTACAAAAGATTCGGCTTTTCTAATAGTTATAAATCTAGGTACAGCTACTCTAATATTGGTCGATGATTTAATCGAGATAATTATTCGCTTCGCTCGTTTGCTTTTCTCAAAAAGTACAGCCCCTATTTCAGGGTAGTTAACATATTTAAAATTCGGCATCTATTTCTATTCTGTTAATTATTGCTCTGGCGAAAAGATTAGTGCTCTAAATATATCAAAATATTTCCGAATATTTTATCGAATTATGCCTCCGGTATAGCACACAACGATACCTTCGTTCTATAAATAATTTAAAATTAGTGGAAATGTTGGAATTAGTTTCTATCGAGTGTAGCTATAATTAAGTAGTATTAGACAATATTTATAACTAAATAATACGAATTAGAGCTCGATACCAAGAATCATTCTTAGCATTAATTGTGGTTTATTATTTTTTATATCCGTGACAGCAATCGCTGATCCAAAAGCAACCCACGCTTTACTAGTACCATGCGAGATAACAGGACCAATATAATGCCCATTTTCCCCGCCTTTTGCTTCTAACCCAAGAGTTAATAATTTCCCAATTTTGTAATTAATGCCTGCATTATATTTAATTGCTGATTCCCATTCATCATCTTCAAATCCATATTCAATAACAGGATTTATAGCAATATTAAAATTACCAATATCTTTAGCAAGAATTAATTTCCCCTCTAATCCGTGTTCAGAAAAATCCGGTTTACCTTTATATTCAAAATATAGCAAGGGGTCCATTAAATAACTGCCTTTTTCCCCAAGTCTATAACGAAACCTCATCTTATAGCCTTTATAGATAAATGAGGAATTTGGGGTTTGACCAAATACTTGGTATACCGCAAAATCAAATCTATCATTCATTCCGATTTCTAATTCTATGTTATGATCTGTTGATGTCACACCTTTAAATGAATCTGATAAAGGAGTAGAAAGGGTAAGATAGTGTTCAAATTCAACTTCTCCAGCTGCCATAGTTTTGTATTCATATGTCCATACATACGAACGTTTATCAGCTTTTATTGTTGTTGTTAAAAGGAATATAATTCCCAATATGGTTTGAAGATAGTATTTGTTAATGTTCATAATTTGTCCTATTGTTTAAATTTTCTATTAAATTAAAAATTTTAATGAGAATTTGTCTCAATAAAATTACTTAAATTGCCCTATGGTTCCAAACAGAAAAATATTTAGTATAGAACTTTAATCTACAACTATTACTATAATTCATGCCAAATTCCAAATACTATTTATAGAGGTTAATATAAATTATGAAAGCAATTTGGTTAGCATTTGGAGCAGTATTTTTAGCAGAAATAGGCGATAAAACTCAACTCGCAATATTAGCGATGAAATCTAAGGGTTTCTCCGGATGGGGATTATTTGTTGGTTCAATGATAGCGTTTTCAGTATTAACTGCACTTGCAATATTTTTTGGTGGTTGGTTACAGACAAAAATTCCTGTTGAAATGATTCAAAAAATTGCCGCAGGAAGTTTTATGGTTATCGGACTACTTATGTGGTTTGGTAAAATTTAATTAATCAGCCAAATTTGTTCATATAATTTTGGTGTTCTTTTACAATAATTTATTTTGTTAATCGTCGTTAGCACGACATTCAATAAAATATAGTGTTATTATTTTTTAATCGAGTATTCGAATTTATTTTTGTATTGGGAGAATTTGTACATATGATTAAAAACACATTTATTAATTACACAATTTCTTAACATTTTACAAGAATACAATTTGTCAAAGAATTTGTAATGAATTTAAGCACCATCGCTATTGGCACCTTATAATTTACAAGTGCTTACTAATTATAATAACTTATGATAAAATTAACAGTCACAAAAAATCTTCTAATATCATTTATATTCCTAGCAACTTTACTATTTGCTAAGGATGAAAAAATTAATTCCTTAAAAAACCCATTAGAAAATTTCCATATTAATCCAAGCATCAGTCAATTGGCATACTCTAATATTATGCTGACGGACAGTTTGTCGTTTCGAGCAAAATTGTTTTGGGGTGAAAAAGGACTGTTTCGCAGGATAAATCTTGCGCCGCCTGATTTAAAAGGTGAAATGAAGCTGCGCAGGAATATGTTACAATGGCATCAGCGCTTAGGCTTATTAACCTTGGGAGCAATTACATACCAATTTTTATCTGGCAAAAAGCAATATAACAATAATTTTGAAAATTTCAATACAGACCGACAGAAAAGACACAAGGTATTAGGATACACTACTTACGGTTTATATCTTTCTACTGCTTCATTATCTTTATTGGCGCCTCCGTCCAGGAAACAATCTAAAGGATTATCTTCTACAAAAATTCATAAATACCTAGCAATTGTGCATTTCTCAGCAATGATAGCCCAGCCTTGGCTCGGGTATAAAGCAGCAAGGGCTGCTAATACGGATGACTATAATAAATACATTGATTTACATAATATAGCCGGGACTGTAACAATGATAAGTTTTAGTCTTAGTTTCTTTACAACCTTTTTCCCATAATGAAAAAAATAATATTAACGCTTTTGGTATTTTCTGCTTTTCAATTTGCGCAGAAACAGCAAGTTATTATTGATTCGACTATCAGTTATGTAAAATATACCGGAGCCCATTTCCTGCACAATTGGTCCGGACAAAGCACTATAATTAATGGTGAAATATTAATTGACCTTGAGAATCCTCTCACAAGTAAAATTAATATTTCAATTCCGATAATGTCTTTTGACAGCAAGAATGGCAATCGTGATTCAAATATGCTATTTGTAACTGAGCAAGATGAATATCCCAATGTGTTATTTACTGCAACGGAAATAATGACTGCAGACCAAACCAATTATCGAATTAAAGGGCTACTTAATTTTCACGGTATTGAAAAAGAAATACATGCCTCTGTGCAAGTATCTATGATTTCAGATTCAATAGAATTTATAGCTGCTTTCAAAGTAAATTTGATCGATTTTGATGTTGAAAGACCAAAGCTATTGTTATCTAAAATAAATGAAATAATAGAAGTTGAATTATATATAAAAGGTAAAATATAAACGTATCTACATTTTGGAACTTAGAGCAGTCTGATTTTCAAAAAATCTA
>SDBT01011920.1_pt1 | contig 13973 bp, 9 predicted proteins | sample 2277101 | NCBI WGS metagenome assembly SDBT01 (sample SAMN10404973, study PRJNA504765) | marine sediment metagenome | isolation source: marine sediment core GS10_PC15, 103 cmbsf | place: Arctic Ocean: Southern Knipovich Ridge | collected 2010 | reverse complement strand
CTGACAAGATCTATCTCGTCCCATCCTGTTCCGACCTCTTCCAAAAGGCTTTCGATGGCGGTACGGATGGCTCCTTTGGCAAGTTGGAGCTCCCTTATGTCCTTTTGGGTGACATAGACGCTCCTATCCTCGGTAACGGAAAAAGCCGTCATTCCATTGTGAGAAAATAGCCGGTCTCGAAGGAATTTGTCTTCTACCTCATCGGGTGGACATAGCCTGCCGGTATCCTCGATAAGCCCGACATCCAGGAGCGCCGCGACCAGCCTGATGAGGCCGGTTCCGCATAGACCCTTCGGATTCACACCTCCCAAAACCTCGCAGGATACATCGTTCTGTGAGATTCGAACATCACAGATCGCACCAGGAATGGCGCGAATGCCGCAGGCAATCTGCGCACCTTCGAAGGCGGGCCCAGCCGCCGCCGAGGTACAGGAGATATTGCCGTCCCGTGATAGAACAACCTCTCCGTTTGTTCCAATATCAACAGAGAGGGAGGTACCTTTACTGCTGTCCAATCCAAGGGCCAGTATCATACCCGTTGTGTCCGCACCTACAAAGGCAGAGATAAGAGGCAGGGTTTCCACGTACCCATATTTTTGGAAGGTCCAGTGGAAATCCGACGGTCTCCTTCGCGTAAGCTCCGAGATCACATTGATATACGGCGAAAGGGTCAGCTGAACGGGGTCCAGATCGTGCAGGATGTGCAGCATGATCGAATTGCCCACGACCACCGTTCGTACGACACATTCGGGATCGATTTCGGTCTCATCGATTAACAGATCGGCGGCTTCCTGAATCGTCTGAAGAGCCGCTGAGCGCACAGCCTCGCGATTCGAAGCGAATGCCTGCGCACGGGAGACCACGTCCGCTCCGAATGCCGTTTGCCGGTTGAGCAGCGTCTTTCGCCCTATGCGTCTCCCGCTCTCGAGATTGTGAAGAGCGAGATCCACTGTGGTGGTTCCCAGGTCTACGGCAAACCCGTAGTACCGCTCCGATTTCCCCCGACAGGCACAGAGAAAGGACTCATTCTCCATTAGGACGGTGATGCGCCAATCGTTATCTCTGAGGTTTTGGGACACCGCTTCCAGGGAGGAGTAGTCAGGGGATGAGACAGCAGAACCCGTCTCCCCGATTGCAGCCGTAACCCTCTCCCAGTCCGACCTCTGATCCTCCAGTGAAGGGGCTGGGATCTCCAAGTGCCTGCGTGTAACAAGGGCTTCACCGGTTGTGAGATGGGTCTGCTCGACCCCCGTCGCATCGAGCCACACACCCCCCGTCTGCTTTCCCTCGGGAACGGTTACCGTGCAGCTTCGCTCCAGCACCACCCCACAGGCCAGTCTAAACCCTTCTTTCAGCTCATCAGGAGGAACCTTTTCCCCTCCCGAATCGGTTGGGGGATCGATCTGAATGCGACACTGACCGCACAATCCCTTACCGCCGCAGGGAAAGTCCACGAGAATCCCTTCTCTGATGAAAAACTCTCTTAGGGGGGTTCCTTTTCTAACGTGGAAAACGAGTCCGCCGGGATCAACCTTTACCTCGAGAACTGCTTCGGTCATTCCTACCTAACCTGGAGAAAAGGGTTGGATGAGTTTTGTTTTGTAATCGATTCAGATCTAAGTTACGAAGGTCTTCGCAAGATCGGCGGCTGAAGCGGCATCCGGTGCGTAACCGTCCGCCCCGATCTCATCGCAGTAAGCCTGAGTAACCGGAGCGCCGCCAATTATGATCTTGACTTTGCCACCCAGATCCGACGAGTTGAGGGAATCAACCACTTCCTTCATGGCCGTCATGGTTGTCGTCAGAAGTGCAGAAGTCCCTATGACTTGAGCATCGTTCTCGCGAGCGGCCTCAACAAATTTTTCCGAAGGTACATCCGTCCCCAGATCAATAACCTGAAATCCGCCACCTTCGAGCATCATTCCGACGAGGTTCTTCCCGATGTCATGGAGGTCCCCTTTAACCGTGCCGAGAACAACGGTTCCGGTTGGTTTTACTCCGGCCTCAGCCAGGAGAGGCTTGAGAACTTCGCTTCCCCTCTTCATGGCTCTCGCCGCTATGAGCACCTCGGGAACGTAAATCTCGTTTTTCTTAAACCGTTCTCCAACGACACTCATCCCGGCAAGCAATCCGTTATTCAAAACTTCACCGGCATTCAATCCTTCATCAAGCGCCTTCTGTACCAACTCCTTGACCTCGTTTGCCTTTCCCTTAATCAAGTTCTCCGCTATCTGTTCAACTGTGCTCATGGGAATCCTCCAATAAAAACTGATAGAACTATACCGATTTTGTCCTGGCATAACAAGAGATATGAGAAAAAAAATAGAAATCGGCTGAGCATAGACTTATAATAGTAAGAGTATCCGTGTCTTGACTTTGAAAATAGGGCATTCTATCATTCCAACAGAGGACGATTTCAGAGTGAAAACGGTTCTCATAATCAACGAATCGACACTGGTAAGAGATTTTCTCAAGCAGAAGCTGGAGACATTCGGTCTGGAGGTAGTCCTGGCCGTAAACGGTTTCGACGGCCAGCTCAAAATACGCAATGAGGAACCGGACCTGATCATCATGGACTATTCCCTCTCTCGGGTGAGCTCTACGGAACTGCTCCAAGTCAAAGTGGAGAATCCCAACAAGAGAAACGTCCCGGTCATCGTAACGGGAGAAAAGCTCAGCAAAAAGCGTCTCATGGAGCTCGCTCGCTACAACGTTAAAAAGTACTTTGCGAAGCCGATCAAGATGGATAGCCTCATCAAGTCGGTATCGGAGCTCATGGGACTGGACATCAAGATCGATACCACTCCCTGTATCATCGATGCCCATTTCAACGACGGCATTTTAATCATCGATCTGGCCCGCGGCATAAACTCAGAAAAGATAGACCTCCTGAAGCTAAAAATCGAGGAGATCCTCAGGCTCTATGAAGTTCAGATCCCAAAAATCCTCATCATAATGACCGATATGGAGCTGACGACGCAGAACAGCGGCAAGCTTAACAGCTTTCTCACCATCGTACGCGAAACCACCAACACACCCCTGAAGGGTATTAAAATCCTCACCGCTTCGAAATCTGTTCGCCGGGTGCTGTTGTCACTGGACGAGTTCAAAACGATCGAAGTAACCAGCAATATTACCCAGGCCATGGACAAGCTGCTGGGAATTAAAGTGAGTGAGTGGATAGAGGAGGGGCTCGCCGTTGTAAGAGAAGATCTCTTCAAAACAAAAGACCGCGCTGAGGGTAATTCAGAGACGATGGATCTCAAGTTCGGCCACGAGACGGTGCAGGAAGACCAGGCTGTCGGACCGGAGACTGAAAAACAGGTGATGGCGCGGATCGCTGTAGTCGATGACGACCCCGTGATACGAGAGCTGCTCAACACCACCTTTGCAGATTCAAATTACTCGGTCACGGGATACGAAAACGGCAAGAGATTCATAGAGAATATTGAGGAACAAGTGCCGGACCTGGTTTTTCTGGATCTGAGAATGCCCGAGATGGACGGCTTCACGGTGCTCCAGAAGATGCGGGAGAAAAAGATAAACAAACCGGTCATTATACTTTCGGCCCTCACCAAAAGGGAGACCGTCATAAAGGCGTTAGAGTACGGTGTGAAAAGCTACCTGAGCAAACCGCTGAATCCCGCGGCTATTAAAATCAAAACCGAAGAGGTGTTGAGGCTAAAAATTTAGCTGAACCGATTTTGGACTCTGTAAAGATCTTATGAGTGTAGATAAAAAAACGCTGCTTCCTCTTTACCATTCGTTCAAACCGATCTTTGAAAGCTCGGGCTCGGGCATGATGATCGTCGACCTGGAAGGGAACCTGCTCTGGCCTAACTCGGCGCTCTGCAGGATGCTGGACTGTCCGAAGAATCATCTCATAGATACCAAGGTCTCTCGCTTGATCTACGGCGAGGATTCCGATTCCTTTTCCCGATCGTTCCGTCAACTCATAAGAGGAGGCTTCGATCACTTTCAGTTCGATACCCGGCTCCTCAGCGGTGATGAGAGGATTCTCTGGGTGCATTTGAGCTTCAGCACCTTCAAAGACTCCCGAAGTCAACCCCGGTTCGTCTTCGGGATCATTACCAACATTACTCGAGCCGTGCAGATACAGGAGGAACTAAAAAGCGCAAAGGAGGCGGCGGAAGAGGCAACCAAAGTAAAATCGGAGTTTCTGGCCAATATGAGCCACGAGATCCGCACCCCGATTCATACGATAATCGGGATGGGAGAGCTGCTTTCAGAAACAAAGCTCGATGCGGAACAGACAGAGTACGCAAACCAGATCCAATTTTCAGCCGATGTGCTGCTCAATCTCGTAAACGATATCCTCGACTTTTCCAAAATCGAGGCGGGACGACTGAGTCTCGAAATCATCGAATTCGATGTGTCCAAGATGGCGGAAGATACGGTGGATCTTGTCTCACTCGAGGCCCATCAAAAGGGACTCGAGCTCATCACATGGATCGATCCCACCGTGCTTCGATTTGTCAAAGGTGATCCTCATCGTATCGCGCAAATCATCATCAACCTTGTCAAAAATGCGGTGAAGTTCACGTCCCAGGGTGAGATCATGCTCATCGTAAACCCGGCGGGCGCCAGAGACAAGAGATGTCATCTGAAGTTCTCCGTAATCGATACCGGAATCGGTATCTCTGATGAGAAACGGGCCAAGCTGTTCACGTCATTTACGCAGGTCGACTCGTCTACATCCCGAAAATACGGCGGTTCGGGTCTCGGGCTCTCGATCTCGAGGTCTCTCACAGAGATGATGGATGGTGAAATCGGGGTCGAGAGCACGGAGGAAGAGGGATCTACGTTCTGGTTTACACTTCCTCTAGAGATCAGTGATGAGAAAACCGAGACTGTCTCGCAAACAACCGAGGAGCTCGAAAACCTCAAGGTGCTCGTGGTAGACAACAACCAGAATACCCGTATCGTTTTGAGCAGCCATCTCGCCGCCTGGGGCTGCAGGGTTCAAGAGGCGGAAGACGGGGAGCGGGCGCTGGAAACGCTGCGTGAGGCTGCGGGCACGCCAGATATGTTCGACTTCGCCCTGATCGATTCCCAGATGTCCGGAATGGACGGCTGGCAGATGGGCCAGGAGATCATCTCGGATAAACTCATCAACAGCACTCACCTCATTCTGCTGACCCCTGCTGGGAAGAGCGGCGATGAGGCAAAGATGAAACTGCTCAAATGGTTTGATGCCTATCTGAGCAAGCCCATTAAAATGAGGCTGCTGCGGGACGCGATGATACGGATCACAGGCGAGGTAATGGATCTGGAGGCAGCGGAAGTCGAGGAGGCTGTGGAAGTTCCTGGACCGATCTCGGCGACCGCGAAGGAGAGGAAAAATATCAGGATCCTGATCGCCGAAGATCACATTGTGAACCAAACCCTCTTCAAGTCGATTCTGGGAAAGCAGGGGTACTCCATCGAGGTAGCCAATGACGGACAGGAGGCCTTCGAGCTCACCAAAAAGAATCTCTTTGACCTGATATTCATGGATATTCAAATGCCCAACATGAACGGCCTCGAAGCGACAAGGGCGATAAGAGAGGCGGGAATCGAGGTGCCCATCGTCGCCGTCACTGCAAGCGCGCTGAAAGAGGAGATGCAGAGGGCGATGGACGTTGGAATGAACGATTTCGTCACAAAGCCCTTCAAAAAAAAGGATATCATGCCTGTCGTCGAGAAGTGGGCGACCCACAAGTTGCGGGCGACCCAAGACACAACCAGGATTGCATCACCCTCACCGGACACTTATGAAGCCAGCCCTCCCATCTTTGATATGGATAAGGCTGTTGAAACCTTCATGGGCAAAAAGGATGTGGTCCTCAAGGTCATCAGAGCGTTCATTAAAAAGGTAGATGAAGACACGATTCAGCTCAAAGAGGCTCTGTCGAACCAGGATTTCAACACCATCAGAGAGATCGCTCACTCCATCAAGGGTAGCGCGTGGAACCTCGAGATAAAACGACTGGGGAATGTGGCCGCGAAGCTGGAAAATTCAGGACGAGAAAAAAATAGAAAAAAAGTTTACCTCAACCTCAAACGGGTGCTTGTCGCGTACAGAGACTTCAAGGGCTTTGTAAGGCAGAACGTATTCTCTCCATAGCCTTTTCAACATTCTCGTGGCTGTTAAACGAGCTGATTCGAATGTAGCCCTCGCCACATCGACCGAAACCGCTTCCAGGAGTGCAAACAACTCCGGCACGTTCCAGCAACAGATCAAAGAACTCCCAGGAATCCTGCCATCCCTTGACCCAAACATAGGGAGAGCTCTCGCCCCCCGCGCAGGTGTACCCCATGTCACTCATTCCCTCTCTGATCCTGCGAGCGTTCTCCATGTAGTAGTCGATCAGCTCCCGGACCTGCTCCTGCCCCTCTGCTGTGTAAACCGCTTCGGCCGCCCGCTGCACGGGATAGGAGACACCGTTGAATTTCGTAGTCTGGCGTCTGTTCCAGAGAGGCGCCAGAGCATGAGCCTCGCCTGAACTATCGAAGGCCCTGCAGCTTTTGGGAACCACCGTGTACGCGCAGCGGGTCCCGGTGAATCCGGCGGTCTTAGAGAAGCTTCTAAACTCGATGGCCACGTCCCTTGCGCCGGGAATCTGATAGATCGACTTTGGAATGGATTCGTCTCTGATGAAGACCTCGTAGGCAGCATCGTAGAGGATCAATGCCTTGTTTTGCACGGCGTATTCGACCCACGAAGCCAGGGCTTCCCTGCCAATGGTCGCTCCTGTGGGGTTGTTGGGGAAGCAGAGATAGATGAGGTCTACCTTCTCCGCTGGAGGATCCGGAACGAATCCGTTGGTTTCATTAGCTTCCAGATAGACCATCCCTTTGTATCTCCCCTTTTCCCACTCACCGGTCCTGCCACCCATGACACTGGAATCAACATATACGGGATAGACCGGGTCCGGCACTGCAATTTTCACGTCGTCCGCAAAAAGCTCCTGTATATTCGCCGTATCGCACTTGGCTCCGTCGCTGATAAAGACCTCTTCAGCCGATATCTCGGCGCCACGAGCCTGGTAATCGTGCTTCGCTATGCTCTCCCTCAGAAAAGCGTAGCCCTGCTCCGGCCCGTATCCTCTGAACGTGCTGTCCTCCGCCATCTCCCGAACCGCCTTTTCAAAGGCCGCGATACAGGCCGGCGGCAAAGCCCGGGTCACATCGCCTATTCCCAGCTTGATGATCTCCATCTCTGGATGGGATTTCTGAAACTCCGCTACCCGCTGGGCTATCTCAGAGAAGAGGTAGGACGATTGAAGCTTGGTAAAATTTTCGTTGATTCGGATCATTTGCTACGATTCACCCTTCTGCATGGAATTGCTGCATCATAGCGTTTCCATCTACAGCGCGTCCAGGGCCAGGGGTACCGTATCCTTTGGGTTTACCTTGTACCAGGTTTGCTCGATTTTTCCCTCTTCATCGATGAGAAAGGAGGAACGGATGATTCCCTCATAGGTCTTCCCATTCATCTGCTTCTCTCCCCAAGCTCCGTAGGCATCTGCCACAGCATGATCCGTATCGGAGAGCAGAGGGAAACCCAGCCCGTATTTTTCGTCGAACTTCCTCTGACTGTCGGGTTTATCGGGGCTGACTCCCAGCGCGGCCAGGCCGCGTTTATTCAGCTCATCCGAGGAATCTCTGATACTGCATGCCTGTGTCGTACAACCGGGGGTGTCTGCCTTTGGATAGAAGTAGAGAAGCAGCTTCTTGCCTCTGTAATCGGATAGCTTGATCCGCTTTCCGTTCTGGTCTTCCAGATCGAAGTCGGGTGCCCTGTCTCCAGCCTTCAACATTTCTTTATCCTCCTCACATCATCGCTGCCTCTGGTGCGGCGCATCGCGTAGCCAACAATATGCCATTAAGGTAACAAATTCAGACCTGGCAATCCAACGGATCTCCCCGCCTTCATCCGGCGGGAAGAATCCTAGGCCTGATATAACCCTGATATAATCATGCCTCGCAGCGCCAGAATTGACTATCTCCTCTTTCTGTTATATGGTCCGATTATCAGTCACACCGAAACGCTCAGATCATTTTATAAAGGGGAGTTATTCATGCCGGATAATAGCATTCGAGGCTCAATAACCTATTTCAGGACCCCGGGTCAGCAGAACACAGAGGAACTGGCCCGTATCGTTGCAGAGAGGGTACGGCAGGGAGACATCGAAGCCGTTGCCGTGGCCACATCCAGCGGCAGGTCGGCGCTGACGGTCGCCCGGGCCATGCCTGAAGGGACCGCAGTCTACGGCGTCAACTTCCAGTCGGCCCATTGGGACAGAAATTCCAAACCCGATCCCGACATCCAGAGAGAGGCAGAAGAGCTGGGCGTGGTATTCATGCCCGATGAACCGGTGGCCCGGTATCTCAAAGATATCACCGGACACTCGCCGGATTCTTTTCGACGAATGGGTCAGGGCATGAAGGTGGCTGTCGAGGTGATCATGCAGGCCGTTGAGGTTGGACACATATCCTCCGGCGCAAAGGCCATTGGATTGGGCGGTACTTCCCGGGGAAGTGACGTTGCTATCGTTGCAAGGGCGGCCGGTCCCGATGAGCTTTCCAGGTTCTGGATCAGCGAGATCCTGGCCAAGCCTCTTTAGAGCCTATCTCTCTCCTTCCCAGTTCGAGCAGCTCTTCCTCTCCTCCAAGCTCCCCACCTCGCAGGTTGGCCACAGATCGGGTGTCACCTTTCCCCCCTGCATGTGCCTGTGAATATGGGGGCAGTAACTGGGCCGAATCCCATCAAAGATGCCTTCCAGAGCCCCTCTCTCCCGTGTCTCTATCTCCTCTTCCCTCGGATAGTTCTGGCCAAAGACGTTCCTATGGACCCGGTTCAAATCCGCATAGAGAGAGCTAAGAAGTGAGATTGCACGGTCGACGTATTGGTTGTAGTACTTTCCCCGTTCATAGTCCTGGAGAACATAGAGCATCTGCTTTTTCTTTCTCATCAATCGTACGATGAGGAGATTGAAGAGATATCCGGCACTGGCAAGGCCCAGGGCAAAAACCCACGACCATACGGGACGTGCGGATAATCCCAGCGCCTCGGCAATGGTCAAACCACCCGCACCCCCGATGGTCACGGCAGGCAGGGATTTGAGAAAATCCTTCGCCTTGGTACCAAACTCGAGATTCTCCTTCACCGTTTCAAAGTAGGCATTCCGCAGCTTCCTGTTCTGCTCGAAATCCTGGTTCCTCTTCTTATGGATTATATCGAGATTACGATAGCAGGCATCCATGGCTGCAAAGGCACTGATAACATAGCTCTCTTCGAGCTCATCTCCCTCAGCCCTTTGCCTGATCTCCTTAGAGGCCAGCTCGGCCTGCCCCGCTGAGATCTGGGAGTGAGGATCTGAGGAAAAGGACCCGGTTCGGGCCCAGAGAATTCTGACGGCCGTGTCGGGAGGTAGCAGATAGGTGTGCGCTTTGTTATTCATCCTTTCATTATCCTCGTTGAGATTTTCGCTGTGCTGTAGAAACCCCTCCATTTCATCGATACTGATGATAGTACCCGTTGGAATGCTTATGGACAACGAAGGAACGACAATTTACCGACACTACCCTGAAACCTTTTATGCCTGAAACCTCTTATGCAATTCGGGAGATCCTTCGCGCCAAGGAGATACCCCAATGACCTGGCTGAGATTATCCTCTCTTTCCATTGGAAGCTTTACAACCGCTGTGCTTCTGGCGGTGATTACGGTCTATCTCATAAGCATAAGAAAGAAATCGATAGCTTCATGGCTTCTGATCGGCTATATCGGTATCTTGGCCCTGCTTTTGACCTCTTATCTCTTTCGGTACTCCGTGCTCCTGCCACTTTCATTCCATACCCTGCAGGTATCGAACCTCATCGTGTTCGGCATGGCCAGCTATATCCTCTTTGCGTATCACTACGTGGAGAACCACAATCCGATAGAATCCAGAATCATCCCTGTCATCTACATCCTGGCTGCTTCCGCGGTTTACCTATCCCTATTTGTGATTTACCCCTCAATGGAGAGCGTGTACGAATTTCGAGCCCACTATTACACATACAAGATCGACGCCAGAATCAGCATCACGGCGGGTATAGGGTACCTCTGGGTAATCGTCATTTTTTTCAGAAAGACCATTCGAACCTCCGAGTACACGGGAAATCTGAAAAACTGGCTCTCCAGGCCCGTTCGAATGCTGTCGGTCCAGGGAATTCGGTACCTAACGGGCAGAGTTCTCATCGGCCTGATCAAGATCCTCCGGCCACAGGGAAAAAACGCCAAGAGCCTGCGATCCTTTGCCCTGCTTTCCCTGGCCATGTTTGCTCTCGCCTTGCTGTATCTGTTAATGGGAATAGAGGTAATCTCGCGAGAAACGTATAACCTGCTCTTCAACCTCGGTTCCCTTCTCATCGTCCTGGCCATTTTTATCGTTTACACGAACAACTCACCCGACCCCTCGAGCCTGAAGTGGAAGCTCATCGGTACCTCTCTGGCCACCATTATGGTGATTCTGGGGGTCGTCGGTCACGTCGTTCTGGGTTCTGCAGATGGAACATTTGACCAGGATCGCAGGGCAGAGGTGGAACAGTTGCGCGGAATTATACTAAGTGACCGGGAGATCAAATTGAGGGCAAATGTACCCCGGGCTGTTGCCTATATCGCCCACCACCCGATCACTAACGACGGGGTCTCTCATGAATACAAGATCGTTTTCAGTCGCATCCCGGATCTGGCGAGCAAGAATTTCACCGACAACCAGCCCTTTTCCGAGGTAGCTCGAAGCTACCGTCTCTTCGATCTCTCCGATCCCTCCTCCTTCTTCCTGTACTATGAATTCATTCAGGGAAACGACATCTACGAGGTCGGGTACAGCTACCCATGGTACCGACAGCGGATGCACACCATTGCACTCTCATTGGTCTACATTGTTGTTGCCGCCGCTCTCATCATTCTTCTCATCTTTCCCGTTTTCTTTCAAAAGAGCGTGCTCGGACCCGTCGATGGGCTGCTGAAAGGTGTGAGTCAGGTGAATGAAGGAAATCTCGACGTGGTGGTACCCGTTCACTCTGAGGACGAGTTCGGCTATCTCTCGGGCGCCTTCAATAACATGGTGCAATCCATCAAAAGAGCCGATCAGCTGAAGGATGAATTTCTGGCCAACACTTCCCACGAGCTCAGGACGCCTCTCAACGGCATCATAGGCATAGCCGACTCCCTCATTGACGGGGCTGCAGGCTCTCTGAATCGAGAAGCGGTATCCAATCTCACTCTCGTCGTATCGAGCGGAAGGAGACTGGCGAGACTCGTCGATGACATACTGGATTTTTCCAGGCTCAAAAACGCCGATTTCCACCTCAATCTCATATCCGTTGATCTGCACGCCATTACAGACCTGGTCTTTACCCTCTCTCAACCTCTGTTGGAGGGAAAAAATGTCCGCCTGAAAAACACCATACCCCCCGATCTCCCAGAGGCATGGGCCGATGAGAACAGGGTCGAGCAGATCATGCACAACCTGATCACCAACGCCATCAAGTTTACCGACACCGGATCGGTGGAGGTTTCGGCGAAAGCTGCGCGCGACACGATGCAGAATGCAGAACTCAAGCAGATCGAAGTATGCGTAAGAGACACCGGAATCGGCATCCCCGGCGAGCATCTCGAAGACATATTCAACGCCTTCGAGCAGGTGGACGCCTCGACTACTAGAGCGTACGGAGGAGTCGGATTGGGCTTGAGCATCACCAAACAGCTCGTGGAGGCTCATGGCGGTTGGTTAACGGTTGAATCGAAGGTCGGCCGGGGGACTGTTTTTACATTCACTCTTCCGATGAGCCAGACAACCGGCACGAAACCCCAAAAAAAGAAGGAATATGCAGAGGTATCCAAGCTAGAGCAGGAGCCATCGGATAACACATTAGTACCCGTGTGTACTCCGGAGGGCGCCTTTAGCATTCTCGTGGTAGATGACGAAGCGGTCAACCAACAGGTTCTCATGAACCAGCTTTCGCTCCAAAACTTCAAGGTGACTCAAGCCTTCAACGGCTTCCAGGCCCTGGATCTGTTGGAGAAGAAAACCTTTGACCTGATACTTCTGGATATTATGATGCCCAGGCTTTCCGGGTACGAAGTCTGCGCGAAGATACGCGAGCAGCACTCCACAAGCGAGCTTCCTGTGATCATGCTCACAGCCAAGAACCTTGTCTCCGATCTCGTACAGGGATTCGACTGCGGGGCTAACGACTATCTGGCCAAGCCGATCTCGAAGAATGAGCTGCTCAGTCGTATTAAAACGCACCTCAATCTGTCTAAAATCAACTCCGCCTACGGTCGCTTTGTACCCCATGATTTTCTACAACTGTTGAACAAGGAGAGCATCGTGGATGTGCAGCTTGGGGATCAAACCCAGAAGGATATGACGGTGATGTTCTCCGATATCCGTTCCTTCACCAGCCTATCCGAAAAGATGACACCCCAGGAGAACTTCAACTTCCTCAACTCCTTTTTCCAGAGAATGGGACCGCTCATTAGAGAGAACCACGGTTTCATCGACAAGTACATCGGGGACGGGGTGATGGCCCTCTTTCCCGTCAGCGCGGATGACGCGTTGAATGCGGCAATAGCGATGCACACAGAGCTCGATGTGTACAACACACATCGAAGGAACACGGGTTACGAGCCAATCAGAATAGGAATCGGGCTGCACACGGGAGCTCTCATGCTGGGAACCATCGGCGAGGAGAAGCGAATGGAGGGTACCGTTATCTCCGACTCGGTCAACCTGGCCTCGAGAATAGAGGAGCTGACCAAGTTCTTCGATGTATCGATACTGGCCAGCAGAGCCACCATCGAACAGATGAAGGGATCCTTCAATCACAGGTTCCTGGGTAAAACCCATGTGAAGGGCAAAACCGAGGTCATCCCTGTATGCGAGGTTTTTGTCAATCCTGAAAAGGATCGTCTCAAGATGGAGACGAAGGCGAATTTCGAGAAGGGGCTCGAAAAGTATCTCATGAAAAGCTTTGCGGAGTCCAGTATCTGTTTCGCCGGGGTCCTCGAAAGGAATCCCGAGGACAGAGCCGCGTCGCTCTACCTTCAGAAATCCTCCGATTATTTGGCTCGTGGTATTCCCCCGGATTGGGAGGGCGAGTAGGGCTCAGGTCAGCTAAACCGGTTCCCAGGTCGAAATATAAACTTTGCCCGTCAGATACATCATCCTGTCCAGCTCGTCCGGCAGAGAGTTTTTGATCATCCCGTCGAGGGGATCAGCGAAAACGTACTTTGAAACATCCGGATTTGATATAGTATTGGTCAGCAGGAGCCAGTGCAGCTGGATCTCCCCGCTGGCGTCGGCATACATGATGGGCGCAAAGCCCGGGCGGTCCTGTTCCAACTCCCTCTTGACAGTATCGATTTCGAAAAAACCAGGATGAAAATGGAAACGCGGGTGGTCCTCGATGGCGTTTCTTATCTTTTCATCCTCAGCAAAACAGATATCGATCAAGTCGTCGTGTTCGTCGACGTTGTTATAGAAAAAGTAGTTGACCTCAAATCCTCGATCTAAGAGGTACCTGCACATAGAACTGGGCATCGTGTACATAAAGAGGTCACGATGACCAATCTCATCGTGAATCCTGGTCTCCTCCTGCTCGTTCAAAGCGATTGATCCGTCATGAAGGTAGTTGATAGCCATGAGAAGACAGCTGGGACCGCACGAGGTCGGCTTCGTCTGCCTGTAGGTTTCCGTCAGCACAATCATGAGATCCTCCTCCCTTCAATTTACCGAAACTCCACCCCTGCATGCAACCACTGCCCATGCGTACAGACTCGTTGACTCGCCCCATCATTTCAGTTATGCATTGTCGGTAGTGCCATCGCGTAAAGCAAAAGAGGTGAAATCATGTCAGTATTGGTTGTCGGGGGAGCCGGTTATATCGGAAGCCATACTGTTAAGGAACTGCTTCG
>SDBT01011919.1_pt1 | contig 13974 bp, 10 predicted proteins | sample 2277101 | NCBI WGS metagenome assembly SDBT01 (sample SAMN10404973, study PRJNA504765) | marine sediment metagenome | isolation source: marine sediment core GS10_PC15, 103 cmbsf | place: Arctic Ocean: Southern Knipovich Ridge | collected 2010 | reverse complement strand
CCATACCATACCTCCAATAGTTTTATAATACTTCATAATTATTAAAAGTCAACCTATTTTATATGTCGGAATGGCAGGAGTCGGACCTGCGACCTCCTGCTCCCAAAGCAGGCGTGCTAACCAAACTGCACCACATTCCGAATAAAAAAACAATCCAACATACTTCAAATCTATTGGGAGGGTTCGTTGAAGCAAACATGTAGTAATATGTCGGATTGTTCTTATTAAATTACTATAAATTTCTGATCAATTTTTTGATTCAGATTCTGATCTAATAGTTCCTTTGCCTTCTTACGAATAGCAACTGCGAAACTATTATCATTTAAAATCCTATCTAATATTGATAGGTTATCAAAGTACTCTTGGTCAAGACAATCTATGCATTCATTTAAATTCAAATTCTTTAAGGCGTTCAATATATCTTCAATCTGTAATTTGTTTGTACCATCAAACTTATTATTCTGTTTCATTTCCTGTTGCAATTTTTCTTTGGATCGTTGCCTGGAATCGTCCCGCAACTGTTTCTTCCATGCTAGGTCGTTAGAGTTAACTCGTTCAATCACATTACTTGAAAGTAATTGGTATAGGTCTCCACGTGGTGCTCTCATTGATCGTTTTACAATTACGTCGTCAAAGTATTCATCTAAATCCATAATTCGGTTATTTCCGTCATATATTATGAAATTATCAAGATCAGGTATTATGCAATTTCCTACTGTCTTTAACTTAATTAAAAACATTCTCTATTTCCTTTTTTCAATTTGTTCTTTTTGTATGACTAATTTTATTCATACAAAACAAATCATTAAATCATCGGTGGGTTTTCTCTACCTTTAAGTTCGGGATTTTCTTCACTGCCGTCACCAGTAAGTTCAATCATTCTCTTTTGTGCTTCCTTGAATAAATCATTATCATCTGTATTACTAATGATGTCTTCCAATTCAGTTAAAACACTCGTGGTCTGAATACGGTCTATCTGTTCTTGTTTCTTTCTCTGTGCCCCTTCTTGATTCATCTTCCTCATTTCTTCTTCATATTGTTCTTGTGTCAATTTTTCGGGACCATCATTTATAGGTTCCTTTATTTTTTCTTCGGAATCAACCGGTGTTTCTTCTACAATTTCATATGAATGACCTTCTGAACTTTCTTCATTGGGTGCAGAATCATCCTGTATTGCTGTTTCTGTTTCATTATCTTCTTCTACTTCCTGATCAACTGGGCCTAAAAAATCCCGTTTCCTTTGTACTTGAAATGGTTCTGCTGTTTGATCTTGTTCAACCTTTTGGGTTGAAACGGGTGGTACACTTTGTACCTGGGATTGATTATTCGTATCAGATAAATCGAACACCTTAATTTTTTTTGCACGAATCATCAGTTTTAATTCATTACTTCTGTTCACCTTTTCATCAGAAATATGTAATGAGTCTAAATCCATCATTTGACCTGGGTGTAATACAACGTCTTGATCTTCTTTCTTTTCCTTTAATGATACTAATACTATGTTTTCGTTCTTTGTTAAGTTTTTGATAAGCATTTGTTTTTATCCTCCTGGATATTAAATTGAAATTCTTTTTTTTCTTTCATTTAGTTTTCCCCTTATCATTAAGTTTATTATGTACTGTTTCCAATACACTTGTATTATTTATAGTAAAATCAAATTGTGTGCGGGATACTGATATATTAATTGTATCTGCATTAATTAAACAATGATTAAGGTAAGTATTAGTCCGTTTAGTTTTAGGATCATATTCAATAGTAATATTCACCTTATCGTTTGTAGTTGCTTTTGACATGTAACAGTTTCTCCTTAATGTTGTTATACTAAAATTACTATGTTAAAAAATGGTGGGAAGTCAAGTATAAATCTCAACTCCCCACCGAAAAAAGGGGGGGGGTAAACTATATCAAACACTCAAAATGCTTACGCATCTTATGGGGTATAAATACCTTCGCCAGTAGTGTCTTCTAAGAACCACGGTGTATAAGCAGCTTTACCAGTAACACTAATTTTAGCACATGCTCTAGGGTTAACAACACCCATTCCCAATTCTTCGTAAACTACGAAACCAAGACGAAGTTTTTCCGGCTTATCAGCTGGAATAACATTCAGATCTTGACGAATTGGCATAACACCAAGGAACTCAGGTTCAGCAAGAACATACACAGAACCACGTGGAACCATTTTTGAAACCAGTATTTCGAGACCCATGTAGCGTCCCATTAAACCAGTTTCAATGATTTCGTGCCTGTGAATAAGGTCCATATCATCGTCACCAAAACGAAGAATATCAGCATACTCAGAATAATTCATGAGCATTTTAAAAGGACGTAAATCCCATTTGCCAATTTCGTTCATAGCTGTTATGATAGTACCCTTTGTTAAAGCTGTTGCCACGGTCGTGACAGGGTTAAGTCCAGAAGCAGTAGCACCTTCAATTGCATTGAAAGTATTCTGATCTTCGATAGCCATAAGGTCCAAACGTGCTCTTGTTTGAATCCTGTCCACCAGATTAAAACGCCTTGCTTTGATCTGGGAGAATCTAGCTTGTGGGTAAACGACGATTTCAAATGTAGGTACAGTAAAACGTTCACCTTCCTGAATTGCATCAGGAGCTTGTCCTCTCTTACCAACAACGTAAGCAGGGATCTTAATGTCTTTATCATAAATAGGATAAACACCCTGGGGTAATGGATCAACGACCAGAAGTTTACGACCAATTGCATAGTAATCAAGCTCAAAACGGATTGGGTTAGCCATAGAAGAGGCAAGAGCCATTCTTCCATCTTCGCTACCCAACGCCTGATTAATGAGATATTCTTTTTCTTCTGGGGTCATATCATTATAATTAAGATTATCAGACATGGTATAATTCCTCCTATAAAATTTTCGTTATATCTTTATTCACTATTATAATTGTAAATCAGTAACGATAACCATAAAATCATCGTTAGCTGCATTAGCAGGTGCTTCAACAACGATACCAACCGTTGGCTGTGCCCCATAAAGGGTAGCCGGGGTTAATTTACCTTTGTTTGCACCGCTTGGGATAACTGTTAACAGAGTCCCAACTGGATAAGCTTGACTAGTATCATAACAAGATTTAACTTTAAACTTGTTATTCTGACACAGATAGTAAAAAGAAACTTTTCCACTTCTTAATGTGTCGGTAAAAGAATCAGCGAAAATTCCAAATGGAGCAGTACCGTCAGAAAGATCGATAACCGTTGCTCCGCCTTCGGAAGCGAGCTGACAAACCATACCACCAGCAAAGCCAGTTGTAGGTTCACCATAAGGATCGTTTAAATCCAAATTCACAGAATCTCGCAATTCTTTAGTCGCATCAGAAACCAGTGTAGAAATTAAAGGATAACTGTCAATGTATCCATAACTTTCAAATACAGGTATAAGCATAGTATAATTCCTCCTATAAAAATTTTAATTATTTATTTTTTTTATTGTACTCATCAAACGCTTCACGCAGTTTAATGTGTTTTGGTTTTTGAGAAAAAATATCAGATAGCTTTTCTTTTAAACCACCTGGTTTAGATGCTGTTTGAAGAATCAAATGACTCACACCGGATTTAACTTTGCTCGCGTGTTTTTCAACTGCTGCTTCAACAACATCCTTTTTATTCTGTTCAACCATTTTTTCCATCATTGAATAAGAAAGATCATCCATCAGAGTCAATTTTTCAACAGTAGGTTCAAGGTCTTCGGCAGTAATCATACTTTTAGATTGCATTTTATTAGCAAGTGTTAATGCCCTTTCGGCCTTGATTCTTAATGTCTGTTCTTCTTGAATACCATCTTTCTCTGATTCAACCTTTTCTAATTTAGCTGATAACTCTTTATTTTTCTCAGCCAATTTCTCAGCTTTTTTCCTATAAAGACTTATCCATTTTTTGCCATATGATTTAGCATCACCATCATACGCTCCTTTAAAAGCGTCATTCAGAACCTTTGGATCAGCTTTGGCTTCTTTTTTTTCTTTCTTTTCTTTATCCTTTTTATCTTCTTTATCTTCTTTATCCTTTTCCTCTTTCTCTTTTTTTTCTTCTTTTTTTTTTTTCTCTTCTTCTTCTTTGACTTCCTGTTTCTCTTTCTTCTCTTCTTTCTTTTCTTTTTTCTCGTCTATTTTTTTCTGCTCAGATTCAGACACAGCATCCTTTTCAATCAATGATGCGTGAACAGTCATTTTCAATTGACCATTAACTAATTCAGCAACTTGTTTAAAACCATTTTGTCTTATACGTGCTAATAATTCATGACCATATGCTTCACTAGAAAAAGTATCCCAATCATTATAAACTTCTTTACCAAAAGCGTTAGCACCAGAAAACTTCAATACTTCATTATCTAAACGATCCTTGATTGTCCAATAACTAGCCGACTTGGTTTGAGCCCTATTGAATTCAGCAGTCAGATCATCTTTCACAGGTGGCATAGGCATTTTAGGTGCTCCGCCTTCTCCACCCATTTCCATTTCTGGTTTTTCAGGTTTTTCAGGCTGATCTTCTTTGTCCTTCATAGGTGCCATAGGTTTCTTTTTCATAGGAAACTTTTTGTCTTTACTGTCTTTGTCTTCCTTATCTTTTTTCTTATCGTCCTTCTTGTCTTCTTTTTTATCTTCTTTATCGCCCTTATCTTCTTCTTTCTTATCTTCTTCTTTTTCGTCTTTCTCGTCTTCTTTTTCTTCTTTCTTTTCGTCTTTCTTATCTTCTACATCTTCCATAGCAATTCTTTTAATCTTTGCCATATCTTCATCAGATACTTTAGCTTCCTGACCAATTACCTGTTCTAACATCTGAATATCTTTTGAATATTCTTCGTCATTCTTTTTTAATTCTGTCAATGCTTGACGAATGTTAGTCTGTTGAGTCTTATCCATTTCTTCCATAGCTTTCTTTTTGAGACTCTCTGGTGCAGACCAAGCACTTAAATTAGCTTTTGCTAACAGATCATTTAAATTATTCTTTTGCTCACCAGTCTGTTCTGGTTTCATGAATTTCTCATAATCTTTATCAGGATCTTTTTCCTGTTTTGATTGTGGGTTATTCCATTGACTGTTCTCCATACCAGCTAACACTTCAATATCATTAGAAACTTTTGCTTGAAGTAATCTCAACCGATTTCTTTCATTCCTGAAAGTAGATTTCTTAGCCTGTGTAGCATTCAGTAACGATTCAATCTTTTTCATTTTCAGGAAAAGATTAGCTTTAACACCCTTACCAAAAGGTTTAAGGTCTTTCCAACCAAAAGGTCTTTCGGTATTAGATTCGTCCCTCGTATTATCTTGGACACGTTTTTCAATATCTTTATCAGGATCTGGCATGTTCATATCTTTCGGCATTGTTCCGCCAGGAAAATCCTTATTCTTGGTTTCTTTATCAGCAGCTTCTTTTCCGGCAAGTCCTCTATATTTACTCAATATATCTTTTGCATTAGAAGCTACCTTATCCAAATCAATAGTTTGATTAGAGCTGACCGCACGAAACTGATTTACACCAGTCGTTGCCATTTGTTCCATATCTTGGGCACCAACTGTGTACGAATCACCTTTAGACTTAATTTGAGAATTAGGCATAATAAAATTCCTCCTAGGATAATTCCTACCTATATGTATTTTCTGTCGTTTTTATATAGGATATTTTAGTTATTTTTTAAGAAAAAGTTCGTTTTTCTGCTTCTTTTTTTACTAAATCCATTAATTTAGCATATTCTGTTATGTCATTGCATACAATGTTAGCATCATTCATAGCTTTTACAATTGCATTATACATAACACCTGCATTATCTGATAATGACATATGTGCAACTCTTTCAAGTAATTTAGCATCACGATCGGCAGGAACATCTACCCAGCTTAATTCTATGAAATTAACTTCTCTATTATCTTCATAGACAAGTCTATAATCACCTTGATGCCATATCTTCTGACCTTTTTGATATTTGATATGATCACAATTATGTACAGCTAATCCATTTGCAACATAAGTCCCATCTTCGGTTTCTAGATTATAAACAGTTCCATTATAATATATTTGATGAATATTAGTAATTTTACCTATTTGCTGTTTACCATTAGCAAATTTATTAATTTTTAAGTTATCATTAACTTTATTAGATAAAAATTTAGACGATAACGAATATATATTAGTTTTATTTGTTCTATTACCTGGTCCACCTACATTGTCATATTCGGCCATATAACTTTCGTAGCCTAACTTTGATAGAGACAATGAAACTTGATTAATTAAATTTTTTGATGCTGATCGTAATATCGTTAAAACTTGTAAAGAATTTTCTTTGTTGTCATAATAACAACCATCACCATCATATAAACCAATTAAATATGCTTTTATAATATTTTTATCAAGTGTGTATAAAATCTGTTTTGGTATCGTCTTTAAATGAGCATATTCACCACATAAATTATAAAATATATTAGCAATTTCCATAGAATGAATTCTACAACTAACTGCTTTACTGTTCTTAACATTATATATCTTTAATTCTTTTTTAAAGACCTTATGAAAAAAATCAGATAATCTATTTTGATATTCTACTTCATCTTCATGTAATGAAAATTGAATACTATTATATTCACCCTTTTTGTTTTTAGAATAACTTCCTTCTGCTGAAAACAATCCTAAAATCCATGCATATTCTTCATCTAAATGCATATCTACTAAATCTTGACGATGAATACTTGGTGCAAAAATCAAGTCGTTTACTTTTAAGTTTTCAGCTTCCATAAATGTTGGTTTAAATAGATCTTTACGACAATGCTGACAATAATCAGAACCTTCATTAAAACATGAAAAACTATTTTTAACTTGTTGATTAATAACCTTGTGATGACAAATACTGTTTTCTAATGGTACAGATAATATTGGATGATTTTTTGTACATTTTGTTTCAAAACCATTAATATTATTTTTAAATACAACAATATTATCATTATATGATCTAGTAAATGATTTAATAACTTTTGTTGAATTACCATCGGCACTTAATACATATTCACCTTCTTGTACATCTGCAATAGATTTTAAAGTTCCATCATGCATCGTGATTAATGTTTCTGGTAGAAAACAATATTGAGCTTCGATACTTGCTTTATTATCGCAAACTGAGCAAATACTGTATCCACATAAACAATTATGTACAGCCATATTATTAGCTACATAAGAATTATCATCTTCTACCTCAAAATTATATACCAAATCATCATACTTCTCTTTTTCAATCTTGGTGATAGGTGCAATTAAATAATTCTTGTAAATAAATCTACGTTTCGTATAGTTATTTGTGGTCTTTTCTGGTTCTTTAATCATCGCTACTTTTTGTAATTTTTCATTATAGTAAGTACCAATATTAATTTGATACTGTATTCCATCTTTAATCTTTCGATCTCTATTCCTCACAATAGTTCTATGATACCCTATAATATCATTACGTAACAACATTAAATATAATTGTTGACTTAATATTTGTGATGCCGTAGACATATGAATAGTTGCATTATGATACTTTGTTTTAATACTACATCCATCGCCATTTATATATGCACCCAATAATTCCAACTGAATTTCAGGAGACCATTCTAAAACAGATTGATCTAATTTTTTATATTTAGCATATTCCCCACATAAAAAGTGAATTTGTTTAGCTAAATCCTGATCAAAGATACTAATGTCAACAACCATATCTCTACCACTTTTCTTTGATCCATTATGTAAGTGTACATCATTATCATTAGTTTTAAATATATTTAATAACTTCACTACTTCATTAATAAAATCAGTTTCCTTTTTATTAAAACAAAATGATAATCCAGCTGGAAGACCTTTTTTTGTTTTAATACAAGAACCTTCACTTAAATAATAACCCAATAATCTTGCGAAATCCTTTGTAGCATATTCTGGATTATTCACTTCTTTTGAAAACGGGAATGCTGCCCAATCACCAACTTCCAAATTTTCTGTTTCAATAAAATCAAACACATATTCTTTATTAATATGTTCACATGCTTTATCCGTATCTTCACCCTTTAAATTCAAATATTTACAATATGTTTTGATTTTATCCTGTGGTGTACATTTACATACTTTCGATGTTTTTCTTCTTGTGCATTTAAATTGATCTTTCGTTATTACCCACATTGGATGTTCATTAGTAATCCATAATGGATCTTGTATTCCCATTACATGAATCTTATAAATATCATCCGTATATTGTCTGATTTGCAGATTCTTCACTTCTTTTGCATTACCCAAATGAGTAACAATCTTTTGTCCAACTTTTAAATTTTCAATTGGTACAGAGTATCCGTCTGGTAACGAAATCATTGTCCCAGCCTTTACGCATCCCATACTAACACTATCTATATAACCAGCATCGATACCACGAACTAAATCTGGATCTTTCTTTGTATCAACTGCTAATAGTGCTTCAATGAATTTACCCTCATAATTAGGTGCAACATCTAATACTAAACCAACGGCCTTTGTAACATCGTCATTATCGTGATTCTTATAGTTACCACGTCCAACGAATGTAGCATAGACTGGTTTATCTAAAGATGAATCAATACGTAACAATTCAGGTTGTGTTGGATCTTCTCTTGATCCCCAACCCCAATAGTCACCATTATCATTTGGAATATCACCGTGCATGGCAATAACCCTATAATATTTAAATTCTGGATCATATGGGCCAATTTTAATTGCGTGTGCCGTTTTATAGTTATCATATAACATTTGATACCTATCTGGAAAATCATCAACATCAATCCATGCAGACGCTGATTTCTGTAAGAAGGGTTTCGTTTCTTGATTAATTGGTGTAATCGATGCATGTCTAGTAATCGCTTGTTTATAGAACATTATTCCTTCTCCTTTTCTGCTTTTTTGGGTTCGACTTGTTCTTTAGCTTCTTTCATTTTATTGGCTACTTTAATTAATTCTTCTTCATCTTTAATTGCTATAACTTTTGTTTTCTGTTGATTAGTTTTAAAAAACATATTAATACCTCCGTATTTTTATACACCTGGCACTGGTGGTAATGTTCCTTCACCGCCTCCACCTATCGGTTGCGTTCCACTTACTGGGGGTAGAGGCCCTCCTACTGGTGGTGCTACTCCCCCACCTGCTGGTGGTGCCCCAGGAACTTTGGGTGCTGGTGGCATTCCCCCTCCACCGCCTCCACCTATCGGTGGCACTGCTGCTGGTGGTTGACCAGTCACAGGTAAAGTCATTTGTTGACCTGGGGCTGCTGGCTTAGTATTAAACACAGCGTCATCCTTGGATTCACTTTGAATCATATCTTTTTCTTTATCATTATCCACACCAATGTGTGCCATAAGTGTATGCTTACTAATTAATCCTTTCTGTTGTAATCCCTGTAAGACCTGCTTCAATTGTGCATCGTCCTGTAATTTATCTAATTCCCATTCTACATCGGGAATAATTAATTTCTTATTCCCTTCGGAATCTGTTTCATAAAAACCTTGTACTTCTGCAACTGGTTTATAGATAAACTCCTTAATAAAACTCGATAACATTTTCTGAAATCTCCTATATTTATTAACCATTACCCTTAATGATACAGAAGCATTAGCAAATGTCATTCCTTGGTTTGTTAATACTGCATCAGATATTTCTAATCCACGCATAAGCTCCGAGTCAATCCATGAATATTCCGAATTATAGGAAATTGATATAATGTTTTTTGGTCCACGTCTTGTTATAAATATATGATGTGGTTCAACATTAAAACACCAAATTTTCCCTTTATAATCAATTTCTTTTTTGTATCTTGAATGTGTGAACTTTGGATATGCTCCACGCTTGTTTGTTTCGGAAAACATAATTGTATAAAGAGGATAGTTAGTTCCATTTGATTTTCCAGTGTGTACAACATACCCCAATCTAAATGCAACTTCTTGTACCAAATCTCTTAATATAACCGAAATGGTAGCTAGTGTATATGATTTATCATTCTTATCTTTTGCAAAATAACCAATACTTCCATCACCTTTAAGAAGATCTAATAAAAAATTATTTAACATTTCTTTTGGTAATCCTAGAAACCATCTTGGAAATGTTTTATTATAACTATGTGTTCCACACATATTGTGCAAGTAATTCCCCAAATACCAATCACTAGTTGCATATTCGACATGCCCACCTCTATCAGATTTATGCATTTTTATTGGAAACGATTCCATTAATTCAGAAAATTCTTCAAAATATTTACTATCCTTACTTTGAGAAATACTACACCTATATGTTACTGAATCAACATTATAACGTTTTACGTTAGTATGCTTAATAGAACAACATCCTTCTGTAACATACCAAGCTATAAACTTAACAAATTGATCCATTTTAATTGATGTATCTTTAATGAATATAGATAAATTTGGATCTATCTTTTCTTCTTTTGGAATTTCAACACCATTAATAAATCCCAACCCTCTTGATTCTGTTGGAACATCTTTCGCTTCACACCTTTCCCAATCTTTCCAACCAATTTGTTTTTTATTTTTATCATATTTTGATTTTTGAATCAACATTCCGTGTGTTGGTGTAACACAATAATTAATATGCTGACCTTCCCATTTAATCATTTTTCCTTCATAATCATTTACAAAAAATTCTGTCGGCTTTACAAGTTTAACTAATCCTGTATCTTTATTATATGACGCAACCTTATCGTCGTCTTTATATTCATGCCAATATTTCCATCCTTCATCTGAAAGAAATTGTGTTTCTTCATCATGACATTGTAGAGGCATTACATGTCCAGCACTAGCAATATAATCTGCTGAAATATAATGATGCCATACCAACCATGAATTACTATCAGCGTCTGCCGCCCTTATTGCTTCTTCTACGGCGTCCAATATTTCAGCTGTTGGTTCATGATCTTTATCCCCAACCTTAACTAACTTAATTGGTTTCCAATGTCTTTTAGCAATAGCAAACTGTGCGTTTCTTAAAAGATCTTTATAGATCAATACTTTAAATACAGACATTAACATAGGTGTTCCATATACTTCGTATTGAGATGCTTTCCTAGCTAATAAAGTAACCTGAGGAAATTCCACATCACCTTTTTCTGTTTCTATAACCAACGAACTTAATGGTATTTTTTGTCCTTTATTTACATATGCAATTATATTAGGATCTAACTGATCATATAAGTGCCTAGGCTTTTTATTTGTAACAATCCTTTTGAGTCCTTCGTCTGGGTCCAATTTTAATAAAGGTTTATCACTAAACAATGTTTTTTCTATTTCTACGTAATCCGGGTTTAGAGTAATAAATCTATCCCATCTACCATCACCTTCATTCCATATTCCAAATGGTACAACTTGTCCTAACTTATACCACTCCAAGGCAACAAATGATAAGAATTCAGGTAACTTAACAATATCAAAAGCAAACTCATCAAAGTATTTTTTAACGCGTTCGTCTTTACAAATATTCCTAAATCCATTAATACAAAATTCAGCATGGAAATTGATTGCTGCTGCAACCATGGGATCGGTATTATGAACTATTACACCGTCGGCAACAAAAGAATTATAATCCCCTTCTACATTTAAATTATAAATCAGTCCTTTATAAGCTTCTTTTTCTGTTTTTGTAATTTTTTGTCCTATAAATTCGTTAACCCAAAATGTATGTTCAATTCTCTTTTTCTTCTTATTAAAATTAAACTTGCTATATTTAGAAATAATATCACCAAACTTTGCTGGTATCCTTAATATATATTTCCATCCTTGTACTTCATTATTCCAATATTGATATATTCTAGCAGTAATGCCATTTCTAATACAAATCTGTTGCATTTGTGAAACAAGCTTTTTAGAAACTGTTGTAGCTATAATGGTTTTGGTAGATTTATCTATTGACCCATCACCATCTAAATATGATCCTAAAATAATCATTTGTTTTTGTGGAGGTAATAGCATCATTTCCTGTGACAATGTTTTATAATGTGAATATTCACCTGCGTGTTTAATAACATCGTCTACACCATGATTGCCAACATATATTCTGACTTCAAGACTATCCCCACGTGGGACGTCATAAAAATAACAATCTTTACCATATATACTATTACATAATGCATTAATGTTTTTTCCTAATGTTTTCCTTTCTTTTTTAGAAATGGAAAACCTAATTCCAATATTTCTGCCATGTTTTTTATATATACATCCTTCTGCCAAATAATAACCCAATAATCGCAACCATTCATCTGTATAAACACATTCTATTTCACCCTTCATAACAGGTGTTAATATTACGTCATTAATTTTTAAATCTTTTGCATGTATATATCTTGTTTTAAATTCAACGTCTTTTTTAGAACAATTTTTACATATCGCTAAATGTTTTTTACAAACAGTATTATCTTTTTTATGCTTGATACATTTTATTTCTTCAAACGGTATTGCTAAAAACGGGTGTTGTTTGGTGGCACAAATTGTTTTCTGTATACCCTTTGCATTTATTAAATATATATCATCTTCTATTTCTTTTTTGAAAATTTCATTGATATTACTTGCCGTTCCGTTTTCTGTAATGACCGTATCATTCTTGTCAATGTTTTGAATTTCTTTTGTAGTTCCGTCCGATAAAAGTACACGTGTGTCTGGTGTTAAACACCTATACCAATGACGACAATATTGAAAAATCTCCCTTGTCTTGGTTGGGAGCATTAATGTCGATTCTTGAAATAATGGATGATAGAAATCGGCTTGCCCCTGGGTAACTACGGCACGAGCATGCTTCTTTAAACGATCTGTTTCATCTGTGGCATTATTTGTTGGTATGCTAGTATTTTTCTTTAAACCGGCATTACCTCCAGCATTACTTCCAGCAACACTCTTATACGGTTTCTGTTGTTTGATGTTCGTTGGTGGCATCTATCTTCTCCATAAGTTTAGTTTGCATTTTCTCGTTTATAGTATTGATGGTACGTAAATGAAGTATTAACTCTTCATCTATCTCTACAAAGTTTAATAACTCGTAGACCCCATTTTCAATAATCTTTGTTGCATTACCTATTTGATATAAATTCTGTAATACAAATTGTTTTTCATATGATGTCATTGGTTACCCCTTATTCTTTTAATATAATCTAAATGATCTATTAATACGTCATCACCTAATACACGTATTAATTCTTCAAGCAGTTCACCTTTGTCGCCTGAAAACAATACTTCTAATACGTCTTCATATATTTCATATGTTTCTCCTGATAATGCTTTCTTTTTTATATTAGACTGTTGTTGTACTAATTCTTGATACGAGGGTGCATTTAAAACTTCATTAACAAGTTGCATTTCCTGTTCTGAAATTTCATCAAACGATAAAACATCTTGTGGATTTTGTATATTTACCAATTGTCGATTGTTCGTATCAATTTGATATTGTTGGTTCCGCATTTTAAGGAAACTTCTACCAACATTTTCTTCTAAAGGAATATCTTCTAATGCTTGAGAAATATTACTAACTTCTGTTGACCCATTTTCATTTGATTTTTTCATAATAACTTTATCCATATTAGAACTCCTTGTATTTGCTCTTGTATCAAACATCCATTCATAACCACGATGATAATCATCTATATCATGATTGTCGATGTTCTGTATTAGATTTCTGCCGTATTCATTTTCCATTTTAAATGGTTGTTTCACCCTTATTTTTTTTTCTTTGTCTTCCCTTCCCTTTTCTTTTAAATCATCATCTTGAAATGATCTTTTAGTACCGTGATCTTTAGCAAGTTCTTCACTTAATACTTCGCTTTGTTTGATAATCTTGTCATTCAATCCTGCATACATATCAATCAACTTATCAACTTGTCCACTATCACCAGTTTGATTCATATGGTCTACGGCCTGATCTACTTCTTCTTGATGTTCTCGATAGAAATCATTAAGATCTTCTAATGGTTTA
>SDBT01011918.1_pt1 | contig 13975 bp, 7 predicted proteins | sample 2277101 | NCBI WGS metagenome assembly SDBT01 (sample SAMN10404973, study PRJNA504765) | marine sediment metagenome | isolation source: marine sediment core GS10_PC15, 103 cmbsf | place: Arctic Ocean: Southern Knipovich Ridge | collected 2010 | reverse complement strand
ATCCAATTTAATTTTTTATAAAAATAATAGATCCGTGTATTTTTCCGTGTTAATCCGTGGTTAATACAGTCCTTTAGAAAGAGGACAAACTTTATCTTTATATTATAATCGTAAATGTTTTTTTAGATGTCCCACCGTAGGTGGGGCTAAGCAGGCACAAAGGACACAAAGATTTTTAAGACAAAAGAAAAAAGACTAAAATATTTTATAATTATTTACTGCTTTCAGCATTCTGCTTACTACTTTCTTTAGTATTTTAAAGAATTTCGTGAGAATTCGTGGATAATATTATTTACCTGAGAAAATTAAATAATTCGGAGGTAACCATGTCATCGTTACGATTGATTTTTTCTATCCTTATTGTTGGCTTATTTGTTTTTCCAACTCTTTATGCCGGCAGTATGCAAGGCTTAGTACATGATGCGGAAACCGGAACAGCTGTTTCCGATGCCCGGATATTCGCCCTTAGTTACACAGCGGACGGAGATTCCTTACTTTTTACGACACAGACCGGTTCCGATGGTCAGTACACCCTATCCAACATGTCTCCTTATTCCTATGTGGTCTGGTGTGAACATCCGGATTATCTTCCAAAGAAAATCAATGATGTGGTAGTCAGTGAAAATGCCATTTTATCACTCGATTTCATCCTCGATCCCCGTCATTATCCTGATTGTGATACCCGTATTTCGGGGACTGTCTATAGTACAGCAGAGATGCTGCCGGCCTTGATGCCATTGGCCGGCGCAAAGGTGATGCTATCCAGCGAAAACAGTCAATTCCAGACATTAAGTAATGATGATGGTCGCTATAAATTTATAAATATTCCACCGGGAGAGTATAAACTAGCAGCGTATGCGCCGAATCACTACCCCTACGAACATTCTGACATAATTTCCCTCCAGCAAGGTGACTATATCGATAATCTCGATATCCAACTCCTCCAACTGCCCCATCCAAACACCTCAACGGTGTATGGCAAGATTACTGATCCGGCGGATAATGCCCCCGTCTACCCGGCCTATGTTACAGTGATACCCCTGTATTATACAATGATTGATGGGCCCATACCGGTTGTACCGGAAATCTATGCGGTGATCAATAATCCGGACGGCAGTTATATCGTTGAAAATATACCTTCCGGCGATTATCTGATGATCTGTTCGGCAGAAACCTATAAGTGGCAGCGGATTGAAGCGATAAAACTGGTCGATCAGAAAGTAAAGGTCGATTTTTTTCTTGAACAGCTTGATCCCAGCAAAGATAATTTAATCACCGGTACGATTTACGAATATCCGACCAGAGCACGCGTTATGCCCCTGGTTGATGTATATCTCACTTATATCGACCCTGCCATTGAACGTCCGGAGATTTTATATCACAGTCTTTCTGACGGCTTTGGTCATTACCAGTTTCATAACCTCTATAGTGGCCTGGTTGAATTGAGGTTTTCGAAATATGGTTATGAGCCACTGAGTGACAGTCTGAAAATTGCCGATGATTCCTGGCTGACCAATCAGGACTATTCATTGAAGCCAATTAACCAAATCGATCCTATCGTTCTCAAGGGCTTTGTCTATGAAGCAGACAATACAGGCTCTAATCGTCCGGTATATCCTGCACAAATTTATTTGTATACGATTAACAGTGCCGGTGAGCAAATAAGATACAATACGGTCAACAATCCGGATGGCAGTTACCAGATTAGTGGGATAAGGCAGGGTACTTACACTGTCGTCTGTACGGCTGTGGGATATGAAAAACAGGTGGAGCATAATCTGACACTTTCGGATCCACAACATAAGCTTGATTTTTATCTTAAGCCGCTTGCTACTTCCCTGTTCGGCCATATTACCGGCCAGGTACATTATGACCGGTTAAACCAGCCGGTTTCCGGTGCCCTGATCAGTTTTCTACCTAAATACACCGATCTCATGGAGAATGATGCTGCCTATCATACCACCACCGGGGCGGATGGTTTTTATAAAATGATGCTGCCGGAAGATGAATATATCGTTTCCTGCCAGTATCGCGGTCCTGACGGCTGGTATTTTTACCAGGAATATTATGATGATGCCCATACTATGGCAGATGCAACACCAGTAAAAGTACTTGGTGGACAAACCGTTCCCGGTATTAATTTCGGTATTCCCAACCCGGAAATTGTTTCTTATGTCATAGTCAAAGGCCGGGTAACAGATGATGCCGGTCAGGCACTTGCTGAGGCCTTCGTCGATGTACGTCCATATGATATGCCTGCCATAACCTATGGCACTGCAAATTATATCTACCAGACAAGAACCGATGACCAGGGTAATTATGTCATCAAAATAGATCTCTACTGGATAACAATTCCCACACCTGTACTGGGTTTCATTGTATCCGCACATAAAAATGGTTACATAACTGAGTTTTACAAGGAGAAAAAAACACCCTATGAGGCCGATATTCTCTGGGCCTTCAGTGATACAACTTTCAAGGCGATCGATTTCACTCTGGATCCAGTGAGTCCGATCCATACCATACAAGGTACCATCAGCAGCGAGAACGGAACGGCCATAGCGCATGCTTTTATCATCGGTTTTCATGCCTCTACTGGTGAAGTAACATTTGGTGTCTCGGGTAACAATGGTGACTATCGTTTGGGTGGTTTGAAAAAGGGTTATTATTTCCTATTGTTTGTTGCCAGCGGTTATATTCCGGAATTCTATGATGATGCCCGCCGCTGGGAAGAGGCCAGACCTGTCTGGGTGAATGGTGTTGTATCGGGTATCGATGCGGCGCTGACACCGATGCCTATGTTAAGCGGAAACATTAACGGTATCGTCTCCGGGCGGATCTTTGATGAAGCTGGAAATCCACTTTCCGGCGCCATAGTCACCATGCAGTTACGGGATGGTCCGGTTAATGCCTATAGTTTAAGCGACGGGGATGGTATGTTTGAAGTCCCCTGGGAAAACGCCGGTGAGTATCTGATTACGATTAGTAAGGTTAATTACAGCAGCTATGCCGCCTGGATTAAAATCGGTGAGGAAGAAACACCGACGATTTCCCTGCTGTTCACCCTGGAAAGTACTTTTACAGACTTGCCGGACAGAAATGAGGGCAACCCGGAAACCACATTGCCAACCGCCTATCGTTTATACAAGAATTATCCGAATCCCTTCAATCCGCTAACCCATATACAATTCGATCTGCCGGACAAGCAGCAGGTTAGTCTGATCATCTACGATATTTTGGGACACCGTGTCCGTGAACTGCTTTTTGATGCGTTACCGGCCGGCAATCATACGGTAACCTGGGACGGTACGGATCAGCGGGGTAACCAAATCTCATCGGGTATTTATTTTTACGTATTACAAACACCCGATTCCCGGCTGGTCGGCAGAATGATTTTACAAAAATAATAATATTAATTTTCATAAGGGCATGGCATGCCGTGTCTTTATACATGAAAAATGAAAATAAGGATTATAAGACGAAACCACAGAGTACACAGAGGGAAAAGAATAAATTCGTTTAAGTAAATAAATATTAAATACTTACTCAGTGTACTCTGCCTGCCCCCTCCAAATATAGGCGGGTGGTGGTTATTTTTTACACTATCATACCCCGAATGAGAGGAAATATGAATAAACCGAACACCCAAGCTTACTATAAAAACAATGAGTCATTGACAAAATATTTCGGTGAAATCAGCAATATTCCTCTTTTGACCCCGGAGGAGGAGGTGGAACTGGCATCAAAGATCCGTCATGGTGATAAAAGGGCCTTAACCCAGCTAATTCAGGCCAATTTGAGATTTGTAGTACGGGTGGCATTGGAATATAGAAATCAGGGTCTGCCCTTAGAGGACCTGATCAATGAGGGCAATCTGGGATTAATAAAAGCAACTAAACGTTTTGATGAGACAAAGGGTTTTAAATTTATCTCCTATGCCGTCTGGTGGATCAGGCAGAGTATTTTACAGTCTCTGGCGGAACAAACACGCACTGTTCGCTTACCCTCAAACCGAATAACAACCATCAATCAGATTGGAAAAACGTATGACTCCCTGGAACAGATCTTTGAACGCGAACCTACTCAGGAAGAAATCGCTGAGAACTTAGAAATGTCATCGGGTGAAATTAATTTCATTTCTCAATTGACGGGGAAACAACTTTCTCTTGATGCTTCCATCTCATCTGATGAAAAAACAAGTTTACTTGAAATTATAGGTGATGATAACCTCCTGTTACCTGACCAGCAGGCAACAGACCAATCACTAAAAGAAGAAATAGAGAAGGTGTTTGAAACCCTCTTAAAAAACGAAGCCGATATCCTGCGCATGTACTTCGGGTTTGACGGTGAGCATCCTGCAACTCTGGAGGAAATTGGCGAAAAATTCCAACTCACCAGGGAGCGGGTTCGTCAAATAAAAGAAAAAGCGATTATCCGGTTGAGACATAAATCCCGCAGCAGGCATTTAAGGCAGTTTATTGATTTATAGGAATTGACTCCAATTTAAAAGGTATTTAAGGTAAACGATCTTACTGACTATATATTGATCTTTATTTTGTTCCTCTTACTAATGGTAAAAAATCCTCCATTAGCCAAAGTTCATGTTCGCCTCCGCTATAAGCAGTAAAGGCAATCTTTTTTCCATCCGGCGAACAGGAAATATGACTTGCCTTCGCATCCAAACCTGTTTTTATCTCTTCAGGCTCTCCTCCATCCATTGAAACTACCCAGATACTTCCTTTTGATGAGTAAGCAAGATTCTTCCCTTCAGGCAACCAGGCCAGCTCACTATGCATGCTTACATCCTCTACTTTTACTACTTCACTGGATTCTCCGCCTTGTACAGGAATAACCTTGATTGCTTTGTCCTCGTCGGAGAAATAAGCTATTGATTTTCCATCGGGAGACCATGCAATGGTTGACCATTGTACCCTATGCGATTCAGATGTAAGCTGCCTGACTTCTCCACCTTCTGTACGAACGATACAGATGTTCATTATGTAATTGTCCCTTTCTTTCGCAGGTTCAGCATATCGAATAAAAGCTATCGACTTACCATCAGGAGACCAGCAGGGAAAACGATCCTGACCGGGACTTATAGTGAGCTTTTTAGATTCACCTCCTTCGACAGGAATCGTATAAATATCCACTTCATAAGTTTTCTTATTATTCCTAATAATGTTTTTGGCTCCACAAAAAACGATTTTTTTACCATCCGGAGAAACAGCATTTCCTCCTCCTGGTACAGCTACGTAAACCTTGGAATCTGCATCGAGGAGGCCCTTAGAAATTTCACCCCCTTCGGAGGGAACGGAAACAATATTACCTCTATCCCACCTGAAGTATATTCTCTCTCCGTCAGGCGACCACCGCGGATGAAAGGTATAACCCTGGGGAGTCACTTGAGTGGCATTACCGCCAGAGGCAGTGACAGTATAAACCGCCTGATGCCCAGGATTTCTTAATAGGACTCCAATTTTGTTATCCGGGGTCCATCCTGCTAAAATGTCATACGTTTCAAGGGGAAGCTCTATTTGTGTGAGTGATGCTTCAGGGTTACCAGTCTCTGATACTGGAACGATACATATCTCCTTACTCATAGCGTCCCTTCCAACCTTTCGAGAAAAAGCAATCATTTTCCCATCAGGTGACCATATCGGTCCTGTTGCCCTCCCCGGCAGGTCACTCACCTGGATAGGAGTACCCCCTACAGCAGGAATCACCCAAAGATCGCTTTTAGGGATTTCTGTTTCTTGCGGCTTTTCTTTCACGTATGAAATTTTTGTTCCATCCGGAGAGAAAGCAGGTTGTGTGCCCCCATCCTCAGTTAGTTGATTCATATCTTCCCCCTCAACAGAAACCGTACATAATTGGATTTTTTCTTTTTCTTCGATAGCAAAAGCCACACGCTTTCCGTCTGGTGAGAGGTTGAGACGATAATTGTACCAACCAATCCCAGTCCGATTCTTATTTAAAGAGATCCTTTTAACCTTTCCCCCTGAAGAATGAACGATACAAATTCCCATTGTATCATTCTTCCAGGTGTTGTAGGCTATCCATTTACCATCTGCAGACCAGCTCATACCAAAATGCCATGCATTCTCTGTCCCGGTCAGCTTAACGGATTCACCTGCAATATCAGGACTTACCTTACCGTGCACCGGGACTATCCATATACTCCCTTCAGAGACATAGGCGAGTTTCTTTCCATCCGGAGAGAGCACCCCATTACCTGGCTTGGTAGGCATTAGAATTTTTTTAAAATTTGGTTTATGAGCAACTTTTTCTAACGCCCTAGAAAGCACCATAATTCTCTCTTTAGCTGCTGCAACCTCACCGTCTTGCTCGGGATAAGAATTAACTACTTCCTGATAGGCATTGATTGCCTCTTTCAGACCTAATTTTTCCTTACACATACCGATATGAAGTTGAGCTTTGGCGCGAAGTGAGCGGTCGGCATTCGTATTACCAACAATCTTCTCAAAAATATTTAGCGCTTCCTGCAGATCACCCTTCGTTTCCATCGTATATTTAGCTTTTTCATATAGAATTTTTAAATCGTCTGAGGTTTGAAACGCAAATACAAAAACAACCGAGAATGAAATTAAAACGCTGACAAAAATATTTCTTTTTTTCATGGCACTTCCTCCTGTTAGTAAAAATCAATTCACTAACAGTATAACCCGATAAAAAATCAATAGTGTCAAACAAAAGTAAATGAATGTAAAATTACATCAACTAGTCTAAAAAACGATATCCACCGCCATAAATCGAATGTATATATCGGGGATGTACCGGATCTTCTTCTATTTTTTTTCTTATTTTAAGGATATGATTGTCAATCGTACGGGTCGTTGGATAGTTATCATAACCCCAGACATCATTTAATAAATCATCTCTTGATACTACCTGACCGCGGTGTTCTATCAAATATTTTAAAATTTTTATCTCTAATGAAGTGGCATCCGATTCCTTTCCTTTTCGCCTTATCTTAAAATGAACAAAGTCAATTTCCACATCTCCAAAAGAATAAGTGCTTAGAGCAGACTTTTCTTCTCTTTTTACCCGCCTTAAGTGAGCCTTGACCCGCGCCAGTAATTCACGAATGCTAAAAGGCTTGGTTATATAATCATCAGCGCCAATCTCAAGTCCCACCACGCGGTCAATCTCCTCGTTTTTAGCAGTTAGCATCAGGATTGGAATGTCTATATCCTTCTTACGTAGTTCGCGGCAGACTTCAAGACCATCCATCTCAGGAAGCATGATATCAAGAATAATCAGATCAGGGGTATCCTCCAGAGATTTGCTAAGACCTGTTTCACCATCCGGAGCCCAATCTACTTCATATCCTTCATCTTTTAAATTGATTGTTAAACCTTTAACGATATCTTCTTCGTCTTCAATAATTAAGATTTTTCCTTTCATTAGATTTATCCTTTTTTAAAACCGGGTACTGTCAAAAGAGAAACTACTGCGTACACTGAGAATAATTAGGAATTTGGAATTCGGAACTTGTTACCCAGTGGTTGCATATTTATCCTCTGTTATTTTAGCAAAATTTTAATGTTATCCTGAAAGGATCTTCCTACATACAGAATTGATCTCGACAAGCAGGAAGATTCCTACGGAACGACAGGGGAGAAAATTCCATTTGTTTGTAGCCTTATGTTGCGCTATGAATAGCTCAGATTAGAAGCATCAATCGGAAAAAAGATGGTAAATACACTCCCTTTTCCCTGCTCGCTCCCGACAGTAATTCTACCATTATGAGCATCAATAATATGTTTTACCAGGGTCAGGCCTAACCCGCTTCCTCTGGTTTTAGAGACAATTTTATTTTCCGCGCGATAAAATCTGTCAAATATTTTTGAGATTTCTTTAGGCGTGATACCGATTCCCTTATCCGAAACCTGCAATATAATGTCCTCTGCATCACAAGATAATTTTACCGTTATTTCTTTTATCATTGGTGAGAATTTCATTGAATTGCTCAACAAGTTGATTAAAACGCTGGAGATAGATTCTTCATCAAATTCATTATCAGGAATATTTGAAGATATTTCTGTTTTAACCAGAAAGCCTTTTTTATCCAGGTGATATCGAAAGGATTCCAATGTATTGCGGATCACATTGGCTAAATTGCCTTTTTTAAAAATAAATTCTTTACGACCCATTTCAATGCGAGAAAAATCAAGTACGTTGTCAATCAGATGAGATAATCGTTCACTTTCTTTAGTAATTATTTCATAGGATTCCTCTTTTTCTTTGTTAGATAAATTCTTTTTGCGCTGTAACGTTTCTCCATACAACCGGATAAGGGTGAGGGGTGTTTTTAATTCATGAGAGATATTATGAACGAATTCTGTCTTTATCCGGGTTGTTTCAGATTCCCGATATATATCACGAACAATTAAAAATGCGCCGAATATCATCAATCCGAAAATCATGATCAGTAGTACGCCATAAATCAGGATCTCACGTTGAGCGGTATTTTCTACATTTTTCATATCTGAATGTGACACAAAAAGTTTCCAGGGTAATGGCGTCGGACGATAGGACAAATCTAAAATGACATCAGTCTGTACAATTTTTTCACTGGTTAATATATTTCGCCCCCTATCATCAACCAACTGGAAACGAAGTCCCGAATTTTGCTCTAAATCCCGGAAGAGTTTCGTTATAATTTCTTTTTTTAAATAATTTATATTCCAATAATGCCCGCCATAATAATGTCGATTTTGTCTTGAACCTGACAAATAAGTGTAAGATAAAAGATGCAGATTATTGTCTTTGACGATGAGGAAACATTCCGGATCCATATTTTGATTATTCTTACCAAAGGTCCTTTTTTTGATCCCTGAGATCCCCTCATTTCTGATAAAATCAGCAATATCCAAACTTCTTTTAAGTGGAGATATCTGGTCATTTAAATTTTCATAAGATTTTTTGAGCTCTGTGAATTCACCTTGTATGATATTTTCATTCAGGATGGACTCAATTTCAACTATAAAGAAATCAAACGCAGATGTAGTGATTAACCAAGTTCCCTCTTTAATTTTTTCATAAAATAATAGTAATTCTTCCAATCCCTCTCTTTTTTGATTCCGGAATATACTGATCTCATATAATTGCAGTGCAGCAACAATTCCAAAAGGATGACCGGCTCGATTTAGATAAAAAGAATAATCCCCGGCAAGTTCCTTATATGTTTGTTTAGCCAGGTCGTATTTTTTCAATTTAAGTAAACAACGGCCCTTTCCCTCCAGTGTAATCGCCTGCAGATGTTTGGAGGAGGTGAGTTTTATACACTGATCATATAATCCGATAGCCCGCAGATAATTTTTTTGTGAGAATTCAAAAGATTCTGCTTTCCGGTAAATAGTGCCAAAAGAACTCTTGACCTGATAAATTTCTTTGAATGTGTCAATAGGCTCTTTGTTTAGTGTTTTGGGTTGTATCATATTAAAGTCAGAATCGAGTAAAAAAAGCATGCCCGTATTCTGATTTAATAATTCAAAAGAGTCCTTAAAGAATAAGTGATCATTCTTAATCAGAGGAATAAAATTATCACTATTTAAAACTTTTTTCTCAACCTTCGTAATCTCATTTTCCAGGGCATCAAGTGCAGTATTACCAGAAATCCACAGATTCGATTCGAGAATGTTTTTAACCGTTTCACGTCTTTGGATAAAAGTGTTGTAGCTCAAATAAATCAAGATTACGGAGGGAATAAAAATAGCAATCATAAAAATGATAATAATTTTTTTATGGGCGAGAAAATATTTACCTATATTTTTCATTTTAGAGGGTAAACGATATCGTGTATTTTATTTTAAAAAGATTTCTATCCACGAATTACACTAATTTATCCCGTGAGATGAATAAGTTTATTTGGATTAATCTGGACAATGCTCAATAATATCTCATGGGATTAACTCGAATTTTTAAAGATATATTTTTTTTACTTAAAATTAATATTCTAATTCGTGATAATTCGTGAAATTCGTGGACATTTTTTGATTGTAGCCTTGGGTTATGAATTAAACAAATTAGAAGATCTATAAAAATATAGGCAAGGATTGATTGAAATGTCAAAATAAAGTAAATAAATGTAAAGATTAACATTAAAAAAGGGCACAACGACCAAAAAACTGTGCCCTCTGTCTATGGCTTTATTATAAGGTTTTTTATTCCGTTAAAAAGTTTTCCATTACCCAGATCCCTCCGGGTTTATCTAAGCCGACAAAAGAAGCAAATGTGATACATCGTCCATCAGGATGGATAGAGAGACTCGCAAATCCATGCATTTTCACATTAAGATTCTCTGCATCACCTCCTTTGGCAGGAATACGCCATAGCCCCCATTTTTTCTCAGAATCTGTTTTTTGGGAAAAATATATATATCTGCCGTCGGGAGACCATGCTGGGCTGACATACCTGTATTCTTTTAGTTTGAATGTATGGATATCTTTTACTGAGCCATTCAAAGTGGATAATATTTTCAAAATCCGGGTGTTTTCTTTGTGACGTGATAGTAGCGCCAATTGCTTGCCATCCGGTGAAAGGGCTGTGGTGAGATTATCATCAGCAGTACGATAAAGCTCCTTTTCCTTACCGGTTTCCAGATCTTGGCTAATTAAAGAATGTATTTTCAAATTCTTATTTCCTCTTACATAATAAAGGTGTTGTTTATCAGGAGATATGTTCATGGCATAAACATCTTGGCCTTCTTTTTCTTGAATAAAGGGTGTTATTTCTCCTGTGTCGATTTTCAAGACATCAGTGTCGTTCACCAGAATGGATTGACCGTCGGGAAACCAACGTGGATGGTATAGGTTGTTTTTATCAACAAATTCAGCAAATTCTTGGATTGTTCCTCTTTCAATGGAATAAATGCAAAGGATATCATTACGCGGCGGCCACGGGTGTTCTCGCTCAGAAATATATGCGAGATATTTACCATCCGGCGAGAATGTCGGATACCTGTTATAACCCTGATAGGGCAGTGGTATTTCTGTCGGTGGCCCTTCAATTTTTCCTGTCTTTGGATCAATGGTGACTGTATAAATATCCCACCATGAGCCGGGAGTACTGAAGAAAAAAGAACCATTACGTGTACAACCCAACGGTTTAACGAACCCTATATTTTCTGTGATTAGTATCGGTTCTCCCTGGGGTGCTTCATCATCGAACGAAATGCTCCACACATCCATTGTTCCTGTACGATCACTGGCAAAGAGTATCTTCTTCCCCGTTGGTGACCAATCCAAGAAATAATCATGGGAAGGATGTGACGTCAGCTTAGTTTGGCGTGATCCATCGGCAGAAAGAACATAAATGTCATGATTGGTACTCTCTTTGTTTGGTGATAAATCATAAGCGATATGATGTCCATCGGGAGAAAATTTGGCTTGATTCGGCATGGAGTGATCAAATTTCTTGAGCGGGTGAAACGAGTGGTCCACAATCGATATTAAACCTAATTGATCTTGATCATTTTCACTATGTAGGACCAGAATATGTTGCCCATCCGGAGACCAGTCTGCCGCTGTTACCCAACCTTTGAAGTAATTTACTCTGATGAGATCATCTGGCTCCGGATTACCAATCTCAATAACACGAAGTTCAATGTACTCACCTTCGTCGCTTTCCCAGGTATAAGCGATCTTCTTCGAGTCTGACGACCATGCGGGAAAATAAGGAATCCCTACATGCCCTTCGTAGCTTAAATCGCCCTTACTCCTGAGGCGAATCTCTTCTCCAGTCCCAATTTCTTTTATCACAATGTCATGGGGATATGTTTTCCAGTCTACAAAACAGAAATACTTCCCATCAGGGGAGGGCTCCCCACCACCATGAAATCCTCCTCCCGAGGCGTCCATGAACTTGCGAATTACAATATTCTCTGCTTGCACTGCGCTTGCAAGTCGATTAAGTCTGGACAATCGCGTTCTGGCTTGATCCACAATCTTTTGCTGATCTGAAAATTCCTGGATGATGCGTTGGTAAGCTATCTTCGCTTCCTGGTTGCCCAGCTTTTCATTGCAGAGACCAATATGGAGTAGTGCCTCTGCCGTAACCGGCCTGTTATCCGAAAACTTGTCGACAATTGTTTGATATACCTCAATCGCCTTTTCCAGTTCACCCTTCACTTCTTCAAGATGAATACCTTTTGGGAGAAGTTCCTCAGCGGTCTGGGCGAAGGCCTGGTAGTTTCCCAATATCAGGCCAATGACCATGCATAGTGCGAATGTCTTTTTACGGTTCATTCTAACCTCCAATTTTTTAGTGAATAAAATTTTTTCACCTTTAATATGCACCATGCAATGTTAAAAGTCGCAAAGAAAGTATGAAAAGTTGTTAACGTTATGTAAATATTTACAGCTGTGCTCATTCTAAAAATTTGTAGCCTATGCCATGAATCGTGATAATTAGCTCTGGTTCCTCAGGCTTGTCTTCGATTTTCTGACGCAGTTTTGCAATGTGAGCATCAACAGTGCGGGTATTCGGGTAAGAATCGTAACCCCAGACCTGGTTGAGGAGATCCTCCCGTGAAACGATTTCTCCACGCCTTTCGATTAAGTATTTGAGTATTTCATATTCCCGCGGCGAAAGTGCGAGAGACTTGCCTTTTTTCCGGGTGGAATACTTTCTAAAGTTGATTTCGAGATCACCAGATCGATACACTTCCGGTATCTGGGAGCCGGATTTTGTACGCCGCAGAACGGCCTTGATCCGGGCGAGAAGTTCGAGGACACTGAAAGGCTTTGTGATGTAATCATCTGCTCCGAGCTCCAGACCCGTAACTATCTCAGCCTCTTGACTCTTTGCGGTTAGAATAATAATTGGAAGGTCAGGAATTTCTTGTTTCAGGCTCTTGCACACTTCGTAACCGTTGCGCTTTGGCAGCATAAGGTCCAGAATCACAAGGTCAGGCTGTTCCCTGAGCGCTTTCTGATAACCTTCCTCACCATCATAGGCAGCGATGACAACATAGTCTCGCGCTTCGAGGTTGAACTTCAAACCTGTAACCATGTCTTTTTCATCTTCAACAATGAGGATCTTTTTCATTCTTGCTCACTCCAATTAATTCAGGTAGTGAAAAAAATAACCACAGAGCGCACAGAGTAATTATTTGATTTTTATTGACTTATACGAGTTTATTCTTTTCTTCCCCTCTGTGAACTCACAAGTTTTTCATAATTAATTTCTAATTTTATAGTTTAGATCCCATTTTCTTTTCATATCATTAAAAACCCTCATACGTGACCTAATTATTAATTATCTTTTAAGAGAACACGGAGTGTTTCTCAGTGCTCTCTGTGGTTTATTCTTAAGCCCCTACAACGGAATTATGATCGTAAATGTGCTGCCTTTTCCGATCTCGCTTTCGACTTCTATCGTCCCACCGTGTGCCTCAATAATATGTTTTGTCAGTGTTAAGCCTAATCCACTACCTCTTGTTTTCTTTACCTCGGGAGTTGGCACGCGATAGAATTTGTCAAAGATTTTCTTCAACTGCTCTTTTGGTATTCCCACACCGTGATCTGTAACCGAAATCAAAGCTGAAGTTGAATTCTTTCGAACCTCGACACGAATATATTTCCTGTCTTCCGAATATTTTACAGCATTGCTGAGCAGGTTTAGCAGCACCTGCGAGATTGCATCTTTGTCAATCTTAGGCATCACTAATTTACCTGACAGTTTATTTTCAATTTCGAACCCAACATCGCGAATATGAAATTTATACGCCTCCAATGAATTACGCACAACCTCAACGAGATCGGCTTCTTCGAAGTTGTACTCCTTGGTTCCGGAATCCATCCTGGAAAAATCAAGCACATTGTTGATCAGGTGTGTGAGACGTTCACTTTCTTTCCTGATGATGCTGTAAAATTCCCGCCGCTTTCTCTCATCGGTAACGATGCCCGTATCAAGTGTTTCACCAAACATGCGGATAAGTGCCAGCGGTGTT
>SDBT01011917.1_pt1 | contig 13975 bp, 14 predicted proteins | sample 2277101 | NCBI WGS metagenome assembly SDBT01 (sample SAMN10404973, study PRJNA504765) | marine sediment metagenome | isolation source: marine sediment core GS10_PC15, 103 cmbsf | place: Arctic Ocean: Southern Knipovich Ridge | collected 2010 | reverse complement strand
AGATAAACTCTTTGATCCTCTTCTATTTGTGTAATTAATTTCTCTTTATCAAACGTGAGAATCTGATCTTTCTTCAAATCAACATAAATAGATGGAATTAAATCAAATTTTTTAATAACCTTTAAAGTCTTATTTTTTGAAATAAACTTTTTTCTATCTGTGAGATTTTTGAAAGTAATGATAACTTTCTGTTTTTTTGATTGGTCTTCAAGTTTTTCAATGAAAGGAGTATAAATTTTTTGATATTTCATTTCAATCCCTATTACCTAACTTTAATTAAACTTAAATTCGTTTAAAGTTTCATCAACTGTATAATTCTCGTGTACTAATTTACTGATGGCACTAACCATTTTTGTAGGATCTTCAGATTGAAAAATATTTCTTCCGAATGCTACTCCTGATCCTCCTGCTTGAAGAGAATCATAAACCATTTGAAATAAATCGGGGATAGTATCCATTTTAGGTCCACCCGCAATAATTACAGGAATATGACTAACACCATTCACAATCTCTTTAAAAGAATCAATATCTCCTGTATAGTTTGTTTTAACAATATCTGCTCCTAATTCTACACCTGCTCTCACTGCTATATTTACAACCTCAGGATCATTCTCATCAGTAATTTTTTTACCTCTAGGATACATCATCGCTAATAATGGAACTCCCCATTCTCGTGCTTTTTCTACTACTGTACTCGCATCTTTCAACATCTCTGGTTCTTCATCAGCGCCAATATTAATATGAATTGATACTCCATCAGCTCCCATCTTTAGAGCTCTTTCTACTGAACAAACTAAAACTTTCCGATTTGGATCTGGAGCCAAACTCGTAGCACCAGATAAATGTAAAATTAGTCCTATATCTCTTCCATATTTTCTATGCCCTACTCCAATCATACCCGAATGCATTAACACGGCATTTGCTCCACCAAGGGAAACTTTATCAATCACCTCGGCTATATTTTCCAACCCTTTAATGGTTCCCATTGTTAGACCGTGGTCCATAGGAATAATTATTGTTCTTCTGCTTTTACGGTTGATAATCCGTTCAATTCTTATATTTTTTCCGAGGTTCAAATGTAGTACACTTTTTACATTAATTTATTCATTATTAATGAGAACAAACATAAAAATTATATTAATGGAAGCATAAAAAAGATTACTATGGTTTCCTAAGAGTCGTTGCTCTACTCATATCAGATTTATTAGGATAATCTAAATTAAAATGTATACCTCGACTTTCTTTTCGAGATATTGCACTTACTATTATTATTTTAGCAACTGTAGCTAAATTTCGTAATTCTACAAGATTCTTTTCTATTTTAAAATCCCAATAATATTGGTTTATTTAAGTCTTATTTCAATATAGTAAGAGATTTAATTATCTAATTTAATTTTATTCTTTAGAAAAATAAAATAATTTTCTTGCAATCAGACCGAGAAATTTACATATTTGATGATGACCATGACGATATTGAGTTTCCTGTAAATGAACAATTACATATTATTAATGACTTCGTACATTTTTTAAATAATCTATACAGCTACGTAAATTTAGAAGAGGTTACTCAATTATTTATTTGTTGGAATCGAGAGTCAGAATATGACGAATCACTATATCTTACATCCAAGATAAATTTACATTATCCAGATATTGAGGTTTTTGTTTGTATATTTGATGAAGAACTAAAAGATTTGGTAGAAAAATATAATGCAAAGACTTTTTCAACTTCTAAAAGAGCATTCAAAATGCTCCATAAAGTAGTCTCAATAGATTCTGCTATTGTAAATAAAGCAGTTAAATAAATAACTTGAATAAGTAATTGGCTTAATATCTCTTTAACCTTAGTCTCAAATTCATTTCTCTTAAGCCTTAAGGTTTTATCTCTATTAATTTCATTTAAGTGTCTCCCAGTAGTGTTAGAATATATATTTTCACTTATGTATGCTTAGAAGAAATGAAACTAATTCTTAAATTATTGGATTCAATTGAATTGCTCTATTTTTCTTACTGGTTTTCCCTTAGAATAATTATCTTTAAATATTTCATTTAACATTATAATAATAATCATGAGTACAGAAAATATTAAAGACCAAATTATCTCGTTTATTAAAACTCTACCAGATGATATAACTTTAGAAGATATTATGTATCATTTATATGCCAGAGAAAAAATATTTCGTGGGATTAAGGATGCTGATGATGGTAAAAAAGTTTCAAATGAAGAAGCTAAAGAGACTATCGAAACATGGTTCGAATCGAATGGAATGAACGTGCGTTAGAAGACCTAAAAGAAATACGTGAGTACATTGCTCGTGATTCACTAAATTACGCAAATCTATTTACTAAAAAGTTCTACGAAGCAGTCCAGAAATTAAACGACTTTCCAAATATTGGGCGAATAGTACCTGAAGTTGATATCTCATCCATTAGAGAAATTATTTTTCAAGTTTTTATTTGAATTATATTAATTTGATAGATTATATTCGATACATTTCATCTTTACAGAATGTTAAATCTAAATTCATTCTATGGTATTTTGAACACTTTATACCTAACTATTTGTAATTATTACCTTACCAAGGTCTTCTTATATAAGAATTTCTCCCTACTTTTTCTTTTTTAGGATGATCTTCATTATAATGAGTTCCCCTACTCTCTTTTCGAGATAATGCACATCTAATCAAAATTTCAGCAACCATAGATAAATTTCTAAGTTCTACGAGATCTTTAACGATTTTATAATTTCGATAATAATTATCAATCTCTTCTGAGAATATATTCATTCTTTTAAAGGCTTTTTTTAATCTCATATCCGATCTGACAATTCCTACAAAGTTTTGCATCACCATTCTAATTTCATCCCAGTTCTGAGATATAACAACTGCTTCAGTAGAAGGTACCGCACTTCCCGGTTCCCATCCTGGAAATTCTTTAACCTTTAAGCTGTGTGTTTTATTTGCTAAAGTGTTGGCACATTCATATGCGGTAACCAACCCCTCAAGTAATGAGTTACTAGCTAACCTATTGGCCCCATGTAAACCTGTACATGCGGATTCTCCTAAAACAAATAAGTTTTTTACTCCCGTTGTTCCATCTATTTCTGCTTTAACTCCACCGCAACAGTAATGTGCAGAAGGAACGACAGGAATAGGTTCTTTAGTTATATCGATATTAAACTTCAAACAATTCTCATAAATCCCAGGAAAGTGACTTTTAACGAAAGAAGGATCTTTTTTTGAAGCGATATCTAGTAATACATAATCGTCCCCAGATTTCTTTAATTCCGCATCAATTGCTCTTGAGACAATATCACGCGGTGCTAATTCCTTAGAAGGATGGTAATTTTGCATGAACTCCTTCCCATTTATATTTCTTAAAACAGCACCCTCACCTCTCATGGCTTCAGAGATCAAAAAAGATTTAGCATAGGGATGATACAAACATGTAGGATGAAATTGATAAAATTCCATGTTCACGATTGTAGCTCCAGCACGATATGCCATAGCTATTCCATCTCCAGAGGCAATATCAGGATTTGTTGTGTAAAGATAAATTTTACCGGCTCCCCCGGTAGCGAGTATCGTAGATTTTGCTGTAATATTGTGAATTTCTCCACTGTGCTGGTCTAATACATAGGCTCCATAGCATTTAAAATTTTCTGCATATAAATTAACTGCGCAGTAAAATTCTTTGATTTTAACATTCGTTAATTTTTTTACTTTATCTATAAGTACTTGTTCAACATTTTGACCAGTTTGATCATTGACATGAAGAATTCTCCGTTCTGTATGTCCTCCTTCTTGTCCTAAGTCGTATTGTCCATTTTCATTTTGTGTGAAATTAACACCTAATTCAATTAAAGTCTTTAACCTATCCGGGGCTCGAGAAACAATCTTTCTTACGACACTTTCATCACATAATCCATCTCCAGCAACCAAAGTATCTTGAATGTGTTTTTCAAAATTATCATTAGGATTCCATACACAAGCGATTCCTCCCTGAGCATGAAACGTACTACTGTCTTGTAAGCGCTCTTTAGTAATCAATAAAATTTCTTTATCTGGAGCTAAACGAGAAATATTTAATGTGAGAAAAAGTCCAGAGATTCCACTTCCGATTATAAGAAAATCTGTTTTAAGCTTCAATGAAGATATTCGTATTTTTCCTAGTAAAATTTAAAGTTATAATTAAATACCAATTATGAAATTAAAGTTTTATTCCTATTTTGGATTAATCTTCTACTTTTTAAGAGGAGAATGGGCAAAGCTAAAATGATTTCATTTTCTTTCTTAAATTATTAATATTTTGTTTAATTACCTCAGCGTACTGATTTTGTTCCAATTGTGTGAAAATTACTAAACTATCTTCAAAACTTATAATTGATTTTCTATATTCATTGAGTAATTCGTAAATCCTTCCTATATTATAGAGGTCACTCGCTTTTCCCATTAAATCTTCCGTATCATCATCGATTTGAAAGGCTTTTTGATATGCATTTAATGCTTTGCTATAATTTTCAATTTTCTCATAAATCTTTCCAATATTACTAAAACTTGCCGCTTTATTAGAGAATTCTTCTAATTCTCCGAATATTAAAATAGCTTCCTCATATTTATCAAGCGCGGCCCAATGATCTCCTTGAATCATATTAATAGCTCCAATTTTGGTTATTAACATAGCTTTTTTTGAAAGATCCCCCAAATTCTCCGCAATACTTAAAGCTTCTACGTAAGATTCTGCTGCTAAATCATATTTTGCCTGTGTGTTATAAATCGTACCAATATTGTTGAGATAAATCACTTTCATTAAAGGATCACCTAATCTTTCTTCCAGATGAAGAGCTTCCTGATATTTCTCTAAAGCGCTATCAAGGTTCCCACGGGCTAAATATAATGAACCTATATTATTTAAGCATCCCGCTTTTTTTGAGAGATCTCCCAATTGTTCTGCGATACTAACTGTTTTATTGTATTGATTCAAAGCATCATCAAATTTTCCAGTTTCATGGTAAATCCGACCAATATTATTTTCTAGGATAATTTTTCCATATAAATCCCCTAATAGTTCAGCTATTTTTAAAGCTTCTGTAAATTGTTCTAAAGCAGGTTCATATTCTTGTTTTGTACTATGAATCATACCAATATTGTTAAGAATCGCAGTTTTTTGACTAAGATCCCCAATTTCTTGAACTATTTTTAGACTTTCCTTATACTTTTCTAAAGCTTGATTTAAATCCCCTCTTATTTCATGAACTCTCCCAATATTATTAAGATTGATGACTTTCCCCAAAAAATCACCGATTTCCTTAGCGATTTCTAGGGCTTTGTTATAATTGTCTATAGCTTCATCATAATTGCCCCATATTAAATAAATACCCCCAATATTATTGAGTGCTGCTGCTTTACTAGCAAAATCATTTAAATTGTCATCAATTTGTAAGGCTTCTTTATAATGTGTTATAGCTTTATTATAGTTCCCTGATATCTGATTTATCAACCCTATAAAATTCAGAAAATATGATTTTGCTGGAAGATCATTAATCTCATTTGCCAATGCAAGGCTATTTTCTGAACATCTTTTAGTAGACTCTAATTGTTTCAAGAAATAAAATAGTTGGGTCGCTAATTTATATTTTTGAATTAGATTTATATTTTCATATAATGGTTTAATCCATTCAGAAAATAATGGAATGTGCATTTCAGAACTAAATAAATTTAACTCGCTAATTGAAACATGAGGGAGAAAAATAGGCCATAAAACGGTCTCTATGAAATTCCCGGTGTGAGTTTTAATTAGAATTGCATCAATTTCCTCCGTTGAAGAAATATCCATTAAGAATTTTTCAATATATGGCAAATCCTTTTTGGAATTCTTATAAGATTTAAGTTTTTTAATCTCTAGTTTATGTCGAGTTGAATGTTCAACCCAAATTATTCTTCTGAGAAAGGGTAACTCCTTTAATGTCGGACCAATATCAAAATCATCGTTTCCTGAATACCCCATAACTACTAAAGTTCTTTGTTTCATAAGGTTATAAATCGCAGGTTTTTTATAGGGTTCAATCGCAAAAGTCTCCCCCTCTTCTCTTTCTTTTCCTAAAGCACTAATTGTTGTGATAAGAGAATCACTTGTATCTTTATTTGTAACAATATTCCGTTTAGATCCATGAATCTTATATATAGAATACTTATTGTTGTCAATTAATCTCTTAGGCTCTTGGTAAAATATGAAATCTTCTTTAGTAATTATAGGAATGATGTCTTCATGCCATTTTTTTTCAAGAGTTCGCATTAAAGCATGCTCAATCAAGTAGTCAAAATTTGTTGTTATTACATAATTACCACGGATAATGGAATTTGCTAAGAAATAATGAATTAAGTTTGGTTCAGTAATCAGTTCTAAATAATCTAAAAACCTTAAATCCTCGTCGATTTCAATCTTAATTTTCTCTACTACTAATTCAAATCTTAATTTATCAAGAGCAAGCAAATTTGCTACTTCTTCCGGAGGAGCAGAAAGTTCTAATAGATTTCTCACTATTTCTATAGCTGATGGGACATTTGATGGTTTGTCCATTGAAACACCGGCTCCGACTAAAAAAGTATAAGAGGACTTCGGAGAAAAAATTGAGGTTATATTCTCATCAAACTCTTTAAATTCTATTTTATCTTCCATTCTTAGTTCCTAAAAGGTAGGATGTTGTGGTTATTTCTATTTTTTGATTCTCTTAAAGTTATGAATCATAATTCTTTTTTGAAAAAAACATTTATGGTTATGTAAAGAGTGAGAGGATTAAAAAATGTCCAAGATAGGGAAAGTGTTATTTTTTTGTGCGGGAAATACTTGTAGGAGTCCTTTCGCAGAGTTTTATGCGAAAATGTTAAAGAAAACAACATTTAAAGAAGAATTAAAAGATGTATACTTCGATTCAGCCGGTATTTATCATTACTATGAGATAGTTCAACCTGGAACCGTAAACTACTTAAAATCTAAGGGTATAGAGATAATTAATTTTGATACAAAACTAATCAATGCATCCTTATTAGAAAAGCAAGATTTAATCTTGGGATTTGAACAGAAACACCACATAAATAAACTAAGGAGAAAATTTAAAAATGTGAAGGATATTAATACAAAATCATTTCTATTATTAGAATTTGCTGGACAAAACCAAGATTTAGAAATTGAAGATCCATTTTATTTATCACAAGAAGAATATAATATAATTTTAAGAAGAATTGAGAAAGGAGTAGTCAGTATAATTCAAAAAATTATTGATATAAATTGTTCATAAATTTTCTGTGAATTAACTAAAAATCGTTCAGGAATCCCTTTATTTTTTATTTTATAATTATAGATTTTGTAGGTATAAGACGATTTAAGTTTACTCGAAAGCTTTTAACTTCTTTTGTGATATTTCAATAAACACATCTTTAATAGATTGCTTATCCATTAAGTGTCTATGATATTGGTTCTCTATGTAAACTTTTTATTTAAATTTATGTCAAAAATTCTCCATAAATTTTATTTACTTTATGAATCTTTTAATAAATGTAAATATGGTAAATAAACTCAAGCAAGTTCTCTTTATATGTTACGGTAATACGGCTCGTTCGCCCGCGGCTGAATTTTTGGCGAAGGAACTGAAAAAAAAATACAAAGACGAGCTTCAAGACGTTGTATTTGAAAGTGCTGGTTTTATTAATGCTTTTTCCTTCATACAACCAGAATCACGCCAATATTTAGATTCTAAGGGCATAGATCACTCTGATTTTAGACCTCAAACAATAAACAAAGAATTGTTAGAAAGACAAGATTTAATTCTCACCATGGAAAAGTCCCACTCTCTTGAAATCATCAGGAATTTTGATAATATTGAAAATATCGAGAATAAAACTTTCACACTGAAAGAATATAATGGAGAAACTGATGTTATAGATATTATTGATCCTTATTATACTTCAAATAAAACTTACAAGAAAGTCCTTAAAATTATTGATGTACATGTGGAAAAGGCTATAAAAAAAATCATAGAAATTAACAATTCGGAATAATTCCCTATCTATTACTTTATATTGGGATCCTCATTTTCTATTAAAAAAAATATAAATATTACTTCCGCGGTTATAATTTTAATGGATAAATTGATGATAAATAATTCTTTTATTGAGATTTTTATCGGGGATCTTAGTAATACTGAATATGATGCTGTTGTGATCCCAACAAACAGTAGACTTCTACCAAGTGGAGAATTAAGATGCAAAATTTTAAGGAAGGCCGGTTCTAAGGTTCAACTTGAATGTAATGAGATTATAAATAGAATTTCTCAGGTGTCTGTTGGTGATTCTGTAATGACAACTGGAGGAGATTATAGCCAGTATTTAATCCATGCTAATGGACCACGTTTGGGTCAGGTGAAAGAAGGTCAAAAATTAATGCAAGCAACTTGGAATTCACTAAAATTAGCTGATGCGAAAAACTTAACATCTATAGTTTTTCCACCTATTTCTAAAGAGATGAGAGGTTTTACTACTAAATTTTGTGCTAAAGTTATGCTCATTTCTATTAAAAAATATCTCACTGAAAATAATACAAACCTAAGAAATGTTTCAATTTGCGTAGAAACTCAACAAGATTTTGAAATTTTTGGGAAATTATTAGCTGAATTGGCTTCATAGGCATCATTCTATAATATCAAGGATTATTTCTTTTTGAATAAAAAACTATTTTTAAACTAGAGCTTTTTATAGAAGTAGAACCTTATTAATTATCACTAACCGTATAACTTAGGGGATGTTAGTGGAAGTAGAAAAAATAAATGATAAAATTCATAATGAAGTTTCAAATATAGATTCATTTAAGGGACTTGAGATTATCTGTGAAGCATTTGTGTATAAGATTCTTAAAGTCTTCGGGGAAAATAGTTTACTTTCAATCTTATATCAAGTAGGTGCTGGACCTGGGGAAGTAATCGCAGATAAAATAAAGGAAATTTATAATAGAGACGAATTTGAAGTATTAGAACTCTTTGAAATTTTATTGAACGAATTAAAAGAGTTATATTCTATAAAGATTAGAGAAATTCAAGAAGAACCTGATAGAATTCGTATTATTATTGAAAATCGTTGCTATTTAAGAAGCTTAATTGAAGACAGAGAAAAATTGGAATTTGGGACAGCTTTTTGCAGAATTAATAAAGGATATTTTGAAACTGCGATTAATATTTTACTAAAAGATAAGATTAAGAAAATTGAGATAAATTTTATTGAGAATGATGAAGAGAATGAGTTCTGTCTCGAAGAATTAATCTTTACCTTGTGAGTTGGTAACATTATATAACAGTAAAAGGTTCTGATTTAGTGATAATTTCTACCTTGCCATTCCGAATTAAAACATCATTCTCAAGTCTTTGACCTCCTAATCCTTGCTTGTATGCTCCGGGCTCTATTGTAAACACCATTCCGTCTTGAATTGGCTCTTCCTTCCAATGTTTTTTTGAATACTTATCCGTAGGCTTTCGACTTAATAATGGTGAATCGTGTACAGTCAATCCTAAACCATGACCTAAAGAATAAGGCATGAGATAACCACCTTTCTTAAGTATTTGTTCTGCTGTATCATGAATTTTCCATAGGGGTACATCTATTTCAATCATTTCAATTGCAGTTTCATAGGATTTGATCGTAAATTCACGCATTTTATTCTGTTCGTCTGATAATTTGCCGAAACTAATTGGAATTGTAATATCACTATTATATCCCTGAAATTTAACTCCAAAATCGATTAGAGCTAACCCTGGTAAACTAAATCTCTGATCACTAGCAAAAGGATGTTGGTGAATTTCATGAGCTCGTGATGAATTTGCAACAAGAGGTTCAAAAGCTACATCACTACCGACATTATCACCGATCTTTTTTCGCACTAGTAAAGATAAATCTTTTTCTGTACCATCAGGATTATTTATACAGAAATCTTTGATATCATCGATAATTTTATTTCCAATTTTCGCTGCTTTTAATAATTTCTTAATCTCAAATTCTGTTTTGGTTGATCTTAGTTTTTCGAAATATCGCGTTATTTGGATAGGCTCTTCAAAATACTTAATACCGGTTATAATTGCTTTCATTTTTACGATTAATCCATAGGTAGTCTTCGAATGGACCCCGATTGTAATTGAGGATTTTTTCCAGCGATTTTCAAATAAATCCTTCATTGCTAAAGTTGGATTGAAGCTAAAATTAGCAGGATTTATAATTTCATCAACCTCAGAATATTTTTCAGCTAATGGTACGTCCCAAGGTATTAAGATTGTTTCTCCACTTGAATTTATTAATATCGTTGCGTCGGTAGGATGACCAGAAAGATATTGTAAGTTAACATTCCGACTATCTTCATAATCAGTTATCATCAGAACATCAATTTTCTTTTCTTCTAAAAAATTTAAGATAGATTCGAACTTTTCTTCTGTAATTGGTCTCATTATCCCACCAGTGATAAAATAATCTTAATTTATCATTTATATTTATATTTAATATTTTATTTTATTCATTTAATATTTTAATAAGTCGACTTTATTATGTTGGAATTTATTAATTTCGATATTAATTTGGGTAATTGAGTTTGAAGTCTTGACAATTTGATTTCCTTTTTCTTATTTTTTTTATTAAAATTAATAATTAATTATTGATTATCACTATCATCAGTCTATTCTTAATTTTATATTTATAGAAACATAAAAGGTTGATATAAAAATGGTTGAAATAAAAAATGTTGTAGTAGTAGGGGCCGGTCAAATGGGTAATGGGATCGGACAGATGTCACTATTAGCTGGATACAATGTCACTTTGGTTGATATAAAAGATGAATATGTAGATAAAGGTTGGAGTAAAATTGATGAAGGTATGAAAAAGCTTGAATCTAAAGGCGCTCTACCTGAAGGTACAGATGCCACAAGCATAATGGCAAAATGTAAAAAAAGTACCGATCTCGCATCAGCTGTGAAGGATGCCGACATTGTAATTGAAGCTGTCGTTGAAAGAATGGATATAAAAAAAGATGTATTTAAAACATGTGGAGAAAATGCCCCCTCGCATTGCATTCTTGCATCAAATACCTCTACCATGAGTATTACTGAAATGGCTTCGGATTCAGGAAGGCCAGATAAGTGTATTGGTATGCATTTTTTTAACCCAGTTCCATTAATGAGACTTATAGAAGTTATCTATAGCGATCATTCTTCGGATGAGAGTGTAAATATTGGCATTAAATTCGCAGAATCGATACCTTGCCTGCGAGGAGATCGATATATAGCTAAAGTACTTCGAGATAGGCCAGGATTTATATGTAATCGAGTTACAGCTCCAGTTCAGATATATTCTAACTACGTATATGATAGATGCGCTGAAGAAGGAAAATCATGGCAACAACTTGATAATGATTCTCGCGGAGGACCTATGCCCATGACAGTTCTAGCTGACTATGTTGGCATAGACACTATGTATCATGGACAAAATTATTATACCAAAACACTTTCTCCAGACTTTGCTCCTGGTAAAGTAATAACTAAAATGTTTAATGAGGGAACATTTGGAGCAAAAACAGGTCAAGGATTTAATGATTGGTCTAAAGGAAGACCTCAGGCAGATAAAAGTGTAGGGAAGGCAAGAATTTACAAACTCAAGTATCCAATAGCGATTATGGTGAATGAAGCTTGTCGAGTTTTAGAAGAAAAGGTAACAGATAGTTGGGAAGTAATTGATAAAACTATGATGGCTGGGATGAATATGCCAGGACCAATGGCTCCAAACGTGAATACTTACGAAAGACAAATTGAAGTTTTAAACGATCTTGTTGAATTAACAGGAAAGGAATATTTCAAGCCTTGTGAGCTACTGAAATCTGGTAAATGGGTTGACATGAAATAATAAATAAGAAGTTCTCAATTTTCTTTCTTTTTTTTTAATTAAAAACACGCGCTAAATCGTTCGAAAAATCTTTTAATTCTGATTTCACTTGTTTCCTATCTAAAATTGGACCCAAAATTCTCAAATAGAAATCATTAGAACCGATATTATATCGTGTAATAAATTCTGATTTGTCATCAAAGTGAGATATTTTAGTAATGAAAGTTGTTTTTTTTTCAGCGAGTTTTTGTATTAAAACTAAATCTTCATTCACTTTACTCGTAATAAGTTCTAAATAATCTTTAGGGTTAAGAATTTCCTCGAAATAATCTGAAACGATTAATCCTGAATCTGTATACAATACAGCGTAGAGACTGTTGAGGTTTTTTACAATTCTTTGCAAAATCGTTGTCATATTATTGAGTTTCAACAATTTATTCAGAGAATAGGAGACTACTTTTGAGATGGAAGCTAAATCATAGAACGATGTGTTAAAAAACTCGAATTTAAATCCTTCATTTTCAATTATCAGATTCCGTATTTCTTTAACTCGGTTTGAGATTACTTTATCTTCTCTCAGATCTGGATCAAATTTATTCAAGCATATGATTATTTCCTTTTTGAAGTTTAAATCACTATAAATCTTCAAAAGTTCGTTTAAATAATCGATAGAGCTTTCAAATTTAATCCCATCTTGAATATCAATAAAATAATAAAAAAAAGTAGTATCACTAAAATAAATAGGTTTATTTAAGTAATCCTCCCTATAATTATCTTGACCTCCCATATCCCAAAAGTCTATTTCCCAACGGTTTAAAAAATTTAAAGTACTATACTCGATCCTCACGGTTGGGTTTAAATTCTTAATTTCATCGTGGAAATTGTATTTTTGCCTCAGAGCAATTAAAAAGCTAGTTTTACCAGCGTTGTCAAGGCCTGCTAGCACAAATTTAATATTTTTTAAATTACCTTGTGTGATCGTCATACTTCTTTAATAAGCGATTTTTAACCTATTCCAGAAACTTTCTTTTATACAATAAACATCTCAGTTATATTATTTATCTTTAAGCATTTCCTAAATATAAGAAAATTACTTTAAAGGCGAAAACATGATCGGCAAAAAATTTTGAAAATTTTTAATTATAGAAAAAATAATACTAACTGTCTTAAATTAAAAGAAAATTACAAAATAAATTCAAAACTGAAACAAAATAATTGAAGGTGGAAAAAATTGTCAGAAGAAAAGAAATTTGAACATATAATTGTTGAGAAAGTAGAAGAAGGCAACTACGTAGTAATTAGCTTGAACAGACCTGATAAACTAAATGCTCTTCATAACCCACTCCTTAAAGAGGTTGTAGATGTATTAGAATCGATGGAACTAGATTCAAGTATTAGATGTGTAGTTTTAAGAGGAACGAAAGATTTTACAAAGAAACCAGCCTTTTCAGCAGGTGCTGATTTATCAGCAGGAATGGGTGGTGGTATAAAGCCTAATATTGCTGTTCACATGTCTCATGCAATGACTATAAAACATCGATATTATGATTTAATAGAAGATTTTACTAAACCCTTAATCGCTGCTGTAGATGGTTATGCTTTTGGTGGTGGTTGTGAATTAGCTCTTGTATGTGATATCGTAATTGCTACAAAACGCTCCTTTTTTGGATTTCCAGAAATTAAACGAGGTATTTTCCCCGCAAATGGTGGAACTCAGAGAATGGCTTCACGAATAGGATTGAATAGAACTCTAAATATGATCTATTTCGGAGATCGTGTAAGCGCAGAAAAGATGTTTGAATGGGGCTTTGTCAGTTATATAAGTGATGATGGAGAAGAATTTGAAAAGCTGGTACATGAAAGGGCTTCATGGTTAGGAAACGCACCAACTACTAGTTTATATGTAATTAAAAAAGCAGTGAAGTTTGGAACTCAAGTTCCATTAAAAGTTGGTCTCCAATTCGAACAATTTGGGTTTGGACTCAATTCTACAAGCAGTGATGTAATGGAAGGAATAAATGCTTTCCTGAGGAAAAAAGAACCTAAATATACAGGAGGAATGTAAAAAC
>SDBT01011916.1_pt1 | contig 13975 bp, 18 predicted proteins | sample 2277101 | NCBI WGS metagenome assembly SDBT01 (sample SAMN10404973, study PRJNA504765) | marine sediment metagenome | isolation source: marine sediment core GS10_PC15, 103 cmbsf | place: Arctic Ocean: Southern Knipovich Ridge | collected 2010 | reverse complement strand
CGCCAGCGCCATGACGGTATCATCGGGCCGCCCGTAAGGGGCACTATAACGAAACGCGCCCGAAGGCAGGCGGATCATCTGGTAAGACCACAATTCATCAATTTGATTGAAGACCACGTGGAGCCTTTCTTGAAGCTTTCCAAACTTATCAAGAACCTCAGCATACTGTTCTACCAGTTTACCGTTTTCATCTTGTAAGAATTTAGTTGTTTCCTTTTCGGTTTTGAGTTCCTCAACTATTTTATTAAAGTCTTCAGTCTTAGCAAAGACCTTCTCTTTAACAATGCTTTCAATTATTCTTTTAACTTTTTGTTTTTCGTCTGGAGTTTCTTCTTGCAATTCTTCTTCCTCTTCCTCTACTTCCTCCTCAATTGATTCCTGAATTTCAAATATTACTCCGGCTTCTTCAACGACAATAGTTCTACCGTCTTCAAGTTCATAGTTTCCTACTGGAGCTGCAACTGGGTTTCCTTCGTCATCCATAATGACAATAGCTGCGCCTACTTCAATGTCTGGTTCAATGACTGCCATTGTTCCATCTGCCATTGTTACGTCAACAAATTTGTCAATTTTAGGATTTAACTCTTTTGCGAATGCTTGAAGTTTTAGAAACTTTTCAGCTTTCTCTTTAACTTCTTCCTCTGTGTCTGTAATCTTAAAACTCAGTTTATTATCTTTAATGAAAGTTCTTAACTTTTCTAATAATCCTTTTTTCTTTTCAGATTTCATAATTAGTTTTTTCAATTCAACTTCAGCAGTTTCTCCGTTAATCATTACAACTTTACCATCAGAATCAACTTGTATTTTGTTTGTTTCCCAGAGATATTCTCCGTCCATTATATGGGTTGGTTCTGCTCCTTCTTCAAAAGGCATATGATGTAGTACTGTTCCAATGGTAATGTCATCTTCTATGATTTCAATCTCCCATTTGTTAATTTCTGAAATAACAACAAATACTTTCTTCATACTATAAAAACAGATTTAATCTAAATATGTAACTTTCAATTGTTTTAAAAAGTCGTCTACAGCATCACGGCTTACAAGTTCTTCTTTGAATCTACATTCAATTGAGAATCCCATATATTCACCTGATTTTACTTTCTCCCAAATCTCATCGTCTCCTACAAACATTTTTATAAACCAAGAACCATCTGCTTCATTTATAAATCCTTCCGGTGCTAAGTCTCCCATCGCTTCATCGATAATAACAGAGCCAAAGACAAATACTCCAGGTGCAAAATTACCTGAGTCATGCATCTCGTTTGTACTAGTTGTGAGTCTGTTCTTAAAGAATTTTAAAGCAATATCCCAAATAGATTCTTTGGTAAACTTTACTTTAAACTTGCCTCTCTCCTCATCCCATCTAGGAATTTCTTTATCCGCTATCATAGCATATCCAGCAACTATTCTACGGTCTTCGTCGATAACTTTGAATTGTTGTTGCTTAGAAAACTTTTGCCAATCAGATTCTATTGCAGGTTCGTCAACGAGTGCTATTTGAAACTCGTTTTCGTAATCCTCATGAATAGTTAATTGAAATAAATCCATACTATAAAAACAGAATATTATAAAAGTTGTAACTATATTTGCATATATGATATATATGTTGTATATTAGAGTATAACAAAACGAAACAGATATGAATAATTTTAAAACAGAAATAAAAGAAGAACTTTTAAACGGTAAAAACTTCGGTAATGAATCCGCTGACTGGATGACATTAAACAGAATCAAGTATACTGGTGAAATGATGATTCAAATAAATGATGATATACATATCTTTTCAACGATATTAAAATACACAAACGCGGTTGTAAAATTATTAAACACTGGTTCGTTATGAATCAAATAAATAAAACAATATATAACTTATCTGAGGAAGATATTAAAAAGGCTATTATTAGATATATGGGCATGAATTTACTTATAACTATTCGACCCGAAGAAATATCTTTTACAATCGATATTGACTCTATTGAAAAATTTGGAGTTATATCAGCTAAAGTAGAAAAACAAATAAACAAATGAAAAAACTAATAGATATACCAGAAGAAAATAAGGTTCTTGAAAATCTTAAAATAAAGGCAATAAAAGCAGGAAAAGATTTAAAGAACTACATTCAAGATTTGTTGATTGAGGATTCAAAAAAGTCCTAAAACATACAACTACAAATACCTATAAGAGTTACAATCATTCCAAAAGTAGCTTGTTGCACAATTGTAGCTACTCTGTCTTGGCCCTCATTGATGTCATCTACTATAGCAACTATCTGAGGTTCTTGATTAAGAAGTGTACTTCCAAAAGCTACTTCATTTACAGATGGAATGTTCTGAGTCTCATCTTCAAAACCTCCTCCAGTGTCTCCGGCAATACTTCCCACATCAACACTCGACCCTTCTCCTAATATGGACTGAGCTTGTGCAACTCCAGAAAGTACTGCAGCAACTCCACTTAATATTGCAGGGATATTTCCAGGAAAAGGTATTCCAGCTCCAGCAGCTACAGCAGCAGATATTCCACGTGCTGTATCAAATCCTATCTGAGCAAGTGCAAAAGCTTTTTGAGTCTTCTCTTCCTGTTGAAGTCTTTTAATCTCATTCTTAGTTAAAGCTTCTCCTCTGGCTTTTTTGGCATTTATTCTTTTGAGCTCTTTACTTCCAGCAATTGAAGCAAATTTTTCGGTAATGTTTATAAGTTGATCTGCTGTATTAAATGCTTGGTCAATAGTGTCTTGTTTTTCTTGCGCCTCCTTTTCGTCTTTCTTCTCCTGTAGTTCTAATTCTCTTTGGGCTTTCTCTTCATCAATTAAAGCAAGTTCTCCTTCAAGCTCTAATCGTTTAGCGATTATTAAATCATTTTCTTCTGTTATATTTTCATCAAGAAGTAATATAGATTCTTCAAATGCAAAGATTAATTGAGCTTTTTTCTTTTCATCTTTATCTTTAATGTTGCTTATTTCAATTTTGTCAGCTTCATTTATGGCTGCAATCTTTCTATCCAAAAGCATTTGTGCATCATCAATATCTTTTTGATCTTGCGCTGCTTTTTCGTCTGCAAGTTTTTGATCTGCTGCTGCATCTTCTGCATCCTGTGCCTTTTTATCTGCACTGTTTTTGTCACGTTGGCCTTTCTCTAGTGCTAGTAAATCTGTTTCGGCTTGGAAAATCTTGTCCCTTTGTTTCTGTAAAAGTGCGTCTGCTTCTTTTTGAATAAGAAGTAAGTCCACTCCTTGAGCTTTAGCTCTTCTTAAGAACTCCTCTTCACTTATACCATTAAGCAAAGCTATTTGTTTGAACCTCTGTACTGCACTATCTATGATGGCTTGATTAGACTCTAAGATGCCTTTTTCTTCATCTATTATGTTTTGAAGTATTTCTTGTTTTAAAGCAAAACTTGATTTCCCTAAAGCCTCATCTCTTTTTAATTGTAATTCATCAGACCTTTTTTTATCTTCAAATGCCTTTGTCGTTGCTTCTTGTTGCGATTCTATTTCAAATACTCTTTGTCTGTGTTGTTCTGAAGCTTCTTTATTTCTGTTCTCTCTTCTTTTAGCGTGTAACTGTTCTATCGCTTCACGCTCTGCCATTGACTGACCTATACCTGTAATAGATTGTTTTATATCTTCAAAAATATTTAATAGAACTCCTACTGAACCTTTAATAGCATCTACAAACTTATCCCATTTAACAATTAAGAATCCTATCCCAACTGTTACTGCTGCTATCAATGTGACATATAATTGAAACGGATTGGCAGCTTTTAATAATTTACTTGCTGAAGTTAATCCTTCAATCGCTCCTTTGAATGCAATTGATACCCCTAATCCTTTCTCAATGTTTTGGGCTATTTCTTCTAGTTCTTCATTCTCTCCTCCAAGTAATATAAACGCTGCCGTTACGTCTCCAATTGCTCCTGCTACAGAACCTATCTCAGAAGCTACTTGCTCGTTATCTAAAGACTCAAAACTAAGTTCAAGATTCTTTACTTGCCTACTTGTAGATATTAATTGCTTCTCTAATTTCTTATATTCCTTACTACCAACTTCGGTCTCTTTTAAAGCCGTCAACAAGTTTTCTGCATTAGTTTCTAATTCTCCTAATGTGGTGGCCGCCTTAGCCCCTTCAATTAATAAATCTATTTTTGCTACTTCTGACATGTTGTATTATTTTGTATCGGTATAATAGGTATTGAGTAATAGGTCTACCGTACTCGTTTCTCCCTCTGCTGTTTTAACTTTTACTTTGACAAAGCTATAGGTATGCATATCAAATTGACTTTCCGTTATTTGGTCTAAGTCAGAACTAGCTACTAAGAAAAAAGTACCTGAAGTATTATCTTCATTTATTCCTGCTGCCCATAATTCTAAAACATGGATTGCGTGTGCGCCTGTTGCAGCAGTTATAAACACATGAACTTCGTTAGCATCCTTTACAGAAAACTCAGCCGTCTCTGCGCCCAAGCTATTTGTGTCTAATCCGGCAAATTGTTTTCTTCCTTTTAAACTTTTCATATTATGATAAATCTGTTTCTAATCCGTTTATAGTCATTGTTAATGCAGTATTTATTTCTACCTCTACTGAAAGATTTCCTGCACTATTATTCATTCTTATCTCAAATGGATTTGTCCATGTATCATCTGAACCAATATCCATTTCAAAGGTTACTCTATTGCCTATTACAACTCCTGCTCCGTTATCATCAACCCACATGGTAAACCACCTTGCAGCGTTAGAAGCGTTTGTTATAACTATCCCACCAATAGGAATAAATGTCTCAGTTGCAGCAGGAGGTGAATAATAACTAACCGCTACGGTTGTTAACTCTGCCTGTGCCAATTGCTTACCAACTGTAAGCCCTTCTTTTCCTGGAATATAAGTCATATTATTATGTAATTGTCACCATCGTATCTTGGTGTTATGTTTGTATTTTTAGACTTGAAGTTAAGTATCGTTACTCCGTCTATTGTCTTGGTGGCTGTTCGTAAAATCATTTTGTTTGCTTGGACTATTTTTTTCAAGTCCCAAGTGTCTCCCCTTTCAATGCCGACATCTGGTAGTCCCATAGTTATATCTCCGGCTGTTGTGTCTACTAGGTAGGTTTCTATTTCCCTATTAAGTGTGGTATTGACTGTTACAGTTTCTACACTTCCTTTTATTCTACCATTTATATAAGTGACAAAACTCTCTGTTACCGTTACGTTTCTTGTATTTATTAATGTGACATTTCTCAGTCCAGCAAGTATTGTATTTCCAAAAGAATTATCAAGTAGTATTTGTTTGCTTTCAAATACTTTATTATCATCTCCCTTAATACAAACATCTTCAGCTCTTTTAGATACAAAGTTATTCGACCCTTTTATTTGAACTGTATTTGATTTGTAGTTGTTGTCGTCTTTGCCTAATGTAGTTTTGCTATTAGGGATTGGTACTTGTTCTCCAGGAAGAATTCCCCCTTGTGGCAATGTGAATAACTGCGCTGCATCTCCTTGTATTTCTTCATTAAGAGGAACGAACTCATCTTGTAGCTTAATCTTTATAAACTCACAACGCGTTAAATTCTCATTAGTTGGATTAAAGTTTCCAATCTTATTTAATCTGTGAAAGGCATTATTGAACCAGTACTGATTTCTAAAGCTCCATCCGTTAAAGTCTTTGTGAGATACATTAACCCAAACCTTAACAAGTCTGGAGTCTCTGTCTGTTATCTCAGCCATTGTTTTAAGCCAATGCTTATTAAACAGATTATTGTTAGTAACTATAATTGGACTTAAGTTATCATCATAGTAAACCTCTTTTACAAGTCCGAAGTTTATATCTAATGTTGGATTAAATGGGTCATCAAAATGTCCAGCATAAGGGTATTGAGTTCTGGAGGTTGGGACTATTCCATCTGTATGAATCCAGTTCTCAAAGTTATCTTTTAGCCCTCCATAATATAATACTCTTGGATTGTGTTTTGTGCTTACTGCTTGGTTTAAATCATCTACAGCAATTATAGTAGAAACTACTCTATCATTATTAGGAAGCCCAACAATAGGAGTAGGGGATAATGTTAACTCATTCTTATCTATCTTTTGAACAAACTCATTAATAGCAGTTACTTCTCTTTGTCCATAAGACTCATTATATCTTGTATTGTACTTATCATTATAATAGTCCTTATCCTTCTTGTAAGTGTATAGATATCTTCTAGCATTCATTAAACCCATTGGCAATTGTTCAATGCCTTTGTCGAGTGCTATGAGCTTTTCAATGTTAATTTTATTATCTAAATAAAATGCATCTCTTGGTTCAATGATTAAATTCTTTGCGTTGTTTGGATCAACATCAATATACAAGTTATGCATCTTTACAACATTCATTATAAAGTCCTTTTGCTTGAAATTTAATGGAACAGCTTTACTTGCTAAAAATGTATTGCCAGTAACTAATGTTGCATTGTTGACCTTATTAAAGAACGCTCCTACACTTATTATTATTTGAGCATTTCCGGTTATTGGAGTAGGAGATCCTCCTCCAGAATTGTAATAGCTAGGCTCAAACCCATTAAAAAATCCGGCTGCTACTGCTATCTCAACTACATCTCCAGTCGTTAAGAATACTCCAGAGGCAGAGGCTAAATATCGATCAGGTGGATTAAAGTTTCTTGGAACATCAAAGGTTGGATTCCATGAGAAGGGAGGATACTTTGTGTCACTTCTATAATCTACATCAGGATAGGTTGGAGTAGTATCTGTAGTGTATGGATAATCTGAAAATGCACTAGCTGAATCTCTGGTTATGAATATGGGTATTTCATCTAATATTCCTCCATTTAGTTTAATCTTAATCTTTGCTTTTATTTCAGAAGTAGTAACTGCTGGTTGGGTATCTGGAGAGAATATTCCATTAACTTCCACCAATGCATTCAAATCATAGAATCCTGATTCAACTACTGTATATTGTCCATTACCATTATTGTATAATCCAGATGGGTCACTTATATCATTACCAAATATTATAACATCATCAGCACTAAAAGATTCAAGTGGAAGATTGTTTGATACTGTAGTTCCTGTTGAAGTAAATGTAGGTGTGTTTGCTGAGAATAATCTAGCAACTATTTCATCTTGAGTTAATGCATAAGTCTCAGGAGATGCAGGAAGTATTAAAGCCTTGAACGCATTAGTATTTAAAAATGCTGAACTATAAGTAAATCCAGCATCAGCAAATATTCTATCCCAATATTCTTTGAAGTAGATTGATACTCCTATCTCATTTACATTATAAGTTATTGAGTCAGAACTAAACCCATAATCTACAAGGGCATATACATATCCCTTCCCTAAAGCAAATGGAACAAAGCCTGGAATAGTAGAGTCAAATACTTGAGTGGCCCAACTGTCTTCTTGTACTTGTTTATCAAATGGATGATTCCATTGAGACAAATCTAAATCAGTTAAGAACTTACTTCCAATAGAAGCGAATAGAGATGCAACGTTTCCGAACAGAACCATGTTATATCCTATCTCCTTGCCATCAGTTTCCTTAACTACTTTGAGTTGGCAATATCCATTAATGATTGTCAGACCATCAACTAAGTATAATACATCTGCCTTAAGTGTTGGGTTAAAGAATCCATCAGCATTATTTATATCATGGATTTGTCCTACTACTTTCCTCATCTCTACTGAGTCAGCAATAAATATATTCTTTGAATAAGTGGACTTCCTTTTATTAGGTTCTTGGATTTCAGCAATAGATCGAGTAATCGAAGGATTAATACTTTTCGATAAAGGAATGTAAATGTTGTTTATGAATAGTTCTTCTGTCATTATCTTCTTTGACTAAAATCCTCATGAGCTAAATCTATATCGATTGTTAATCTGAATAACTTATCAATAGGAATATCTTGGTCTCTCCAATTGTTAGTAATCATCTTTACTTGTTTGAAGTTTGGCACTCCAGACTTATCGATAAACTGTAATAGTATATGAGGGCTTCTAACAAGTTGTTCAAGCCATGTGTTTTCTTCATTGGTTAAATAGTCTGATTGAAGTCTTATCTTATTTTTTGATTTAATAAAGTAATCAACCGTACCATTATCCTCATGTTTGAATTGTACTCCACTTGCTGTTATATCTGTCTTTGATCTTGTATAAGACTTCCTACTAGATACAGAGCTCCTTAAACTTCTTGACGTAAAGTTGTATGAATCGAATCCTCCATAAGTGTTTAGAAAGTGTAATCTGAATATCTCATATCTACACTTCTCCTCTATTGTGAAGTTTAGTATTTCACTAATGGCAGTTGGATTGTTTTCAAATATCTGAACAGTATAGGTTGCTACATCTGTCCCTATAATTGGCTGTACTCCTAATTGTAATGCTGGACCAATATTGTTTAATGATTGTGGGCTTGTTGCAACTGACAATAATCTAGCTGCCGTTGGAACAGTTGTCACAGGATTAACACTCTGAACAGTTTGTATTAATGCTCCGGTTGAGTCAAATGTTTTAACCTCCAAATAGTCAACATCTCCAGGAACATCATTGATAAGCCAATGCCAACCCAAATCTAATAGTCTAACTTTTGGAGTCTTGTAGGATGTTAAGAACTCTCCTGCTACTCCGTTGGTTGTATTCATTAGCCAAGTATTGAATGGAGTTGCATCATTATGCTCATCTATCCAATCATGTTTAGGGAATGAAGCATCCCAAGCAAACTTATCAGTTCCAGTAAGTAGATCAGGAAACTGAGTTAATACTCCGGCAACTTCATACTCTTCTCCATACTCAATATGAAACTTTATGATAGGTCTATCTAATCCAAATACAAATGTTCCAGTAGAATTGAATTGGGCTATTCTCTCTTCAATGAATCCTTCTAGTATTTGTCCAATATCTTTTATTCCAAGTTTTAATCCAGTAACGGGTTCAGGTACTACCTTGAATCTTTCAGATCCTAATGTCTCAGTAACCACATCAAAGATATACTTGAACTCTGGCTGTGCTATATTGTCACTCTCAACTGCTAACTGCATTATGTTATATACTGGAGAGTATTCTGGAACATCTGTTTTAATACTTGTTATTGCCATTACTTTACTTTACCTGTTAAAATGCTTACAACATCTAATTCTAAATTCTTTGCTCCTGCCCTTTCAAGAGATAGGGTTAATGTGCTAATAAGCTTATCGGTTACTATGTCTGAAAAGAAATGAGTAGCCCTTATCCCTTGTCTGAATACTGACTCCTGAACAGCGAAAGGATTTAACCCTTTACTCTGTGCATATCTTCTTAGACTCCATGCTCTTGGATCAGTAGGTGCATCGAGTGGTGGTCGTTTCTTTCGGAATCTAAATGGACTGTTCGGGGCTCGTTGTTTAAATATCCTTCCCTTATTTCCTTTGCCGAATTTAGAGGTAGTCTTTCTTGTTCCTCCAGCACCCTTTACTCCTTGGTCTATAAACTCTCCATAGTTATCCATCACTAATCTAAACCTCCAAACTCCAAGTGATTCTAATTTGACTTGGAACTGAATGGATTGTTCTAGGTTTTTAGATGTACCAGAACTTACATTCTTCTTGAGAGATTCCCTTAATGCTTTCTGCAGGTCATTACCGAAGTTCTGTAGAACTCCTCCAAGTGTTTTAGTGTCACCTTCAAATATTAGTTCTTCATCTAAAAATGCCATTATCCAATATGTTTCTTTAGCTCTTCTTCAAGAAGCAATGCATACCGACCCTGTTTAAATGCAATATTTAATACAGTATCATAATCATAATTCTTCTTGGCGTGTTCTTTCCAGTTGTCTCCAAACTTGGCTGTAACCATTGGAGCGTTAATTTTTGATTCTATATTCTCTAGTGTTTCTTCAAAATCCATAATCTATTTTTTTGCTTTTCGTTTAAGTTCTTCAATTCTCATCTTTTCTCTAATCTCATCATTCTTTACTTTCTCATAGAATACTATCTGTAAGAATTCAACTACATTCATTTGCTCAAAATGTTTCCACTTTGTTTTGTCTCCATCGGATAGTTGATCTATTACACTGACCCATCCAAATCTGTTTCCAAGTCTTTGTGTAATTTCTTCATCTGCTTCGTTATCGTCTTCAGTTGGTTTAATGAATAATCCTCCAAAGCTTTCGTTAAGACTTTTGAGAGAATGCAAAAAAAAACAGCAGCAGGATTAGCTACATCCATTGGAAGACTTTTAAAGTCATTTATCCTTTGCTCAACTTCGTATGGTTTAAATTCATAAGGTTTCCATCCAAGGAATATTAGCTTACTTCTAAAACCCCACTTCATAGGTTCACATAATAAATACATTACTTGATGTAGGGAATCTAAATGGCCTCTTTTGCGGACATTCATTACTGCTGAATATTCACCACCGGATAGTTTTCTAGCATCGAGCGCTTTAATCTTCTCAATTCTTTCTCCTGTTAAATCACTAACTCGGCTTAATCTATATCTTATCCCTTTTAATTTGAATGTTGTTTTGAGCTTAATAGGAAGAGGAGCTTTAATAAGCCTTTGAACTTTGGTATATTCTTTGGTTGTTAATTTCTGAGCATCTTCTACTTCACATCCTGTTATGAAACAGGTTCTTGATATTTGGAGTCTGGCTAAGTCTCCTACAGTCTCAGTCTTTTTACCAATGGATTTCATGAAAGATACATATCCTTCAATTGAGACATTATTCCAGTTACTAGGGATTGTTATTTGCATACTATAAAAACGAAGTATGCTAGATTTTGGCAATTATTCTATTTAGGTAGGCAATCTTTTTAGTTCGCCTTGGAAAAATAATACTGTATTTCTATATCCTTTTAATTCATAAATAATACCAAGTGCATCAGGTGGTCGTTGTCTGAGTAAGATTACAATTCTACCAACTTGAAATTCAATACCTTTTTCATAAGTAGTTTTTAATATTTCATAAGGAACATTAAGGACTACATCTTCTGTTTCATTTTCTCTTTCCATCATAATTTCTATTTATTTAAACCACAGCCATTGAATAACTACCACTAGATTTCATAGTCTTAAATGCATGGTTACAGATAGCCCTACTTATTACATAATCATCATGAAGCCCAAGTGGAGCAGAATACTTAATTGTTCTGGTCCTGATATTATACTCATAACTAAATGATTCAAGTTCTCCTGTCTGAAAGTCATGGCCTAAAATAGTGATGCTAATATCTTCAAAACATACTATAAGGTTCTCAATTATAATAGGCTTTGATTGCTTAGTTGTAACGAACGGTTTTATCTTGGCCTTATTGAATGATACCTTATCTCTTATTTGTTCGTAGATAGCATCCTGAGCTCCATTGGCCTCGACTAAAGTATAGGGTTGGTATTTGTTTAAGCCATCAACTACATGGTTTATTATTTTACCCCATTCCATGTGTCTCCATCTTTCACAATATATCTCCTGGTTCTTATCATTGACTATTGTAAGAACTGTCCAATCATCTGCCCTACCTAAATCTATACCGGCAAAACAATTAGGTGTTTTCTTGACCCCTTCATCTCCATCGACTTTACTTAATTCTCTAACACATTCTTGAATGTTCCTAAATACTTCGGATCCATCTTCTAAGAATTCACCTAAATACTCTTGTTTGAATATGTGGTCTGGTAGATTTCTCTTGGCATCTTCAATTTCTTCTACATTAGAATAAGGATTATCATAAGAAGTTGCTGTGAATGAAACATATCTTGGCTCGTTATTTACCCCTTGTTGATAGAGTGAATAGAATTGACCTTTACCTTTTGTTGTGGATATGATTAAAACCTTCTTTCCCTTGACTGTTAATGTTGGTTTGATTCCCTCGCTCCAGGCATGTAGTGGAAAGAACCTAAACTCATCACATATAATTGCATTCGATGATTCACCCCTTATTGTATTGTAGGCTTCTGCTGAATAGAACTTTATCTGAGAACCTGTATTGAACGATAACATTAGATCGGTTAAATGAGGTAGTTTAGAATAGGCCGGACAATCACCTAATGAATTAACTATCTCTTGAAATACTTTCTTGGCCTGTTTATATGTTGGACTAATCCAAAGGATATTCCACCCCTTATTTTCTAATGCCCATTTGACTGCTTGATTCTCTCCTAGTAATGTCTTCCCAAACTGTCTGCCTGTTGGAACAATGCAGTACATTATATCCTTTCTCTCAAGAGCTGTATGGATTTCTAGTTGTTTAGGATGGGGTTGATATAGTTCTATTGTATCCAATTAGATTACATGAACATCTGTACATTCTTGACATTGATACATTGTAGTTGTTAACCACACCAAACTACTTCCTCCACACGTTTTACATTTACAAGCCATAATTCTCTATTTTGTATTTCTATAATTCGTTCTTAAATATGCGATTCTGCACACGGTGGAGACCCATTTTTATAACTCGCTAATAAGTCTGTTACGATATAGCATATTCTTAGTTATTTTTTTATCTATCCCAGCTTTCTTTTTTAGAAGAGAATTTATGTCTTTATCAATAGCAGACCTCTCCTTACTTAATTCATCCATCTGACTATGTGCCTGTTCTAGCTTTTCTCTTGTAGTCATTTCTTATTACTTATATCCTTTGTAGATTCACCCCACTTAGTCTTATACTCCTGTACATTCTGGTTCAATGTGCTCTCATCTGAATAGCCTCCGTGGTTCTTTAACCACACAAAACTACCTTGGAAACTACCTCCCCAATAAAGCTTTTGTTCGTTCCAATGCTTCATAAATAAACGGAATCTATTAAGGACATAAGAGAATGACGGATCCTTTTTCTCATAATCGTATAGGGATTGAAGCGATGCAAAACCAAGATATAAGGCTACTCCGCTTAGAGTGTATAATCCTTTACCTTCTCCCTTAGCGGTCTTATTCTTCCATTGGTCTTCCCAATCTAAATAGTCGGCTATTTCCTTCATCATCTTTTTAGCGGTCTTATATTTGGGTTCTACTCCTCCAAAAGATTCTAGTCCTAGTCTGAATAGATTACCTTTTACAAACTTTCCTTTATCGTCTCTTCCTTCTTCAGCCATTTACTATTTTTTTTAGTTCTTCTATGGTTATATCCTCAATAGCATCATTGTCTAGGTTGAATACTTGAATTTGCTCTCCATGTTCTCTAGGTTCAAAGAAGAATACATGATAGCCTTCTAGGATTCCGCAAATCCGATTGACCTCCTCTTGGAGTGGTCTTCCATTGTATAGTGCTATTATTGGTTTAGCCATTCAATTCCTTTTCTATTTCAGGACGTTTCTTTCTGTAGGTTTTTACTCCCTTTTCCTTAGCGAGTTTTAGAAGCTCATTCCATTTGAGTTTAGATAACTTATTTTCAGGGGCTATCTTTTTAATGGTATGTTCGTTTGGAATCATTTTATGATATACTCCATTATCAGGGTTTTTTCTCTCGTGGATTCTCCAATTGTAGCATAAGGATAACATCTCTTTTACACATCCTCTACAGGACAAATCAGTTGGTACTAATTTATGAGTTTTTGATCCGTAGATTACTCCCTTGTTTTCTTCTGCGAATTCATCCCATATTTTACCAAGCTTTTCTAAGGCTTCAGTGTCAGAAAATCCGTGTCCTTCTTTCCAGTTATCTAAATGTTTGTTAAATGGTTTTAATTCTTTTAATATATTCATTGTATTTGATTTAAATTTAAGTATTTACGATAAGCATTTTTCTTGTTTAATGCTAGTATTTTAGTCCCGTCTATATCCCAATACTTTAATTTGTATTTGGTTATTAGCCTGGAGATTCTTCTCTGTTCACTTATTAACCGGGTACATCCGAATAAAGTTCCAATATAATTCCAGTCTATAACCTCTTTTTTCTCTGGCTTTCCAAGAGCATATCTTTCAGCATTTAACTCGTGCTGTTCAATCCTATCATTAACCCTCTGTTGTGCCTTAGAAAGCTTAATATCCTCCTTTAGAATGTGTAACCACCTCAATAA
>SDBT01011915.1_pt1 | contig 13975 bp, 13 predicted proteins | sample 2277101 | NCBI WGS metagenome assembly SDBT01 (sample SAMN10404973, study PRJNA504765) | marine sediment metagenome | isolation source: marine sediment core GS10_PC15, 103 cmbsf | place: Arctic Ocean: Southern Knipovich Ridge | collected 2010 | reverse complement strand
CATAATTTTCAGTTTTTAACGAAATATCCCTATATTTATCACCGCTATGAATTTCCTTCTGGATCCTGGCTGGGTTTTACAGTTAACACTATGAAAGATTTAGCAGAGGGGATACCCCACATAGAGAAAGTCAGGATGATGAATCTATCAGGAAAATATCTATATTATATTTGTATCGAACCGATACTTGAAGGAATTAATCCTTTAGGTATTTTATTTATAGACTGGGTAATATTAGGAGCAGAAACTGGGAAGCATAAAGATAAGATTATACCCAAAAAGGAATGGATAGAAGATATAGTTGATTATTGTGAAAGAGATAAAATACCGATTTATTTAAAAGATAATTTGAAGGGAATTTATCTGGGAGAAATAAAAGAATTTCCTAAAAACAGAACTATAAATAAACTATAAAAATACTATAAAAAAAGGAGATGAATTAAGATGTGGTATTGGTGGATTATAGGAATTATAGCAGCGGCGATAGTAATATATTTAATCTTAAAGAAAAAATAAGAAGGAGGTGGTGCTTATGACCACAACTTAATATATTTTTATCTTGAGGGAAGAAGAGCAATGGGGGCAGGTATGAGAATTTACTGTCCTCTTAGAAAGGTTGACTATGAACCAAGATTGGGGTTAGAATACTAAATATATCATATGTCTTAGAGGACTATTGGGAAAAGTGTGTCTTCTGCCCTGAATGAACCAGAAAGCTATAAGAAAATTGCGTAAATTGCTACAATAAAGATGCTTCTGGTAGATTATGGCGAGGCAGGATGCTAAGGAGAGATTCCTTAAAAAAAGTTGAAGAAAAAGTGCTTCTGACTTGCCAAAAAGATATTACTGTATAGAACACTAACAGAGATTGTAGGCTTGGTGACTTGCTACTAAATATATGCTTCTATTATTAGATGACGGTAAGATTAAAGAGATGGGCGAAGAGCTAAAATGGTATTAGTTTTTAGTTCCTGAGTGCCTCTGCCCATCTTTAGAGGACGGGCAGGTGGAGTATTAGAAAAGTGAAGATGTATTCCAAAAAAAAGATTTATTATTGCAATATTGTCTCCACCTTTCCTTAATGAGTTGGAAGCTGTTGTATAAATGCTTAATAGCTACAATCAATTTGCTTCCGAAAGGAGAAAGCTGGGTCACCATTTGCTTCTGCCTTACTAAGTAAGCTGGGCGGGGTATTAGATCGTACATATAGTGTAAAGAGCTACTATTATGCTTTTGTCTTCGTCTCAACAAATTGGGAGCTATTATTATAGATTTGCCTAAGTGCTAAAGCTAAGATGTGCTTCCAAGAAAAGTTAGTAAGTAGAAATGCTAATTTGTGAGATGTTAGACCTTACTATGAAATGATTGTTTCCTACTTACTAGGGACCCTATTTGATATGGGGTAGGCAGGGAGCTAAAAATGGGTTATTTATCTAAGGGACACTTGCCTCTGTCTATCCCAGAAATCAAAGGGCAGAGTACTATTTCATTATTGAATTTTCAAGATTTACTACTTAAAATATGTCTCTGCCCGATTGAAGAAACGGAAAGCTAAAATAGAAGTGCCTAATGTGCTAAACCTAATCTGCTTTCGGATAAAAGATACTGTGGGCAGAATGTTACTAATTCGATGTCAATAGACTAAAGAATGTTTGCTTTTGCCTTGATGAAATCTGGGACCGGCAGAGAACTAAAATTATAATGACTTATTGGAATGTGTTTCCGATTATAAAACGTAAAAGCTATCTTAGGGATGCTTAATATGCTACCTTAAACTTGCTTCCGTATAAAAAAATACTGCAGGCAGGATGCTAGCGTGAGAATGCGAAAAGCTATTTATAGGTTGCTTCTGCCTTGCTAAAAAAAGAGGTGTTTTAAATGTATTTTGTTAAATGGGCTATTAAAAAGGACTTGAAGATCTTTGACCTTGAGAATGAAAAATCTAAAACTATGACCCCAAGTGTGGGAGAATTCTCTAAATTTTTGGATAAGACTGAAAAGGAAAACTCCTTTTATTTTGAGGAAGGTGGTGGGGATTCTTTCAAACTCTTGGCCAAGAGAGAAGGTCATCAAGTATTTACCCTGCCGGGGATAAGAACTAAGGAATGCCGGGAAGGCCTGAAGTTACCAAAAACAGATGAGAACGATGCTTCTGCTATAAAAATTTTAATTAAGGAGTGCCCAGAGGATTTTTATGAATTCAAAGAACTGGACGAGATAACTGCCCGGATAAGCATAATATTCAAAGAGCGAGCCGATACTGAAAAGATTATGGTGGCGACTAAATTAAGGTTGTTTGCTCTCAAGAATAGATTGGAGTTGGTAAATCTGGACGGATACGAGAAAGAGGCAGTGGAGAAAAAGGAGGCAGTTATCCAGGCCCTGCAAGAAGATTTCGAACTTCAGACTAAACTATTGCAGATAGAAGTGAGGAAACACCCTGTCTGGAAAGATTATCTAAAGGGGATAAAGGGAGTAGGGCCTGCCGTAGCTGGTGGACTGATAGCGGGGGTCAAAAGGGCTTCTCGATTTAACGATAAATATGCCTTGAGACATTATGCCGGGATGGTCACTAAGAAGGGGAATCAGAAATTTAACCATCAGCTGAAGAGAGCATTATTTCATTTTGCCGAACAGGTTATAAGACAGAATACTCCGATCTGGCGAAAGTTATATGATGATATGAAGGTTTTTTATGGCAATAAACACCCAGATTGGAGTAAAGGCAAAGTAAATAATTATAGCAAAAAGTTTATAGAAACACGATTCTTGAATGAATTATTCGAAGAGATGAAGATGGTGGAGAGATGATGCTAAAAGCAATGTGTCCTCAGGGTAGAGTATGATTGCTAGTCTCTCCCCCTAAATTTCTCAAAAAAAAGGAAAGAGAATAAATATGCTAACGATATATAAATGGGCAATTCCTGTAGAAGACCATTTCACTTTGGAATTGCCTAAAAATGCTAGGATACTAACGATTCAAACCCAGAGAGGCACTCCTCAGTTATGGGCAATGGTAGATTCAGAAACAGAGAAAGAAACCAGGTATTTTAGGTTGAGTGGGACCGGTCATCCTCTGGGTGAAGATTATCTTAGAATAATTAATTATATAGGGACTTTTCAAATAGAAAATGGAGCATTGGTATTTCATCTGTTTGAAATTAAAGGAGGTGACTGAATGATGGTAAAAGTTAAATGTTTAAATTGTGGATTTATCTGGGAAATTAGTAATTGGGCTGCTGATTTTCCAAAAGCAAGTGGAACTAGATGTCCAGATTGTAAAAGTAATAATTTTAAGGAGTATAATTTAGATGAAATTAAAGTTAGGCGAAGAAAAAATCAAAGGATTTAGCAGCCCAGTTAAAAAAGCAGAAAGGACTAATGATTGGGCTTGGTGGGGGCTTTTTATGGCGACAGTAATTATGGTGATTTTAGTAATATTAAGAATATTGGACAAGATATGACCATGAAAGTCGGTTTATTTGATATCGATTCAAAATACCACAATTTAGCTTTGATGAAGTTATCAGCCTGGCACAAACGAAAAGGCGATGAGGTAGAATTTTATATACCATTATGGCATTCAACCTATGACAAGATATACTGCTCAAAGATCTTTACAAAGGTGAATGAAAATGATAATTATAGGGCTAATGATATGATTTGTGGTGGATCAGGAATTGATATAAAGAGAAAGTTACCCCGAGAGATAGAACATATCAGACCAGATTATTCACTTTATAACCTTAACTATTCTTTAGGATTTAGCACAAGGGGATGCCGAAGGAATTGTGACTTCTGTATTGTAAGAGAAAAAGAAGGATATATCAAAGAACACGCAGAAGTGGAGGAATTCCTGAATACCAGATCAAATATAGTTGTGCTACTTGATAATAACTTTTTAACCTTACCTTCACATATTAAAAAACTGCAGAAATATATCGATAAAGACTGGATAATGGATTTTAACCAGGGGTTGGATATAAGACTGATAAACGAGGAAAACGCTAAACTATTAGCCAGAGTGAAACATCTAAAGCAGATACACTTTGCCTGGGACTTGATGAACTATGAAAAAGAATTTAAAGAGGGTATGAACATATTATTTAATGCAGGAATTAAATCTCATAGAATAATGATATTTGTTCTGTGTGGCTTCAATACTACTTTTGAAGAAGATCTTTATCGCTTTAATGAATTGTTAAATTTGGAAGTAGATCCTTTTATAATGATTTACGGAAATGTAGATAGAAGGACTAAAGAATTTGCGAGGTGGGTGAATAAGAGATTATATAAATGGTGTAAATTAGGAGATTTTATTAGATGGAGGAATGGAAATGCATATAGCCAGAGGCGGTTTTAGAGGAGATCTGGGAATTTATACCAGGAGCAAGATGGAAGCCAACGTCTTAAGATATTATAAATTTATAAAAGTTAAATATGTCTATGAGCCACAAGAATTTGAATTTTACAAGATAAAGAGAGGCAGCCGATTTTATAAACCAGATTTTTATTTACCTGCTTCAGACTTATGGATTGAAGTTAAAGGCTGGTTCAGACCAGCGGATAAGACTAAGTTAAGACGATTCAAGAAGTATTATCCTGAGGAATTTGCCAGATTGCGATTTATAATAAAGGACCCTTATGCTAGATCGAAAGCCAATGCAGAGGCTTTAAGTTTCCTAATAGATAATTTAAAAATAGACTTTTCCCAGATAGAAAGCTATAATAGTATTGAAAAAACATTAGGCAAGTTGATTCCTAACTGGGAATAAAGGAGGTATAATATAGCAATATAAGGATGTGAGCAGATATCAAAAAATTAGGAATAAGATGCAAAGGAATATATCGGGGGGAGCCCTGTAATAGAAGATTGTTTGATGGATCACCGGGATTTGATATATTTAGTGATAATCCAAAGGAGCAATATATTATATGTCCAAGATGTGGAGCTACGAATTTGGTTAGTGTTAAAATATTTGAAGAAGTAATAGTAAAATTAGTGAGGTCGAAGGAATTAAAAAAGATATAGTTTTGTTATAGATTTGAGAATAAAAAGAAATAAAATATTAACTAAAAATTAAATAATTATGGAGCAACCAGATTGCCAGATTAAAAAAGCAGAAATAGCTTTTTAGTCTGGCTTTTTTTGTTTGTAATGCCTATTTTGTAAGGCTTTCAGGGCGTTTTGATAATATATATGAGTATCACCACTTGTGGGTTTCGTGTTACCGTAAATGAGGATTTTTTTTATCGATTTTAAAAGCAAAAAAAATCAAAAAAGTTAGAAAAAAAATTTAGAATTTTAGAAATAATTTTCTCCAAAAAAAACCAAAAGAATTTTTTGAAATTTAAAATTAAAATTTTTACAAAAAATAAAATAGAAATTTTTAAAAATAAAAATATTTTTTTTCACGAAAAAATAAAAGTAAAATTTCAAAATTATGAAAAGAATTTTTTGCGAAATTATAAAATAGAAATTTTTGAAATTTAAAAAGTAAAAAATCTCAAAAAAAAGAAAAAATTTAAAAAGAAAAAAAATGAATTTTTATTTTTCAGGGGAAAAAGAGCATTAGCTAAACCTACTAAATAGGGCTAAAAATAATTTATAGGCATTTTGAGGGTCGCTGGAACTCCTATAAATAAAGGCTTTCAGGACACAGAAAACGGTTTTGTCTCTAATGCTCGAAAATATGCTAAAAATAAATTAACTAATGATAAAAATTTAGAAAAAAAGAGAAGTAGGTTTTGGTTTTTCAAGGAACTTAATCTAATGCTAAAAAAAGCCTTGAAGAAATTTTTTGGGAAAAAAAGAGAAGTAGAATGTAAAAATTATTTTTTCTTCAAAAACTGTTTCTACTTCTCGAAAAGGGATTAATTAATGATTAACACAATAATCTTAGGACACGCTTTAAATAAAGGAGAATTAACTAATTGAAATTCATAGAATTATTCGCGGGAATAGGAGGGATTAGATGTGGGCTTGAAAAAGCGAATGATACAATTACCGAGGGGGTTCAACAAGGGATTCAACAGGGAAGTAAAAATAACCCCACCGCTGTCAAGCCACTCTTGGGAACGAAACAATTTACTTGTGTGTGGGCCAACGAATGGGATAAATATGCCTGTCAAATCTACCGGAAAAACTTTGGGGAAGGAGAATTATATGAAGGAGACATCAAAGGAGTTGCAGCAGAAACTGTTCCAGACCACGCCCTGCTTACCGCAGGATTTCCCTGCCCGACTTACAGCATTGCTGGAAAACGAAAAGGATTTGACGAACCTCAGGGAATTGTGTTCTTCGAAATATGCAGGATTGCGGAAGTTAAGAAACCTCGTTTACTTCTGCTTGAAAATGTCAAAGGGTTACTCAATCACAAAGGCGGGGAAACTTTCGCTGTTATCCTCAATTCGCTTTCAGAATTGGGGTATGACTGTGAATGGGAAGTGCTTAACAGCAAGAATTTCGGAGTCCCGCAGAACCGGGAAAGAGTGTTCATTGTTGGACATCTTAGAGGAGAGGGTGGACAAAAAGTATTTCCTATCGGAGAAGCAGACTCAATATATCCAGAGACAGATGAACAAATCATCCACACCATTGACAGCAATTATCACAAAGGATGGTTAGATAATCAACAAAGAACGATGGTAATGCATAATTTGCACCATCATAGAACAGGTGAATCGGTAAATGGCTTAAAGTGTTTGGGTATTATACCTGAAAGTATTAAAGAAAAAGGAAATTATTTACCAAGAGAAAGAGTGTTTGATAGTAGAGGCGAGGCAAGGGCAATATCAACCATACAAAACCAAATGCCATATTATACAGATAAAACAAGTATCCGGCGCTTAACTCCTACTGAATGTGAAAGATTACAGGGTTTTCCTGATGGGTGGACAGAAGGAATAAGTGACACGCAACGATATAAATGCTTAGGTAATGCGGTAACCATAAATGTTATTAAAGAGATCGGAAATAGGTTAAATTAATGATTAACACAATAGTTTTAGGACACGCTTTAAATATCTTGCCACAACTGCCTTCTGAATCAGTCAATTGCGTAACTACTTCCCCGCCGTACTGGGGACTCCGGGATTATGGTGTTAAACCGGTCATATGGGATGGGGATAAAGATTGTGAACATGAGTGGGGAAATAAAATTCCCTGTAATAAAGAAAGCCATCAAGGAGAAGGCAAAAGCACTTTAAGAAATGGAAATGTTTCACCCAATGAAAATTGGAATAGTGGAATTAAGGGTAAAAAAGCAGATTCTAATTTCTGCCTCAAATGCTCCGCTTGGCATGGTAGTCTTGGACTTGAGCCGACATTTGATCTCTATGTTAAGCATTTATGCGATATCTTTGATGATGTTAAAAGAGTGTTGAGGGCTGACGGGACTTGCTGGGTGAATTTAGGGGATAGTTATATTGGCGGTGGTGGTGGTAATTATGGCAACGGGGTATCTGTTTCAGGAAGTAAAACAAAACACTTAACAAATATAGCTAATAGACCTGCATTTATGGAAGCGAATAAAGTTCAAGCTAAATCCCTCTGCCTCATTCCCCAACGCTTTGTAATAGAAATGGTTAATCGTGGCTGGATACTCCGCAATACAATAATTTGGCACAAACCGAATTGTATGCCTTCAAGTGCCAAAGATAGGTTTACAGTGGATTTTGAGTATGTGTATTTTTTTGTGAAGAATAAGAAGTATTGGTTTGAGCAGCAGTTTGAGAATCATATAACACAAGAAAATAGGCCTAATGGAATAATAAGAAATAGAATTTTTAATTATGATAGCAAACTTAATAAATTGAGGGGATTTAAAACAAAGCAGATAGAGGATGAAACACAGGGACCACAATATCATGGTAAAGATATCAATTACGGTAAGCAAGGTCGCAACAAGCGAGCAGTTTGGACTATTCCGACTTCACCCTACCCAGAAGCCCATTTTGCAGTATATCCAGAGGGGTTAATTGAGATACCGATTAAGGCAGGATGCCCTGAATTTGTTTGTAAGAAATGTGGTAAGGCGAGGGAGAAGATATATGAAGGCAAGGCAAATGATGCTTTTAATATCAGAGTGAGAGATGTTAAGGAAAATAGAATAAAGCATACTGATAGAATTGCGACAGATAAAGAGATAAAAAATTATAAAGAAAAATGTTACGGTGGAGAAGGTATAAAATTTATTGGATATACCGATTGCGGTTGTAATGTAGGTTTTGAAGGCGGGATAGTATTAGACCCATTTATGGGAGCCGGGACCACTGCATTGGTAACCTTAAAGCAAAGAAAAAGGTTTATTGGTATCGAAATAAAACAAGAATATATAGATATGGCGAATAAAAGAATAGCCAATATCCAACAGGAGATATTTTAATGAAATGGACTGAAGATTTCATCGATAAAATAATATGCGGTGATCATCTGGTAGTTATAAAAAATATTCCCAATGATGTAATCACTTTAACAGTTACAAGCCCTCCCTATGATGATTTGAGAGATTATAAAGGTTTCTCATTTGATTATAAAAAGTTAATGATAGAGTTATTTAGAGTCATAGAGGAAGGAGGAATATTGGTCTGGGTAGTGGGAGACCAAACAATAAATGGTAGTGAATCGGGCAATTCTTTTCGGCAGGCTCTTTACGCTAAAGAGGTTGGTTTTAAGCTGTATGACACTATGATTTATTTAAAGAACAATTTACCCTTTCCACAGTCAAAAAGGTATAACCAAATATTCGAGTATATGTTTGTATTATCCAAAGGGAAACCCAAGACTTTGAATTTGTTAAGGAGAAAAAATATATATGGTGCTTTTACAAGAAGTATGACCCATAGACAAAAAGATGGTGATATGAAAGAAACGAAAAACGTCAGATATAAAAATAAAAGTAATTATGGCAATGTTTGGTTATATGATGGGGGTTATATGAAATCTACCAAAGATAAAATTGCATACAAACACCCTGCGATATTTCCTGACCATTTAGCAGAAGACCATATATATTCTTGGAGTAAGGTGAAAGGTATAGTTTTAGATCCAATGTGTGGAAGTGGAACGACTTGCAAGATGGCAAAAAAATTAGGGAGAAAATATATAGGAATAGATATTAGTGAAGAATATTGTGAGATAGCCAGAAGAAGGATTAATACTGTTCCGGAGCCATTATTTTAGGTGGGTTAGAAAAGACTCAAAAAACAGCTAAAAATAAATTAAGGCCGAAAGGTGGTGGCCTGTAACCCCTGTTATATAAGGCTTTCAGGGGGTAGAAAACGAAATTAGTTCTAATGCTCGAAAAAAGGCCAAAAATACAGTTAGAAGCCATATTTGAGGGTTTTTTGCAAGGCGGATCATAGCAAAGAATTTTTTTTCACCATGCCAATTTTTGGGGTAAAAATGAAAATATAATTTTTGAAATTATAAAAGTTTTTTTTGAAGAAAATTAAAAACTAAATTTCAAAAAAATAAAAATATATTTTTGCCGAAAAAATGAAAGCAAATTTGAAAAAAAATAAAACCATGAAACTTAAAAATTATAGAGTAAAAAATTTCAAGTTGAAAAACTTTTTTAAATTTATTTTCGAGGGGTACAAAAACAATTTGAGACTCGGCTAAGTCGTTGAAAAATCATAAAAAGAGAGTTAAGGGCAAAAATGGGGTCGCTGTAACCCCTATAAACAAAGGGTTATAGGACGTTAAAAACGGTTTTACTTCTAATGCTCCAAAATGGTGTAAAAATAAAATAAGGTAGGAAAGAGATAGATTGTTTCTAAAGAAAAAATAGGAAAAAAAACGTAAAAATGTTATTTTGAAAAAATAATTTCTAATACTCAAAAAAGCCTTGAAAATATTTTAAGAGTTTTTAGGGTAGGGGTATTTTGAATGAGGTAATCTAAATGAATATAAAAGACATACATATAAACCCGAACAATCCAAGATATATCAAAGATGAGCGATATCAGAAGTTAAAAAAGAGCCTTCAAGAATTCCCCAAGATGATGAAATTAAGGCCGATCATAGTCGATGATAAGGGAATGATACTCGGTGGGAATATGCGGTATCTGGCAATGGTAGATTTGGGGTATAAGGAGATTCCCGAAGGCTGGGTTATCAAGGCAAGTGAACTGACCGAAGAAGAAAGGGAAAGGTTTAAAATTGTTGATAATATTCCTTTCGGAGATTGGGATTATGATAAATTAGCTAATGAATGGGATTTAGAGGAACTGCAGGAGTGGGGCATAGAATTGCCTGAATTGGAAGATAACTTTGAGCCTGATAAAAAAGATGACGAAATTCCTGAACCACCAAAAGAACCGAAAAGTAAATTAGGGGATTTATATCAGTTAGGTGATCATAGAATATTATGTGGTGATGCGACAAAAAAAGAGGATGTTGAAAAATTAATGGATGGGAAGAAAGCGGATACAGGAATAACTGATCCACCTTTTGGAGTACGGAAAAAGGAAGAGTGGGATGATAGAGAAAATTTTATTAAATCAATAAATGTTTGGTTTGAAAATTACAGAATAGTTACTAACAAAGGATTAATATGGTTTTGTGCAGATAAAATGTTGCCTTTACTAGTTAATTATAATGGATTCCATAGGGTGCTGGTATGGAACAAACCTGCTGGGAGCCAATTTGCAGGGGCAAGCCATAATAATATTTGGTATAGCAATGAATTAATTTTAGTTTATGATTTTGGGGGTTTGCAAAAAAATATAGGAACAAATGATTTTTCTTATTCTGTTTTTGAGAGCAGGACAATTCCAGAGGCTAAAGAAGGCCATCCCACAACAAAGCCAATCGATTTGATGTCTTGGTTGATAAAACATTATAGCAAGAAAGACCAAATTATTCTTGATTTATTCGGTGGTAGTGGTAGTACTCTTATAGCCTGTGAAAAACTAAATCGGGTATGCTATATGATGGAAATTGACCCTATATATATCGATGTAATTATTGAGAGATGGGAAAATTATACTGGCAAAAAGGCAGTGAGGATAAATGGATAAAGTAGATAAGGGAGCTGAAGTAGATAAGGTTGAAAAAAAAGAAAGAATATACCAAGTAGGTTTGATGTTAAGAAGAAAACCGATATCATTTATACTGGAATATACTGGAAAAAATTGGGGTATCGAAAAGTCTCAAACCTATGCATATATAGCCTTACTTGCATTTCTGATCTAAGAGGAAGAGTTGATAATTATGCCATACATAAAAAAAAGTAAATATATCAGTCAGGACCCAGAACGGAGACAAAGGCAATTGGAGAACTTGGTTCAGAATAGAATGAAGCGGGCCAGAATGCCTGCTATTGCCCCTCTTGAACTCGGTGATCCTGAATACATAACGGATATAATCAAGTTCGGCAGTGAGCAATTCTATATACCGGAAACGAAATCCCCCATTATTCTAGAGGAATGGCAAAAAGAGGAAATACTAAAACCCCTATTCTATGGTGATAGTAACTATACAATGGCTCTGATAGGAGAATGCAAAAAAACTGGCAAGTCGACCCTGGCGGCCTTGATAGCTGAATGGTTTTTATTCTGCGGAGAGGATTATTCAGAAATTTACCTCGCAGCAAGGGATAAGGAGCAGGCATCTTGGATTGTCTTTTCTAAGCTGGTAAAGGCAATCGAAATGAATAAATACGCCCTGATCCGGTGCAAGATTACCAAAGACACAATCGAGATCCCCAGTAAGGGGTCAGTCCTGAGGTGTTTGCCTACGGATATTTCCTGTGCTGGCCTGAATCCTAATCTGGTGATTTTCGATGAGCTTTGGAGCTATGAGTATGAATCAATGCAGAGGTTTTTTGAGGAGATGACCACGGTCCCCACAAGGAAAAGTCCCTTGGCTCTAATCGTTACCTATGCCGGCTATGATGACGAGAGCCTGCTATATCAGCTATACAAGAAGGGAATGGAACTAAAAAAGGATCCAGACCCTTCTTTCTTCTTTTACTGGGAAGGGGAAAACGGAATCCCCATTAACCGTATGCCCTGGCAAAGCGAAAAATATTTAAAGCAGCAGAGGGGCAGACTTCGGGAAAATACTTATCTAAGACTACACGAAAATAGGTGGGTCGAAGATATTACCCAGTTTATCGATATGGATAAGTTTGACCAATGCGTTAATAAAGATTTGACCCCTATATTGCCTAACAAGGATATAAAAATATGGGTAGGGATTGACGCTTCAGTTAGTGGTGATTCGACAGCGGTAGTGGCGGTTACTAGAGAAGAGAATAAGATAATTTTAGCTGATTACAAGAAGTGGCAGCCAAGCAAGAGAAATCCGATTGATTTAGAGGAAACAGTAGAGAAGTATATTATCGATTTAGATAGGGATTTCAATCTGCAATTAGCTTATTATGACCCGTATCAGCTACATAGGTCAGCGATGACCCTGAAGAAAAAGGGAATTCGTATTAAGGAACTTCCACAGACAGTTTCAAATACTATCGATTTCAGCCAGAATTTATATGATTTGATTCAATTTGGAAATATAGAATTCTATCATTCACCGGAATTAAGGAGGCATATTAAAAGCTGCAGAGCGAAAGAAATGGAACGAGGTTATCGGATTATCAAGGGAAGCCAATCCAGTAAAATTGATATTGCGATTGCTACGGCTATGGCCAGTTTCGGGGCAAGTATTGCCGATATAGGTTCGGAAGTTAGGGTTAGAGCGATTGGTGGAAACGAAGAAGAAGACGATGATGGTAGAAACTGGAGAACTATATCAGGTGATGATGATGAGATATCTAGGGCACTACCGGAACATTACCATCATATTTAGGACTTGACAAGTTTCTATGTAGAGGAAAGAGGTTATATAGCAACAAGATTCGGATCACCTAAAAAAGAAAGAGGCTGGCAGGGGATTGAACTAAAAAATAAAACGGGAGGATTATCTTATTAAAAATTAAAATCTAGACAGCATAGAACAGCAAAAGGCTGAATCAGGGTTAATTTTATATTTTCTCTCTCATGAGGTGGATCGTGGGAGTGTACCCAAGCTTGGCTAAAGGGGGCTGCCTGTAGAGCAGTTGTGCGAGTCGCTTCGTAGGTTCGAATCCTACCGCTCCCACCAAATGAGATATTGCCTGCCCTAGAAATGATAGCATCTATAATATAAGCAAAATGTTGACAAAATATTTCACCGATACTAGGGCAAAAAATCTGACGAATCTGACAGGATATCGACCAAAAAAGCCTCTTTAGATTTTTGGAGTATTCGGGAATAGGAAGATCCAGGAAATGGTCGACAGTAAAGGATAAGAAGAGAGGGAAAGGCTTTTATTTTTTCAGGAGAACTCGGGAACTCGGGGAGGCGAAAAATATGCTGGAAGGTGATTAAAAATTTTACTAAGAATAAAATTATCTTATTCTTATAAAGCTCTTATGATATAAGGGTCTCGAAAGATAATAAAGAAAAATTATAGACCAATCAATAACTTTACATAAGTTTGCAGAATGGTCTAAAAGAGATTATCTTCCTTTATCTGATTATCCCTTATTTCTAAAGGCTTTTAGCTAAAATACTACGCTATATATAGCGTAGGTTTAGGGCGAAAAGCGATGAAAATAGACGTCCTGAAACCCTTATAAACAAAGGGCTTTAAGGGGGGCATTTTTCGATTACTTTACATAATATATATTATAGGACGTTGTAAAATGATGTTGCCTTAATGATATTTAAAGACATAATTACAAATAAAGATATTATAATATTTTTATTTTTTGAATTTGCCTATGTGGGTTATATGTTCCAAGTATTAGAAGATAGGTTGCGATGAGGAGGATACTAACTTTATTTGATATTTCCTCTTATATACCATATAATTCTAACATAAAACAAAATAATCAAGAGCGACTAGATCGCCAGATTGGAAAAGTGGGATTGCTTTTTAGTCTGGTTTTTTTGTTTTTAAAAATAACTTTCCAAAGCAACTAA
>SDBT01011914.1_pt1 | contig 13976 bp, 17 predicted proteins | sample 2277101 | NCBI WGS metagenome assembly SDBT01 (sample SAMN10404973, study PRJNA504765) | marine sediment metagenome | isolation source: marine sediment core GS10_PC15, 103 cmbsf | place: Arctic Ocean: Southern Knipovich Ridge | collected 2010 | reverse complement strand
GTGGCGGTGCTATTACACCGGCGTTCTTCTCCAACAACAGCTTGGGCGACGGCTGCTCGGAACATCGGGGACTGCTCCTTCCGCTCAGCGTTTCCACTAGTTCGTCCCCATTCGCGATCATCCTCAGGAGCTCCGGTTCGATGTTGATGGAGATGGCGAATGCTGCCTGTACTGGGTTTTGTTGTTGTTGTTGTTGTTGTTGTTGTTGTTGTTGTTGTTGTCGTCGTTGTTTCGGTGAAGAAAGTGATGTCTTCACAGCCTCCGCATAATTCATTTTTTTTTGTTTTTAGTAACAGTTGGTGTCTGAGGAATAATGTGTACAACACCGCCACCTTACGACGTTTTTTGTTTCTTGGCGATGGCGCGGGGGGGCACGATCGATACCATTTTCGTGGCACCGCTTCTCGGCGGAGGGGCCGCTGCCGCCACCCTCTTCCTCTTGGCTCTAGCTTTCGCCTTCTTCTTCTTGTCGGTGCTGAATTCGGCCGCAGGGTCGTCCAGGGCGCTGTGGATCCTCAGTTGATAGAGCGTGACAGGAAGCCTGTCAAACTCCCAGGGCTGGGGAGGGCGCCAGCGAATCACATTCTTTCCCCATGCCAACACGCTGGACACCAGCGCACTGAACTTCTCTTGGGACTCCTTTGATTCTTTCTTCAGCTTGGAGAGCTCGTCACTCCATTTGTCGTGCTCTTTGACATAGCTATCCACCACGGGGATCACACGTTGCATCACTTTCGACGTGGATTCCAGGTAGCGCACCAGCGCCGCTTTCTCTGCTGCTGCTGCTGCTGCGTTGGATGGCTCTCCGTTCCTCTGGTTCTGCTTTCTAAGGACCGATTTTTTGATCGCCTGCAGGCGCTCCGCGCCCAATTCCAGAGAACGCAAGTTCCTGCGGAGGCGGGCCACGCTAGGATCGATCTTCTTCTTCCTCATGGCTTTGATCTTCTTTCTGTTTTTCTTGGCGGTGATTGACGGGGCCCGGCCGTCTCTCTCTTGTTTCAGGACCATGCGAAGGCAATCCAAAGCTTCACTATCCCCGGTCGGACGCTTCCTGATCTCATAGAGATGATCGTCGCCGTATCCCACCACCGCCATATCTACGTCGTCGTTTTTCTTTGTCGGTTGTTGCTGCCTCTCCTGTTTGACTGGGACCACAGGAGCGAAGGAGAAGTCAAACTCCATCTTTTTTTTTGTTTTTATCCGACGAGCACGTGTGTGTGTGTGTGTGTGTGTGTGTGTTTGGCAAACAACAGCAAACATTTTTTTTGGGAAGCGTCCAAAAAAGAAAACAAACATTTTTTTCGCTGATGCAAGCCCCCAAAAGGAAAAAACGAAAGACGAAAGGCTTTGAGGTTTTGCGCTCTGCTTATTCCCCCACGAACAGCGACACGATAGAACATTGGAAAGCACCTGCGGTCTTCTCGAATCCTGGGAAGTGCACGTTCTTCTTGGGACCTCACGCCAAGGAGCACCTTGTAGAAATTATTTCACGATACAGTGTTGTAATTGGGTGCGTGGCGTGGTTGACGGATTTTGACATCTTGGACGCCCTGGCCAAGAAATCGGAGGTGTCCATCGTGGTCCAGAAAGAGGATTTCCTCAGGCCGGACCGGCGCACTGCCACCTCGACGCCAGGATACGTGCGATGGAAGAGAAACCTGCAGAAAAAATACAAAGCCATCAATGGTGCCGATCGGGACGGAGTGTGGGCGTTAGGAAACAGCAGCGTGCGTAGGAGGCGAATCAACAACGTCCAGGATGCCGATCCCTGCGCCATCCGATGTGTAGGGAATCACAACTTTAAGAACTTCCCAGCGTTCGCGAGGATGCATCACAAATTTGCGATTTTTGGGACAATTGGCGATGTGTGGGACGAATATCACGAGCCTGAGCGCTATGCCCAGTTCGGGGTATCTCTGGACGCTGTATGGATGGGAAGCATGAACTGGAGCAAAACGGATAGCGTGGATGGAGCTGTTTTCATAGAAGATCCCAAGATCGCCCAGCTCTATTACAACGAATTCCTGGTGGTGCGTTCACACTCCGAATCCTTGGATTGGACCAGCGAGTGGTGCCAGCCCGAGCATGATGGGCACTTTGGAGAGACGTAAAATTTTTTTTGTTGTGAGCGTCAAAAAAATACCAATTTTTTTTACAATACAAATGGCACGGCACAGTCGAAGAAATAGTTGCAGGCGATGTCTCCGTCGTCGGTGGCGCAGAACACGTCGATCTTGAGGCACTGCTTGAGAGGCTCGTTGTCCGATATAAGGCTTTTGCAGGATTCCAAAAACAGGCAGGAGTCGGTGCACGGCAGCAGCGCCCCGTTGATGTCGGGACCTATGGTGTAGAGACAGGACCCATTGACGCAGTTCACGTCTTCTCCGTTGTTGTTGTTGGTGAAGTTCAGGGTCGGACAGTCATCTTCTATCTCGCAGAATCCCTTGCAGGGCGCCCCGACACATCGACCTTCCCAGCATATGCCGGTGCCGATGGGCTCGAAGCACACGCTGGTGCAGGCACAACCGTTCTCCAGGCGCTCGAAGATGCAGGAACCGTTCCTCAGTCTATCCACAGTACATGGATCCTTGTCGTCGCAGCTTTCCGAGGGAATGCCTATGATCTCCGAGATGTTCAACTCTGGGCATGGGTCGAAGCAGGGATCTGGACAGTCTGGGCATGGGTCGGGACAGTTGTCGGGACAGGGATCAGGACATTCGTCGGGAATATCCCGGACTTCCCGTATGATTTCTCTCAGTTCGTCCTTGGTGTGTATGGCGAACCCCAACAAAGCAGCCACGGCGAGGAAGGTGACGATCCCTAACACCACAAATACAGAGCCAAGGATGCACACATTTCGCCAGGCGCCCACCATCTCGTTCCAATTTCTTGTGTTATTCATGGTCGTCAGGGCGAATGGTTTTTTTGGGGGCAGTCTCCTTCTTCTCTCTCTCTACCCACTCGTTCGTTTGCTCTCTCTCTTAAACAAAAGACGTCTCTAACGATACTTATTATTTCCGCATCTACACTTTTGGAGTGACAGGAAATGCCACCACGCACACGCACAAACGCGAGGACCGTGGTCCACAAGAAGCAACGCCCGAAAGCGTCCTCTATGAAGGTCTTCCTGGGACTCATGCTGGCCGAGGAAACCAACTGCAAGAGAGTGGGTGTTGCGGTGCTCTTATTATTACTGTTTTTCCTGGGACTCTGGGTGTTGCCAGGCACCAACGTTCTCTGGAGATTCTTATTGGTGATGCAAGCCACCGTGCGATATAGAACCGGTTTGTTTGGGGGAGGCAGCGACAACGGCGAAGCCTTGGGAGGGATCTACGGAGTTAGCGAGGAAAGCCTCGACACGGTGTACCAGAACCTCAAGATGGCGTGGGAACGCGCCACAGAGTGATGGGGGAGGCGGAGATACGTAGAAATCTATTGTACACACGCGCGCGCACACACTCATATACACATTGCTCTTTCCTCGCTTCATGGTCTCAGTAGTACTTGTCCCCCTTGTTCCACCCGTGCGGCGCTCCGTTTGTCCATCGAATTGCTGCCTTTTTTTCAGCGGGATTGTTCTTTCTAGTCCTCTTCCTGTGGTGATGGTGCGCCGAAAAGACGCTAGGCTGGTGGTAATAGTGTGTTCCGGCGTTGAGTTGAGACGGTCGATATTGTTCGTTCGAGGCAAGTATGAGCGTTCTGCCACGCCTTCTTGTTCTTCGACGATTTCCGGCAGATGCAAAAAATATGATCAGACCCAGAAGGACGAGCAGAGCCAGGATGCCGAGGGGTATTCCAACTACCAAAGCAATGCAGGTGGAATCGCAACCTTCATCGTCGCCGCCCCCGTTGTCGCAAGTGCTTCCATCTCCCCCGCACACCCCGCACTCGTCTTCGAACAGGGCATTCTCGCCGATGCGGCCGTTGCATCCTATTGGACAGTGCTCCTCGAAAAAATCCTTGCACTCGGGTCCACTTCCGCCATTCATTCGCGCCATGAACTGATCTAGCGAGCGCACCACCACCACCGCCGTTGGAGTGGAAGCTCTCGTAGCCGAAATCAGGCCCAGCATTAGCAGATAGCAGAGAGCGACGGTGGTTCCCATGATTTTTTTTTCTCTCGCGTGTCTAACAACAGGCCACCGAGACTGGCATTTAACATGGGAGGCATCCAAAGCGACGAAAAGAAAATTTTTTACAAACCACTGCTACCACCTCTTCCTTCGCCTTGTCGACGCCCCGTATCTAGGCCTCTTCCTTTGCTTCAGTTTCCCCAGGCGCACTCTCTCCTTTTCTGCCGCATACCGGTACATGCGATTCCCGGCCGAGATTATGTCGTCGGTGACCACGTACCCATTCACGCCGTTGTCGTGAACCAGGATGACGGCCGAAGTGCAGTTGGAGATGTCGTAGCGGTGGCGAAGGGTCATCTCAGCGAAGTAGGCTTGCATGCGGGCTTGGTTGAGTCGGGAGTTCGGCAAGAACCCAGCGGCGCCCAGCATGGCCTTGTGACCCTTGTCGAACGTGTCGGCGGCGTACCCAGTCTTGATCTCGCACATGACCAAACGCCCGAGATCCTTGACCTTGGACGCCTTCTGATCCACGCAGATCATATCCACTGCGGTGGCATATCCCACAACCTCGTCGTAGATGGGAAGCTCTCCATAGATGGGTTCCAACCCGAAATCCCTCAGCGCCAATATAATTCTCAAGGTGTAGATTTCTGGGTTGGGGTGCTTTCGCAGGAACTCTCCCAGCCCCTCCCTGGCGTAGTCGCAGAGTTCATCGTGCACAGCAGAACCTCGCTCGAAGCGTCTTTTGTGTCCTCGGCCCGTCACGGCCTTAATGGGGACATCCTCCCACCGGAGACCCGCGGCGGACTTTCTCTCTTTGTTGGCTCGCCTTTGCAAGCTGCCACGAGCCGATGGATCGGTGCGGATCAAGTCAAACACGCGCCGGTAGTCATAGTCGGGCCAAAAAGTCCTTCGCAGCATCACACCCAAGCCGGCTCTTCTCACCGACTTTCCCTTTGGTCCCTTGACCAAGAAACAGGCGTCGTTGGGAGACCATCGCACCTCGGTGTTCCTTCTGTGTCTCAATAGTCTCTTGGCGTCTGCCGAGATGATGATATCATCTTGGCCTGCTCCGGACCGCCCTCGCTTCCGCGTCGTAGTGATCTGGCGCACGCCGCCGCTTTTCCTTCTTTTTGTGGAGATGTTCACGTCCATCGTTCGCTGCCAATGTTTCTAGGTGAATCTCACCAAACTTAAGCAACAGGAGCGCGCAAAAAAAAATTACAAATAATTTTCTTGAAGATCCAGCGGTGATGTTCCGTGGCTCGCCACCGGGCGCCGTTGGCCTTTCTGTTGTCGCAATCTGCTGGAGGGAATTGCCCCTCTGCCTCTGGACGACGCCCTTTGAATTCCAGTGAGACCCCCGGCCTCCGGCGACGACCGTGTCGCTTGGTGGTGGGAATGAATGACTTGAGGCGGCCACTGAGAAGGCGGGGAGCGTCCCTGAGGTTGTTGTTGTTGTTGCGCCTTCGGCCCGGAAGAAGAACGGTCCAATGGAGACCGAGTCGTTCTGTCAGAGGCTGTTGGGACGGCATAAGTCCCGTTCGGAATCGGAGACGGTTGCAACGCGGGATTAGGCTGTTGTTGTTGAGGGGGTGGTGATTGCGATTGTGCGAGAAGTGGTGGTGTAGATGTTGGATAGACCGGAGATTCGAGATCGACCTTGACTTTGGCCCGAGTGTTGCTCCTCCTACGGATCGTCCAGATGGCCAGACCAACCTGCGCCCACGCCAAGAGAGATACAAAACGACCGGAGAATAGGATCCATGCCGTCTGCACGAACTTTCGCAGGTACGATGACGAATATCCATTGCGCAGAGGAGCGCGCCTCAGCTTGGCTCCCATTTCGATCAGGAAATACAAGAGAGAGAAGGCAGTGACTTTGTGCAGGGAGACCAGGACGTTCGCCAGAGAAGGCAGCGAGTCGGTCCCTGGTACAAACAAGGATATCGCCAGTATCAGAGCCCCAGTGGTCACCACCGCCCACGTTCTCAGGCGAAATGTGGGCATGTAAGTCGCGACCACCAAGAGGAAGACAACGAGCGACGCTGCGTTGGAGACCAGTTCAGAGGCAAGCTGGAGATTTCGTGCACAGCCCTCTCCGTGGAAGATCAGTCCGTACGCCAACCAGAAAGTCATCACTGCCAGAGGTGCGTAGGTTCCCACGCTTCTCCTGGCCCTCTCCTGGGCGAGGCTCTTTTCCTCCGAGAGAATGTTGGCTGGAATGGTTCCGCCCCGTGAAGCCCACCAATCGTCCACCTTTGTGACGCCCAAAAACAACAGGCAGAAAGTCATGACGAGAACCACTCCGGGCGCTACCCAAGGATGGACAGAGATGCCAATTCGATAAACAAAGAGGGCCCCCACGCTTAGGAAGTAGACCAGGATCATTGGAAGGTAGGTCCAAACGTTCTCCGGGTCAATGACCGTCCTCATGGTGTTGCGGAAGGACGCGGTTGCTGCTGGTGCCGCACCACCACCGCCGCTTCGACTCCACGCGTTCATCTTTATACGAGTATTGTCAAGTGCCGAGGAGGAGGGGTGATGATATATTTTGTTTGCTGTGTTCCTTCTCGGGTGTTTTTGGGTTTTTCGGGTCTACCTTACATGAAGAGTGAATAAGTTCTCTGACTGACAACAACAACAACAACGACAAGTTTATGGGAGATGGGAGCCTGCTTTCCCATTCCGCGAAAGAGGCCGGACTGCGTTGATGTGCTGTTGGTGGGGCCTGCGGATGCTGGGAAAACCAGCATCCTCAATAGATTAGTCAAACTCAACCACGGAACGACTCTGCTCACAATGCCAACCACGGGACTCAACGTGGATACCATCAGATGTCGTCCTTCGCCCGATCGTGAAGGCGGAAAGGAACTATGGATGCGCCTCTGGGATCTGGGAAGCGTCGTGGGTATGGAACAATTGTGGAGAGGCTACCTTCCCATATGCCACGCCGTGGTGTTTGTGATCGACAGCAAAGCCTGCGGATCGCCCCAAGGCGCAGAGGAAACCAAACGTGTGCTGGATCTCTTTCTCATGACCATGAAAGCGGGGGAGAAAGAGGAGCTTCCCGTCTATGTGATGGCCAACAAACAGGACTTGGAAAACAGAGCATTGACGGCGGACCAGATCTCCTCCGCACTCTGTCTACCAACCGTGCTGAAAAAGAAAACATGGGACATTGGGGAGATCAGCGCAAAGGATGGCAGCGGTCTGCTCGAGGCTGTCAACTGGATCATATCCCAGACGGAGAATCAGTAGCGTGGCGGCAAACAATAATAATAAAGACGTTTTTTTTTGTGGTCGGAATGCACGCTCGATCACTGAAGCACACACCGAAGCCACGCCTTCCTGTGGCCTTTGCTCCTCTGCGTTGTTCTCACCACCGCCTCCACCGATGATGGTGGAGGAAAAACATCTCGAGGGGTGTTGGCCACAACGAGCGATAGCAGGTAGCTTTTCAGATCCTCGATGCTGGTGCGGTCTTTTGCAGACGTTCGAATGGACCAACAACTATGTGCGCCCAACAGACTCGCGACTTTACTCGCCTCCAATTCGTCAACGTGGTCGCCCTGGCGACCCACCTTCTCGAACAGATCCATCTTAGTTCCTACCAGGATGTGTGGCATTTCCAAGGGATGTTGGTCTCTCATCCTGCAGGCTTCTGGGTAGTACAGGTCTAACAGTTGCGTAAGACTGTTCCTGTTTGTGACGTCGTACACAAACACCACGACGTCGGCGTTTCTGTAGTGGATCTGACGCTCGGCGGCATGGTCGTGAGACCCCGAAATGTCGATCAGGCTCAAGTCAACTTTGCTGCTACTGCTGTTGCTGTTGCGCTGTAAGCGTTCCATCTTGCTTCGCCTGCGCCAGGCCTCGGCGGCGATAGATGATGATTCTACTGGGTCTACGCAGTCATACTTCATCGCGTACTGACACAGCGAGGTCTTTCGATATTCGCTGTCGAAACGATCATACAACAGCGCGTTGATGAGGCTGGTCTTGCCGGATCTTGGGGACCCCACCGGAATAATGCAAGCGACGTGGATGTGGTCCGGAGGTCTCCCAGGAGATCCACTCTCATCATCATCGCCGTCCCTCCTTCCCCCTTCCGTCATGCCATAAGAAGATGACCTGATGAAGCACACCAGGGCCTCGTCTTCTGATGCTGGATCCATCTTACGAACAAACGCTCCTGTTTACAAACCAAACGACGGGCCACCACGCTTTTAGCAAGTTTGCCTGCCCTATGTTCCAGACAGGCAGTGGAGTAGTGCATCTGCGGAAAAAACAAAAAAAATATGAGCAACAACGGAACCACTACTACGACAGGGGACGGAGGCAACAACGACAACGACAACGATGACGACAGCAATCCTTATCACATCCCTCTTTACCTGGTGATTGCAGTAATTGCGGTGATGCTGTTGGTTGTCGTAGCGATTTTTCTGATATTGTGTCTTCGGCGCTGGAAAAAACGGAGAGGGCGGAAATTCGAGCTCATGGAAGCTGCCGGCGACACAACCTTAGATGCAGTCTCGGGCAGCATGGCTCTGGGCTTGCACGCAGATGGAGACGAAAGCGACCAAGACTGAGAAATGTGCGAAGGCTATGTACTATTATTCCTTTCTAAATATACACAGACCGATCTTCTTCTTCTTCTTCTTCATTCTCTTGTCACGTATTGTGGTGATGGTCGTCTTGGGTGAGCAAGGTCATTGAGTTCAGTATGTCCATGTTCTCGTTCATCTTGCTTTGGTTTCTCAGGACGAACATGCCGATGCAGATGTTCTGAATCACGACGGCGAGGATCAACGTGAGCAATATGATGACAGCCCAAAATGTGCGATTGGAAACCGCCCATACACAGTTTAAGGTGTGGACGTGTTGCAGTTCTTTAATTTCGCCCTTGCTCACCACGACAACGCGCTGACGGCAGGCGCGGTCGTTGGCGCGTTTCTTCATAATCTCTGAGTAGTTACCGGTTTCGCCCGACATTCGTGGCTTTCAGGAATTTTATTTGTTTTTACCCTGGTCTCGATTGCTGCTGCTGCTGCTGCTGCTGCTGCTGCTGCTGCTGCTGCTGCTGCTGCTATCCCAATCCAACGTCCAGATTATCACACTTCAATCCACATTTTTTGCATTTCTCGCCTTCGGTGTGGCTCCAAGAACAATGAAAAGGACATTCCCACACTGGGTTTGGGTTATATGGCCAATTTTGATACTTTCCGTCCGGTCGTAAATAGGGAGTTTTATTCGTTTTTTTGTCGGACATTTGATCTCGGCGTGCTTTCGATTTGATTTTTTTTTATTTGTTCGTTCTTGTCAAGGAAATCCCTCAGTTTCTCAGCTCTGATCAGATATCCAGTAATCTTTTCTCTGATGGTCTGTTTTGTTCGGTCATTATTTACGCCTGTGGGAACAGGTTGTTAATCCTACCAGGAAAAGTGGTGTCCATTACGTACATCGCACCGCCGTCCGGAACCATTCAATAGCGTGCTGGTAGAGATGAAAGGCCTCCTCATAATTTCGCCCGTTATCCTCCTGTATGGCTCGTGTGACAATAGGGATGCCTTTTTGGAAGAAGGCAAAGTGGAAGTCCTCCATGCTTTCGATTAGATTTGGATTTTTTGTTTGTTTGTTTTGTTGTTGTTGATGTCACGCGTGGCGACCGTCGTGGAAGCGCCCGTAGCGCGCCGTGTTGTAGAAGAAATTGTGGTAGGCAAAGATGCCCAATTGCACACAGATGGCCAGGTCGTCGGGACCCGCACTCTTCCCGTGGAAAAACTCCCGGCGCTTGTATAGGGGAGCCTTGGGTTCTTCCACGATTCGTTGGTAGTTGGCCAGCTGGCGCCATATCATGCCCCGCATGTCGTCCCGACTCTTGGACGAGTTTGTCACCGCCATCTGCTCGTGGAAAAGCACCCGGCGGCCTTGGATGTATGAATTGAGAATCATGACCATGGTGCGCTTGCTCCCGGCGGTGGTGCGCATCCCGGCGTGGCTCACCGATCCGGAAGCCACCGGAGAGTCCTCCGTCATCATGACATAGTTTTTAAGGCCCGAGGTGCTGAGAAAAGCAGCGTGGTGGATCGACTCGTTCGCCAGGTTGCTCTCTACCGCGACAACCACCCTGGCCTTTTCCAACCCACGGATTGCCCGCACCGCGCGGATGTGATCCACCAACATATCCATCTGAGGTGTGGCTCTCTCGAAGCTGAGCACGTCGGCTCCAACAATCTGAAGATTTTGAGAAAGAGAACGTGAGACGAAAGGAAAAAACAAAAAAAAAACAAAGATGATCATGGACGGCGACGACAGCATGGAAATGGATTTTGACGGCGGAGGAGGCCAGCACGCCGAATTGACCATGGAGGACTTTGACCCCTTCATTGCCTCGGAGCGTGAGCTGAGGGCTCGCCGCGTCACCGGCTCCGAGGCAGCGGATGCTAGGAATGCTCTCCTGTTCGAACCCCCTCCCACGCTACATCCCGGAGCACGCAGGCCCGAGAGTCCGTCAGAGGCGGAGCTGGACATCGTCCAGCAGGTGCTGTTGGCGGAACAAGACGAGGCCAAGGCGATATTCCAATGGGCACTGGACCAACTCCCGACATATGGAGCCGAAAACACCGCATCGGTGAGACAGTTGCTAGCCATGCCTCCCAGCGGAGCCAGTCGGGCTCTCTTCCGTGCGGGATTCCTGTTCATCTTGGCCAACTCCAAGACGATTAGGAGCGAAGCAAGTTCCGGATATGTGGCGAATCGAATCTACCATCGCATCCCGGAGGCTGCGATGCATAGGTTCTTCGCGTGCGAACCAGTGGATACGGCCAGGCGCCAGTACGTCATTATGGCTGAAGGCACAGGACAGAGCAGCGACACGGAGGCAGCTCGATCCGTTCTCTTTGTCAACAGAGTGCGGAACATGGTGCAAAAGGGTGGTGTGGAAGGGTTTTCACTGGCGCACAGCAGCTCCGCCACATAAACATTGAGAGAGAGAGAGAGAGAGAGAGAGAGAAAAGAAAACGTACGGTCATCTTTCCCCTAATAAACGTCGCTGAAATGATAGCGTAGTCCGAGCAATGTCCACCGCCGGAAGGATCCACCGCCACAAACACATGTGGGACATACTCATGCACCGAAACGATTCGATCCTGGTCCTGAAGCGCACGAATTCCTGCCTGGTCGAAAGCAGGTCTGATGTTGGGGGAACATTGGAATCCTTTGGTCTCCCTCAGGAAGGACTCGTATTGACCACTCATGATTTGCTCCAGCTTGGTGTATTGTTCCTCGGAGAGCCAATAGGGGAGATCTCCGATTTTGTGTCTGCACGTGGTCGCCTGTCCTTTCCTCCTGCAGTCTTCGCACACTAAGGTGTATCTCAGGGTCTTGAACACTTCTCTGCCATCGGGATAGCGCTGGTCGAGCATTTTCGACCAAAAGTTGAAGGGATCATCCAGCGTAGATATGCCTATGAGCACGACGTCCTTTCGCATCAGGAGTGGCATGACCACATCATACACGATCTTGAGGTCCATGAACGCCACTTCTTCCAAGATGACGATGCCGCTGGTTCCTGTGCCCCTGAGAGTGTGCAGAACGCAGCAAAAAAAAAAGACATAGAGCAAGAAGAAAAAAGAGGATGGAGACAGTGTTAGAGTGTGTGTGTGTGTGTGTGTGTGTGTGAGTGTGCTCCGGCGAACAATGTTGTCCTATTTGATCTCTCAAAGGTCTCTTCGCTCTTTTTGAGGGACAGTCCTCAAAAAACCAGGACACTGAAACATCCAAGCAAGAGAAGCCCCCAGAAAAACGCGCGCGCGCTCTCATAACAAAACAAAACTAGACTCGCGGGGGGAAAACAAAAAAAAATTTCCTTTTTTCCCCACCCATCGACGATGATACAAGGACAGTCGCGTCCGGAAATGCTCCTTCATGGTCTGCTTCGCGAAAAGAACCGATTTCATGAATTGGAATCGCGGTGGAAGCCAAAGATCTTGGCGATGCGAAGATTCTTGAATAACTGCCGCGGCCTTACCCCAGGACTCACCGGCTGCGTGGTATGGATCGGCCCTGTCGCCCACGCCGATTCTTCCTCCTCGCCAAAATTCTACCTTAACGGGCGCCAAGTGTCTCTTAGAAGAATGATATACATGTGGTTCGTGGGACCGTTGGGAGAAAAGAAAGGGACGCCATCCGAATGGGTCACGACGTGCCACAAACGCCTGTGCGTCAATCCTCTACACTTGAGGAAGCGGGTCAAGGACGGCGACAAGAAGCGGAAGCGAAGGAGGAGGAGGGTGATGACGAGTAGAGGAAAGAAGAAGCAGAGAAAACAGGCGAGGCCCAAAAAGAAGCGCAAAGTGATCGGCACCATTGGTTTAAGTCTCGACACGAAAATAGAAAGCAGTTCCAGTCTGTACGTCGACATCCAGGCATGTTGGGCCATGACTGGCTAAGGACATCGCCAGTACCATCCAATGGCTGGAAAGCGTCGACTTGCGATGACGACGGTGCCACAGCGAAGAGAAGAAGGGAGCAAACGCTCGACGAAAAAACAGTAGAGAGGGCAGAAACCGTGCTCCAGGAAGCCAAGCAAGACTACGCAGATAAGATGTTGGATTTAGGCAGGGCTTATAAGGCGGCGGTCGATCGGACAAAGAGTGGCTGCTGGAAACGTCTTACCGAACATATGGGAGCCGGCCTCATGGAAGCACTCGAGGTGGATTTCGACATCTTTTTCACTTCATCCAGTGTTCGAAGCGCAACCCTCCTCTCTAAGAAATCTCCTCTGGAGAATGGATTTGCCTTGCTGCCACATCATCATCATAGAAAACGGAGAAAGTTCCACCCCCAACAACAACAACAACGGAGAAGCAACGGTCTGAGGGAGGTTTCATCCTCCGGTGATGATGCAGATGTGGACAGTGATGGTGGTGGTGATGATGATCGCGATGTTAAACACGAGCGCGACACCATGGAAGCCCTGGCAGTGGCTCCGACTGGCACCTTGGTGCGGTATATACATAACAACCAGTACACGATCAGGGGCGGTCGTTCAGCCTGTACAGCCATAGCATTCGCGGCTGCATACAGGATGAGCCTGATGTCCAAGGTGGGACGTCTCGAAAGGAAGGTGGACTGGAGTGCGGTCCTGAGCCTGGGATCTAAGATGTGGAATCTGTGGAAGGATGGCAACGGCGATTCCTCCCGTCGTTTCATTTCCATCGAAGACATACGCAACATGCCCTTCACCGAGCGTGCATTTGGTAGAGTGTGGGACACTCTCAATAGCACCGAGACCGAGAAGGTGGGGTACATCGACGACAGGGTGAACGCAGGGCTCGACGGTGATAAACACGGAACCACGACGAATCTAAAGGACGCTCTGAAAACGATGGGAGTCGGCCGCGCCCCGGCTACCGCAGTCATCTGTGCAGGGTCCTATCAAGGTTGCAACTCGTCGGTTGCCCTGTGGAAGAACGCCGCTGGGAATTATGCCATGTACGATTCGCACGGAGGCAAGGCGGAGGCTCGTTCAACTCTCTATCTCATGCGAGATCTGGAAGCTGCGGTCTCCAAGATCCGGACGTTCCTGTCTGACATGCCCAAGACCCGTTTGGAGAGACCTATAGCAGGGGTGAGCGAGTGTGTATTGTATTCCATGCACATCCTTCGTTTTGAATTCACTAATACAGAAAACATTGGGTGACAGAGCCGAAAAAAATTTTTTTTGCGTCTTCGTCCTCGAGGCCCGAGGACGAAAATTATTTTCGTCTTCGCAGGACGAAAAAAATTTTCGTCTTCGCAGGGTCGACGAGCACAAAGTGACTCTGTGCGGTAAAAAAATTTTGTGCTCGTCGACCATGCAAAACCTCCTCCTTAATTCACATTTTGCAACTTTTT
>SDBT01011913.1_pt1 | contig 13976 bp, 2 predicted proteins | sample 2277101 | NCBI WGS metagenome assembly SDBT01 (sample SAMN10404973, study PRJNA504765) | marine sediment metagenome | isolation source: marine sediment core GS10_PC15, 103 cmbsf | place: Arctic Ocean: Southern Knipovich Ridge | collected 2010 | reverse complement strand
CTTCGATTGCAGCCGGTTTCGAAGCAACGCCGGAGAATCCAGTGCGAGGAACCCTCCGGATCCCCAAAACCGTGTTCCGACCACTCAGGATTCACCGCAAACTCGCCCCCGCAATTCCCATTGCAGAGCCCCGGACATGCGCGAGGAGTTTTCGCGACATTACCCGGCCCGGGTAGGCTCGAGGACCAACCTGAGTTCGGTGTCAGGGAAGCAGACCTTCAACTCGTTCAGGACGTTGCACAGGGCAACCAAGGCACTGTTGTCGCGCGGGGTTGACATGCTGTGGAGGCGAACCGTGAGTGTCTCATGTTTGTAATCTGGAATGAGGTCTGCCGGAAGCTCGAATACCTGACGCGTGAACTTTCGTGCCTCGTCGCTGCGGGAGGCAAGTAGTGGGGCCACCAGGTTTGCCAGTTGTGTCTCGGCGCGATAGGCAACCATTTTTATGACGTCGGTGATGATCTTGCGTTCCTGTTCCAACCGGACAACTGGATCTCCGTTCATCGTGTCCCGCACCGGCACACAAGCGGGCAGCGTTTTGATCTCGGCTTCTAGGCGACCGCGGTCCGAGCGTCGCCGTTTGATCTCGGCTTCAAGGTCCGCAAGGGCGATGATGATCCGCCAGTCTGTGCGGTGGTTGTCGTCGGGGTTGTCGTTCGCCTTCTGCCCGTAGGCTCGCTCGGCCTTCGCCAGCTCAGCCTTGACCCGATTCAGTTCCCGCTTCTTTTCCTTTACCGCGGGGTTGGCCACGGCACGCTCCGGGTCGGCTTGTTCAACCGCCGTCGTTGGCAGGTGGTCCAGGGCGAACTCGTGGCGCATGTAGCGGAAGAAGTTCTCCTGCTGCCAGCGGGAAAACATTCTCAGAGCCACGCTCTCGAGCGCAAGATCATGCCGTGTCGTCACCACTGGAACTTGGTGCCCATCGTCGCACAGACGTCGCACCTCGCGCATGCAAAATCCATTCGACAGGGTGACCATGCGCTCGGCCAACAGGTAGTCCACCTTTCGGCCGCAGACCTCGACCGGCACCTCCCGGAAACAGCACCGATCCCAGTCCGTGTACCTGCCCTTGCGGTAGGTGAGCACGTCAAACCCGTCCTGCTCCCACCTCTTGAAGGTCTTCGGACTCCATCCCTCCCGGTCGAAGATCAAGGTCACGCGTCGGTCCTCGCCCACCAGCTTGCGGATCTCCGGCAGGATCTCTTTCCCCATCATTTCCAGCAGCCCATCGTTCGCCGGCGCCGTCACGAACATCAGCGGCTCTGCATTTGCATCGTTGACCCAGTAGTCGGTTGTCGCCGGCATGCACAGCCGGCGCCGCTGCACAAGGGTCTTTGGCAGCTTGTGCTTCCGGCCGTGATACGGCCGCACATGGCCATCGATGTAGAGGTAGCCGAGCGCGCCAGGATCCTCTTCTGCCCAGCGTTCGGTGAACGCCCGCGAGAACGAAAACGCCATTCCGCGGCCAGCCAGCTCGGCCAGCTTTCGGCGTACAGTCTTCATCTCCGGCGCCCGGTCAAGGCCCAGAACGAGGCCAAACTCGCCCGGGGCATGTCCGGTCAACCCTTCAATGCTCTTGATGCGAAGCAACGCCATCATGGCAAAGGTCAACAGCGTCGAGCTCAGACCGTAGTACCCGTTCTTCAGGCTGCCGTAGACCGCCTCCCCTACATCGAGGAGACCCTGCCCAAGTAAGGCGGGCAGAGCGACCAAAGCGCCCGCTTTGGCCACCGACTCGGCTAACTCGAACTGCGGCTTAGCTTCCATCAGCAGCCCCGTCGCCGCCAGTGCGCGTTCCTCCCTCCGCTTGGTCGCCACGCCTCCCGCACACGAGGCGTCTTCGTCGCTACGCTTGCGAGGCGTGCTGGGAGTCTCGTCCGATGCCTGACTCGGTCGCTCCGCCGCCTTCTTCTTCGGCCGGACCAGCCGGCCGTCCTTGAGCCCCTTGCGGATCGTCAGCTCGGAGACACCCACCAGCCTGGCAACCTCGGTGTTGGGCCTGTCCTGATTGAGAAACCTCTGCGCGCGAGCCAGCACCGTGCCTTTGAGCTTGCTTGGCCCACGCGGCCCTCGACGCTTCGGCTCCAGCGCCTTCGTGCCACCTTCCCGATGCCGCTGATGGTAGTCGTAAACTCGGCTCCGATGGCGACCGATGGCCCGAGCGACCTGGCTGCGCGTCGCCAAGCCGAGTCCCCGGTCGGAAAGCACCACGGCCGCAAAACGAAGAGCCATCTCGTCATCCGCCCTGCAGGTGTGGATCGGGCCAGACGCTTTGAAGAAGGTGATCCGCTCATCATCGCGAACAACGGCAAGGTGCTCGCTGACGATCTCGGCGTTGTTCGGCAAGAACGATAGACGGTGTTGAAGAGTCACGATTCACCTCAATCTGTCCTTCTAATTATATCGACTCGTCAGCATCATTGTCAAGTGCCCTTCATCGGATCGATTCCTCTTTGAGTAGGGTCAAAAACCGCTGCGGTATTGCCTCGACCTCACCCGGCAAGTCACGTCAGTACTTCAAAACGAAGACGAATATCAGGCTCATGTCCGGGGCTCTGCATTGGGGCAGTATACAGTACAACAGCACACAGTACAGCACTACACACTACAAGTTCCGGCTAATTCGAGCTGCGAAGATGTATCGTCCGATATGCTGCGATCACACCGTTGCCATCCTGAATTAACCTCACGGTTGCCGGTTCGAGGCGACCGGCAACCGTATCTGCTTCTTCAGTCCTTCCGAGGTCGAGAAGACACTCATACTCGATCTGATCGATGAGATCCTGCAGCGGCCCCCATTCCTCAGAGGCGTTGCTATACACCTCCTCGAGACCCATCTCAGGCGCGCGGACCGCAGCTCTCAGGATCTCAACAACGTGCACAGGTAGCCGGGAGTCCGTAGGGAGGTCATCTGAGGGCGGGAGAGGTTCTTGGGACTGAACGAGATCAGGGAACCAGCTGCGAATCTCGCCGTCGTAACCGATGTCCGCCAGAAAGGCCTCCTCGGCCGGGTCGGGATCCCGCACCACAAAAACCGCGGGCTCTTCATTCGCCGCCTCTTTAGGCCCCGAAAATACCATTACGACCTTTGACTTCCCAGGGTGCAGAATCGTCTCGAAACCAATTGGCGAACCCGCCGCAATCTCATATTCAGTCCGGTCCGAGTGCTCGATGAGGACAAACCTACCGGACATCAGGTGGTACAGGTCAAACCACATCGACAACTCCCCGCCCGGATCCAGCTGCTGGGCACCCACGCTCATTGGACGCTTGGATTCATAACGATAGTGGTGAGCAGGACCTCTCCGCAGGGAATACGCGTGTCCATTCTCTTGAACGATATAAAAGTTAACGGAGACCGCTGGATCCGCAGACGCGGCGAGATCCAGTGTCCACCAAGAATGAGTGCGCTGGAGCGACAACCGGAAATTGAGCAAACAAGGGAACCCGAGAACGATGGTGTTCGCAGCGCGTAAAGAGGCGGCATTTTCCTTCGCGACGATAATACCCTGTGGCCGTACTTCTGGTGTGTTGCCAAAGACAAACCGCCGGTAATCGTCATGGTAGATAGGAAGGGGGCTCTTTAATCCCTCCATTGGAATGTATCGCACTTGGTCGATCAGGCGGTCCTTGGGGGCCTCGTTAGCAATCGCAACGCCCAAAGCGGTCACAACGAGAATAGACACAGATACTATCGGCATTTTTCGCATATTCGTCACTCCCCCACAGGTCTGTCGAAACTCACACGGATAAGATTGATGTGAAACGGACAAAGCAACAACCCGTTTGGCACACTTGGATCAGGGCTGTATCCACCCTGACCATCAGGGACCAGAACCGGCCAAAAATCGTATGTCATGACGCACTTATTACCGTCTACGCCCTGGTTGCCACAGTTCTCATCATTCTGAAGCGTCGCAAATGGGTGGGTCAGTTCATGGCGAGTTGTTTTCTTGAATGCCTCTTCGATCTCCAATGGTTCTAAACTCGCTTCGTTGATCGTCTCAACGTACACCAGCGACGCCTTTAGCACAGTTACCCCGTATTTGGCGCCTTCTTTAATCGTAGCTTGAGAGGGATCGAGCGCCATTGATTCCAGATTGACTTGATAATCGGTGGCCCCATACTGAAGAGGATCGATGGTTATTTCATCTTCACTATTCGAAATAATCCCAAAAGCGATACTGTATCCATCGACAGTACGCATCACTATCCCCGCCTTGCCGCTGTGAGCACCCGCTTCGAGGACCTGGTCACCGAGAAGGCGGAGCGTGACCTCGTCGACGACTGTGAATGCGGGGTTGCCTCCGTTAGCGATACGCACACGGTTGCCTATTCCATCCCAGTCGCTCGAACCAAATCTCGCCAGGCCCAAAAAGTGCCAAAGGCCTTCACCAAAATGGTGAAACTGGCCCACTGAATTCGGCGGATCCCAATCTGATAGGTAGGGTACCTCCCCTGGGTTTGGAGGCTCCGGCTCAAGATATAAGTAATCATCAGCGACTTCGAGCCCGTCAGGGAACTGGAATTCAACAAACGCAAACTTGAACACGTCGTCAAGCTGCTGTCGAAACGCTTCGATCTCCCACGGCAAGTTGAGATCGCTAGCCATCCGCCGGTACTCTATGTAGGCCTTCTTCCATATTGTAAGCGTTCCGGTCTCAGCCGGGTATCCTTCGAGCGCCAAGTTCGCCTCGGGCGCAAGCTTGGCCCTCACCTTGTAGTTGTTCCCACCTTTGCCCCGCATGTTGAAACGTACCTCGCTCACACCATTGGCGATTTGCGACCTGGCAGTCCAAACCCCGTCCACCTCTTCCACTTCCACCGAGTACAGTTCACTTGGCGGATCAGCATTCCCCCAATTCGGATAGTATGCAGGGAAACCGCCATTGTCGTCGCCTATGCCGTCGAGGTTTCCCTCGGTATTCGTCAGACGGTGGGTGCAGGCAGGAAAATCGTAGTCATTCGCATCCAACTGGCATGCTAACTCGAAGGGCCATGTCCCCAGAAACAAAGGTTGTTCATCGGAGTCATCGTCAGGGTCCTCGTACTCCCATTTGACCACAAAACCAGCGGGAATAGGTTGGTTGATGCCGTTGACGCTCACCCTGAAATCTACTATCTGCCGGCCCGACTCGTACTCTCCTTGAGATGGGTCTCCGGCTGTATATAACCAGTTTGAGTAGATCCGCCCTTTATCATCTCCTGTCGCCACATACCCCGGCTGATAGCTGCCGTTTTCCTTATAGAGACCTCGTGCCTCCTCAAACTCAAGGAAATAGCTCCTGAGCAGCGCGTCTGTGATCTTGTCGTCGGGGGATGTCATCCAGGCCCAAACGCGCCCAGCGAAATCGCGAACCAATGTGACGTCAACACGCGGGATCGGACCGTTCTTGGTCGTGATCACCGTTCGTTTGACCCCAGGCTCCGCCTGAATCAAATCGATCTGACCGACGTACATACCTCGGCCTACTGGCGTTTCACCAACGCGAATCAGCTGAAGTGGGTGTTCGACAGGCAGCTCAGCACCGTCCTGCATTGAAATAGTCACGGACTCAAAATTATTCGCAGAATCCAGGGCAATTTGGAGGTACACCGTCCTCTCTCCAAGAAGGGAAATCTCGTCGGTGATCGGTACCCAATCCTTATCCAAAAACACCCCACCCCCCACCTCAAACCCGATGAACCCATCCGGCACATAGGGAGTGATGACCTTCCACGCCTCATCTCTCCTGAAAGCTTCGTCGAGGGGCTCAGCGATGAGGAGATAGCTTCCGGGTTGGTCGGGCCCCTTACTGATACCCACCCCAAGACCAACCGGCACCCAAGTATCCGGCGGGCCCGCAGGATTGAGGGCCGTGTCCTCCGGGTCGGAGGAGGCTTGGGCGGTGGCGAAGGTCGTCCAAGCCGTATCGCACGTGGTGCGTACCGGTGAGTTCCAGTCGAGGTGGCCCGCGGCGTCGGTGAGCTTCTCGATTGTGCCGGTGCACAGCTCGACGCCTTCGACGGGTTCGAGGTAGGTGGGGCCGAGGTTGCCATCCTCGTCGAAGGGGATGGTGCCATGCCAGGCGATGTAGAGCTTGACCGGGACGTCGGTGTAGGGGCCTTCGAAGAAGTGGTCGACCGTGGGATCATTGAAGGCAGGCACGCGCCACATGGCCACCGCGCCCGAGCGGTCGCGCACGGCTGATCCCGGTGAGATGAGCACGTCCTCGGGGTTCGGTCCGCGCGGGCTGTTTTCGGCGTCCCAGATCCAGTCCCACCACAAGGCCACCTGGGGCGCGCCCATGGTGGTGTTGACGGTGTAGGACCCGGTGATCACCCCGCCCGCTGAGCACTCGAGGCTCTGCGAGGCGACCTCGAAGTCGACGGTGTAGGCGCCGTCCGGGATCTGGTCGGGAGTCCCCACGTCGCCGTGGAGGCGGACGCCCCAGCTCCACTGGTTGTTGCCGGAAAGCGCGGTGGCCCACACCCCTTCGCCGGGTGGGTCGAGGGGGCTCGTGATCCGAAACTCGTCGCCCGGCTGGTCGTGGTGCTCAGAGTCCGAAAGGCCGACGCCGTGGACGATGTTGCCGCAGACGTCGGTGAGGTAGACATCGCCCACGTCAATGAGGTTGTAGGCGTCGTACGATGCGAGCTCGGGCACACCGCTCTGCATCGCGCGCAGCTCGCACGGGTCGGCCGGCCGCGGGATGGATTCCACGCTGGTGGATGCACGCTTCGCGACACGAATCGTGCCACCCTGGCCGTCGTCCACCTCGACCTCCGCGGTCACGGAAGCGTCGATGTACTCTGTGGGCACCCAACAGCAGGCGTCCCCGTTGATGTCGTAGTGCGAGAACTGGAGCGATGCGTTGCGGCCTACCCAGTAGGTGAACGAGCCCGGAGTCACGGCCAGGGTCTGACACGTCACCCCGCCCTGTTCGATGGCCGCGCCGGTTTCCTGCGTCACCATGATTCCCACCGGATCGGTGATCGCAACGTCGCGCTCGATGCTATCCGAGTCACGCACGGTTGCCGTCACCTCGACGGTGAGCGGTACGGCAGTCACAACCTGCTCGCCATCCAGCTCTTCGGTCGGAGTGCCGGCATCCAGGATCTGTATCTGGAGGTCGATCAGCTGATCGCCTTCGTTCAGGGCGAGCTGAACGGCCTGGAAAACCTGCTCCTGGGTGTCCGGACAGTTCTGGGTGGCGTTGTTGCACAGCGGTCCATCCTTGGTCAGATCCCGCTGGGCGATCACAAGCTGGTGTCGCTCTTTGATTGAATGGGCGGTGGCGAGGTCCGGCAGATCGGAATCCAACACCATCAATCCCTCGGTCTCGATACGGCCCAACGGCGGGTCCGTGGATGGCGATCGCCGGACGACGCCTGGTCTCCGGATGGCCTTGGCCGGTGGGGTGCCCGGCGCCGTGAAGCTGGCCTGCCACAGCTGGGGCGCGCCAGGCCCGGTGTCTGGGAAAATCTCCACGAAACCTTCCACGTCGGTGTGTTCGGTGGACAGCGAGCCGCTGCCGCAGAATTCTCCTATGCCGCATTCCTCACCCAGCTCCCAGTATACCGGTGAGCCCGAGATCGGGTTGCCGAACGCGTCGAACCCCGAAGTCTTGAACCACGCCGTGGTTCCGGACGAGGTGGTGAGAAACACGCGCGATCGGTTATACCCAAAGGCGGAGCTGCCGCTGCCGCCTTCGACGGTCTTTTCCAGCCTGACCAGGTAGGGGCCGGAACCCTTCGGAGTACGGACGGCGAAAAAGTAGCGCCCGTTCATGGTGAGAGTAGATGCAAGCTCAGTGCCAGTTGCATCAAGTGGTAGCGGGTCCGAGGCCGCCACAATCAAGTTATCGGCCCGCACGAGCAGGATCTCGGGCGACGGCGCATCCGGGTGCTGGGGGGGCAGAGTGGTGTTGGCGCGGTCGAGGGTGATCCGCACCTCGGTTCCGGCGCCGGCGATAAAGGTGAAGTAGTCGGTGTCACCGGCCTCGGCCCACTCGCCATGCCAGATCTGGCCGGGCAGGATGGGGTGTGCGCATTCACCATCCACCGACACCCCGCCGGTGCCGCAGGTGGTGCTTTCGTCGTCGATGATCATATTGGGGGCTTCGGCTGTCCCGGGAGCCTCGACCGCAAACGACACCGGAGCGCTCAGCCCGGCCCAGCTCTGATCCTCTGTCACATAGGCATAGTATGTGCCCGCGGGTAGGTACAGCGGGTCGGCGATGAGCTCGAAGAAGCCGCCCGCCTGAATGGTTAGCTCATACTCGAGCAGAGTGTCGTCATTTGGATCAGGGTCGTCGTCGATCAGCACATACGCCTGACCGCCAGCCCCCATTTGATCGAGCAACGAGCTTGAGTACACCCGGAATGTGCCACCTTCGACCACCTTGCCGGGTGCTACTCCGCCTATGCTGTGGGAAATGTAGAAGTCCTGCGTCTCCCACCCGGCGTAGTAGAGACTCCCGCTGAGGCAGTTCCATGGATACCGCGCCTCCAGACGAAGGGTGTAGTCGCCGACCGGAAGACCGATGTCGGTCCACGGAATCGTAATGATGCGGTTGTCCCGATCGAAGCCTCCGCTGCCAGGGTTGCCCAACCGCACCAGCGGCCACCACGGCTCGTCCCGTGGCGAAATGGTCCACCTGTAGCCGAACCACTCCTTCTCGGCCCAGATCGACGGATACCAGTAGTGTTCGTACGCTTCGCCTTCCAGGTGGAGTGGCTCACCGATGCCCAGCCGGTGCCCGTCCGGCGGCGAGTGGACGAGGACCGCCGGACTGTATTGGGATTGTGCTTTCCGGCACGGGTTTTCGATCAGTAGGTCGAAGGTGTCGCAGTAGCCGTCGGTTGCCGCCGCTGTGCACGGTGGGTCCTCGGCGTTCAGGTCGAAACCCTCAAGGGAGCTGTCGAGTGTCGCCTGATCCGCAGCGACAACCAGCCGCGCGCGGATGTCGTACGAGAACGGGATGAGGAACTGCCGTGTGAGATCCAACGGAGACGCCAGCTCGTGCGTCGTCAGCAAAGAACGGCTGCCACTGGAAATGTGCACCTTCGAGAGTGCCCACATTCCGACGCCGCCGCCGTAGACACCGAGGTTGGGAACCACTGAGGCGGTGCCGTCGATCGTCGCCCAGCCCTCCTCGGGGGCATCCACTGTCGCCGTCACGTGAGCCGACACCGGCACACGGTCGTCATCCCAGATCCTGAGGATTGCCTCGAACTGTTCACCGATCTGTACCGATTGGGGTGGGCTACCGATGGTCAGGAGTACCGTTTCATACTCCGGCTCGGTGTCGTCGTCTGGAAGCACCGTCACGGGGAACTGCCCTTCAAGGGACCCGGCTAGTATCGTGACCTGACCGGACTCCGCAACAAAGTCGAGCCCGGCGGTTGCCGCGTTGCCGGCGCTGTCCTCGGCGATCTGGTAGGTGACCGCGATATCCATGTTGCTCGGTGCGGTCAGGCGAACGGTCACGATGGCGGTGGCGCCATCTTCCTGGACATCGAACACCGCATCGGCAAACCCGATCTCCCGCACTCGGGTGACGGTCGTGGCAACCCCGGCGCCGCCGCCAAGCTCGTTGCCGGCACGATCTTTTGCAAAGAACACGAGGTCGTTTACGCCTTGTCCGGTGGCGTCGTCAAGGCCGAGAGGCACCATACCGATGAGCCATCCAAAATGATCCTCCGCGGCATTCAGATTCTGATCGGCCGCGTAGTAGACCTCGCCCGACAACTCGAGAGTCGTGTTCTCGATGCTGATCGTGTCCCCGGGTTGATTCTGGTCGAGGATGACGTCGTGCTTCGGGTCGGTGATCCGGAAGCGAACCGGAGAGGTGGCGATGTAGTCGTTACCTGAGAACGTCCCATCTCCGAGGTCGGTCTTGACCGTGTTTTCCGAGAATGTCAGCTGCGGGGTGTGATCAACGATTCCGAAGTCCGTGTGCAACGTCCACACCGGCCCATCGGTCTCGTTACACACGAACTGATTGGTTGAGCTGGTGGTCAACGGAGGTTGACCCACTGTCTGGTGCGCGATCTGCCGGCCGATGTGGCCGGCATACCCGTGCGCGTAGGAACTGTCGGCAGGGTCGCACCGGGATGGAAGCATCTGGACGTTGTAGTCGGTGTTGTCGTCGGGGGTGAGATGCGATGAGCTCCAGTCGTTTGTCCAGTGGCCCGCCTGGTCGGTGTAGAGGGTCTGAGAAATCCAGTTTTCCGGGTAATTGACCGGTGAGAACAGGGCTTTGGCCCTGTACGTTTGATCGCCTCCAGCGGAGTTGGGGATCATGTCGCCATCGTTACAGTCCGGCGAGGCTCTCGGGACTGGCCCCTGGCCCCAGATCACGGGGTCGCTCTGAATAAATGTGTCCGAAAAAAAATAGGGGAGAAAACTGGTGTGATAGACCCGCTGGAGCTCCGGCTCGGGGTAGTACTCGGCGGGAAATTCGTGCACCCCGAGAAGGATGGCGCGCTCGCTCATCCCCCTCGTAGGATGGTGGACCTCGAGCCTGAGCGAATTCGCACCGTAGACGAACCCCGGCACCTCGAATTCGAACTCACTCCCCGAGTCGACCGTCACCACGGCATCGGGTTGGGCGCGACGGGTCACGCACCCGGGCTCGTCACGGCTCCGCACCGGACCCTCATCCGGGGGGTAGGATCCCCACTCGAGGTAATCGGGTGGGACAAGGTTCCCCACCCAGTTTTTTGCCTGGGAAGTCTCCTCGTTAACGAAGACCTCGATCGTGCTGCCCGTGAGGGTGTCACCAGGCTCGGCCTCGAGATGAAGAGTGACGGTCGCCACGCCGTCAAAGATCGTGAGGCCGGGCGGGATGTCCCACGTCACGGCGCTGACGGTAGGGATCACACGAGGCGCCCCCCAGACCGGTACGTCGATTGGTTCTCCCGGTCCCTCGGTGGTGAATCCGAGGTACGCCAAATCATCCCCGCCAATTGACCTGTAGTGGTAGGTGTGACCAGGTTCAACATCGCGATCCCTCGGGTGCCCGGTCACCGTCTCCCAATTCAGCCCTCCATCGGAGCTGCGCTCAAACGCGTCACGGCGAAACAAAACCACCTCTGGGAAGGCGTAGGCCGCCTCCACCCAGTTGTTGGTCCAGAGATATTCAACAAGGACTTCGGTGCTGTCGCAGTCAGACGAGGACTGGCACGGCAAGTCAGGCATACGAAGCCAGGAGTCATTGCCGGCCGGGTCGGTATCCGTGATGACCAGCCGGACGATGTAGTCTTTATGGGTTTCGGTAATTCCGAAGGAGCCGCCACTCAGCCCGGGCGCGTAGTACGCAACGTCCATGGCACCACCACCGCCGGACCCATCAAGCAACACGGCAAACCACACGTAGTACCCCGCGGGAACGCTTGATCTCGCGCCGTTCATCTCCACAATGTGTGGTTCCTCGACGCTCGCCGAAGGGCAGAACGAGCTCGCGAATGGCCGGTCGACCGCCGCCACCGGGAGTCCTTCGTTGTCCTGAATCAGGACTTCGGTGGAGTACGGGTTTCCAAGCCGAACACCAGCCGACGATTCGAGCACGATCTTGACCGTCTCGGTCGGTTCGGGGTCCGAGTCATCGGTGATCGTGACGTCGATAATCCGTTCGGTCTCCCCAGGTTGGAACTCGAAGGGTGAAGACGTCGCAATGCCAAAATCACTGACACCGGCGCTACCTTCCACCCTGAATGGGACCTGCAGCGTGTCCAGACTCGGACCTGACAGGAGGACACGGATCTGTACAAGCCCGGCGTCCTCGTCAACGGGGCCTGCGAGCTGCTCAATCGTCGCCGAGGGCGGGACCAATTCGTTATCGTTGATTGTGACGGTCGCCGTGGTCGGTGTGCCGAGCGTGGCGCCTGTCGGGGTGCTGAGCGTGACCGTGAAGTTCTCGTCGCCTTCGGCTATCGCGTCGTCCGTGATCGGCACTGTTATGGTGCCGCTGGGTTGGCCGGCGAGGATCGTCAGTGTGTTGGAGGTTACGGTGTAATCAGAGCCGGCCGTCGCGGTGCCGTCTGCGGTCGCGTAGTCGACCGTCACGTTGTAGGCCGCGACAACCGACATCGAGACCGTGAGATCGACCGACCCGGCATCTTCGCCGATCGACGACGTGGCTGCCGAGAACGATAGCTCGGGCGTGCCTTCGTCATCGTTGATTGTGACGGTCGCCGTGGCCGGTGTGCCGAGCGTGGCGCCTGTCGGGGTGTTGAGCGTGACGGTGAAGTCCTCGTCGCCCTCGGCCACCGCGTCGTCGGTGATCGGCACGATGATGGTGCCGCTCGTTTGGCCGGCGATGATAGTCAGTGTGTCTGACGCTGCCGTGTAATCAGAGGACGCCATCGCGGTGCCGTCTGCTGTCGCGTAGTCGACCGTCACGTCAGAGGAAGCGACAACCGACATCGAGACCGTGAGATCGACCGACCCTGCCCCTTCGCCGACCGACGACGTCGCTGCTGAGAACGATAGCTCGGGCGTGCCTTCATCATCGGTGATCGTGACAATTGCGGTGTCCGGGGTTCCGAGCGTGGCGCCTGTCGGGGTGTTGAGCGTGACGGTGAAGTCCTCGTCGCCCTCGGCCACCGCGTCGTCGGTGATCGGCACGATGATGGTGCCGCTCGTTTGGCCGGCGATGATCGTCAGGGTTTCGCCGCTCGCGGTGTAGTCCGAGCCGGCCGATGCGGTGCCGTCTGTAGTCGCGTAGTCAACCGTCACGTCAGAGGAAGCGACAACCGACATCGAGACCGTGAGATCGACCGACCCTGCCCCTTCGCCGACCGAAGAAGTGGCTGCCGAGAACGATAGCTCGGGCGCGCCTTCATCATCGGTGATCGTCACGGTGGCTGTTGCCGGCGTGCCGAGGGTCGCGCCTGTCGGGGTGCTGAGCGTGACCGTGAAGTCCTCGTTGCTTTCGGCTATCGCATCGTCTGAGATCAGCACCGTAATGGTACCGCTCGGTTGCCCGGCGATGATCGTCAGTGTGTCTGACGCTGCCGTGTAATCAGAGGACGCCATCGCGGTGCCGTCTGCTGTCGCGTAGTCGACCATCACGTCAGAGGAAGCGACAACCGACATCGAAACCGTGAGATCGACCGACCCTGCCCCTTCGCCGACCGACGACGTCGCTGCTGAGAACGATAGCTCGGGCGTGCCTTCATCATCGGTGATCGTCACGGTCGCCGTGGCCGGAGTGCCGAGCGTGGCGCCTGTCGGGGTGCTGAGCGTGACCGTGAAGTCCTCGTCGCCTTCGGCTACCACGTCGTCCGTGATCGGCACCGAAATGGTACCGCTCGGCTGGCCGGCAAGGATCGTCAGTGTGTCTGACGCTGCCGTGTAATCAGAAGCAGCCGACGCGGTGCCGTCGGCAGTCGCGTAGGCAACCGTCACGTTGTCGCTGGTGATGGCAGAGAGCACAACGGTGAGGGCGACCGAGCCGGCGCTTTCGCCGACCACGCTCGCGGGTAGTGTGAGCGCCACGGTCGGCGGGGGGTCGTTATCGACGATCGTAACGCTCGTGGTGTCCGGGGCGCCGAGGGCCGCACCGGACGGCGAGGAGAGCGAGAGGGTAAGATATTCATGCGGCTCGAATTGCATGTCGTCGGTGATCTCGATTACCAGCGGCCGACTGGTCTCGCCGGGCGCGAAGATTACGATTTCGTCTATCGCTGTGTAGTCTACGCCCGCCAGAGCATCACCGTCTGTGGAGGTCACGCGAACGGTGATCTCGTCGTCCGACGAGCTGTTAATGACCACATCCAGGATTGCCGGTCCCTCGTGCTCGTTCACCGACACCGCCGCGGCGCTGAATGCGAGCCCAACCGATGTGAACTCCACGTCGTCGAACGCGATCCAGCCCGAGGCCAGGTAGTTGTGCAGCCTTATTCGCACAAATTCCGTACCTGGAGGCGTCGTGATTTGCCCACCAACTTGCTGCCAGGTCTCGGTTGGAACACTTCCCGTGTAGTCG
>SDBT01011912.1_pt1 | contig 13976 bp, 30 predicted proteins | sample 2277101 | NCBI WGS metagenome assembly SDBT01 (sample SAMN10404973, study PRJNA504765) | marine sediment metagenome | isolation source: marine sediment core GS10_PC15, 103 cmbsf | place: Arctic Ocean: Southern Knipovich Ridge | collected 2010 | reverse complement strand
GGATTGATGTTTGTCAATCTTTTGGGATTAGGCTCACATGATACATTTATTGCAACATCATAATAATCCAAGTATTCAGAAAGAACTGGTAGACCCCGTCCCCCGCCAGATAGTAGCAAGTCCAGAAAGAGCCCCAGGGTTCGACCCCTTTGTACAGAGGCTCTCTTTTAGTCAGAGCCTTCAACATTCCGAACCCATCTTGAGGAAAGCTGAAGAAGCGACCTTCTCTTCCCTTCCACTTGCCTGCCTTTGAGGTAACACCCGGAATGTGGTTGTGTACGTACGCGATTCCCTGTTCCATGCTCTCGAAGAACAGGCAGGGTTGTTCAATGTCGTTCGCACCGAATGCGACTAACACAGTAATCATTTTCTCTCCTTGTTGCTGGTACGCCCAGGAGGAGTCGAACCCCCGACCTCCTGGTTCGAAGCCAGGCGCTCTGTCCAACTGAGCTATGGGCGCAGATTAATGGGTAGCAAAGGATCGGAGGACGTCCTCCTGTTGCCGCTCGGCCCAGCCCAGAGCTTGGTGGACGTTTTCCGGGACCGCTCTGATCTCAGAGACCCTCGGCTGCTCGAACCGCATTCCGGGGAACGAAACCCAGAAAGAGTCACCTTTGGTGTAAAGTGAAACGATAGTTCCCCCAACAGTCCTACAGGCGTTTCCAGCCCGGCTTACGAACCAGGCGGACGGAAGATGTCCCCACGGGAACGGGCGCCCTGGTTTGTCGTAGGCATTATAGGATCTGCGGGACTTGTGTCCCTTTGAGGCCTTGCAGTTAGGGCAATACTTTCGAGGCCGCCCTCCGGTATAAAGATAGTTAAAGTCCAGACGACACTTCAAGCACACGGCGCTGCGGAAGTTTCTCACTAGGTTACCGTTGACTAGTCCTTTCCTTACTCAATGGGTGAAGAGATAAGTCAATTTACTGTCGAAGACGTATCCATATCTAAGATCTGGAGACCATAGTGTGAGTTTGCTGTCCAGAACTCCAACGATCCATTCTTCGGGTGATGACGAATTTCTGTGACCGCAGTGGTGGCTACCAAGCGGGCAAAGGCATTCTCATTGATGGGAGCGCCTATAATAGCGAACCCTCTCCCTACAGCTGGGAGACCGTCGGCGGTTCCCCGGATCTCGTCGGAGCGCAAGTTCAGGTGGACGCTTTCCAAGCGAGTCAGGATAACCTCGATCATGAAGCTCTCGAGGCCAATTCGTCAGTCAGGGCCAGCGCCCGTTCCAGGGAGTCCCAAGCTTCCGTCAACTCGTGACAGATGGGAGAATACAAAGGACTAGCGGACTTTTGGCGCTCAACGTGGCTCTCCAGTCCTCGTATCTCCATCTGAGAGGTTTGAATTCGGGCTCTGATTTCTCCAGGTGTCATACTTAATCCTTTCATGGAGCCAGCGGTGGGAGTCGAACCCACGACCTGAGGTTTACAAAACCCCTGCTCTGGCCTCTGAGCTACACTGGCCTAGCTTCTCCGCCACCGTGACTTCGGTGTCGGCCGAGGCATCGGCGGCCCACGGTGTCGACGTTGAAACCAACGCCGACGAGGTTGCCGAAGCTTCGAACTAGATCTATTCCTGCGGAATATCCTCGCCCACCACCGCTTCCGCGTTTGCGACGGGGGCGTCGTCAAGAGGGCCTTCGGCACCTACTTCCGTTACCTCGACCTCTTCATCCAGGGCTGGAGAGACCGGACCGGCAGTGACGTGGATGGGTTCACCCACCTCTAGCTGCGGTACGTTCGCGGTCAGGGCAACCAGGATGCCCTTGCCTTTGGCGGAAGGCTTGCAAGTCACCGTCCCGGACAGATCACCATTCAGGATGTCTAGGACGTCCCCTTCATCCATTTCGGCGAACTGGGCCAAAGTCATGATAGATCGAAATACGTGCGCGTTGCGGTTAAAGATACTTCCTGGAGTCAATGCAGTGACGATTTTGTCTGTCGAATTCACGACTGCTCCTTTTTCCTAGCTACTGCCGGTTTGACAGGAACTTCCGTTTCTTCCCTCTGCTCTGCTACTTTCTCAGCGATCTTTTCGGTTACCTTGGCGGCAACAACCTGAGATACCTCCGCGGTAGCTTCTTCAGCGATGTCCGCGATCTCCGCGTCAGTCAACTTGGGTTTATCCACCGCGAGGACCCGGTCCATAGGGTCGGGGTCGGGCGGGGATTGGTAGTCCCAAATGATCTCCGTCTTGCCACCGTGGCGGAGGTTATTTTCTACCGCTTTGGCGCTATCGTATACGACGACGCTGGGAGTGGGAGTGAGCCACACTACCACAGCCTTACCATTGCTGGCTTCAAAGATCTCACAGATTCTTCCAGTTCCACTTACACCATGCACGTCTTCATGGCGCATGATATGTCCGACGCGATAGCTCATATAGTCCTCTCCTTGCAAGAACCGCGAGATTGACCTCTTTCCACTATTTCCTTGCTTAGCGGCAGATAGCTCCCGACGAACTCTTTGAGCTGAAATATCTCGTCGCTCGCAACTATCTCTAAGGGAAAGATATCACTGGCGTCGAAATAAACCGGCCCGTCGAATGGTCGACCACCGAAAGTTCCGGTGAACCACCAGTGCCCTTTATGTGAAGGCTTGTCAATTGCCATTTTTTCTCCTTGTATGGCACGCCCGGGAGGATTCGAACCCCCGACCCTCTGGGTAGAAACCAGATGCTCTGTCCAACTGAGCTACGGGCGCATATTAACCTACTTTACCGCACTCCTGTAAAAGGTCTCAACCAGATGCTCAGCGTGATCCCAGTTGGGTTGCTCAGGCAGAGTAGATTTCTCTACAGCTTTTTGTACGGCTTCGAGGTTTTTCTCGATCATGTGACCTACGTGCTCGAAGGGGATCTTTCCCAGTCTAATGGCTTTCAACATACGGCGCTCCGGACGAGGGAAAGTGAGCTTTCCCGTGTGCATTAGCTCCATCGCTTGACAGGCTACTCGAACCGCATGGTACATGCTCTTCCAATCCTTCTCATTCATGTTCGAGGCCGCTCGGACTCGCTTTCCGTAATCGGCCAACTTATGGTGAAAAGTGCTCAGGGCCAGGGCGCAAGTGGCTCCCATGGGAACCATGACCTGGCAAACCGAGAGGTGGGACACCTGATTGTGGGGTGTCGTTCCTTTGCACACCTGTTCGATATGTTCACTCTGGGCTACCAGCCAACCCAGGTCCGTCAGCGCCGAGAGCTTCTGAGACAGGGGCATTTGCTGACCCAGGTAATCTACCGCTTTCTTGATAGCTTCGTAGCGATCAATTTTTACGGAGTACTTGCCGGCCTGCTGGCGGCAGTAACCCACGAACGCTGCTGAGTTCTTGCTAATCCAACGGTCGCTGAGAGCTTGGATTGTGTACCATTCGGGCTCGGGGTCCCCGACGTAGAATTCTCGAGGAGCGAAGAACATATCCAAGGCGTTAGTTTGGCCTTGGCAGAGAAGCTTGAGATACTGACGTAAGCTCATGAACTCTACGTCCGGACTGTGTTCCGCGAGGGGCTCGCCCACATCCGCCACTAATCGCTTGACCGGCTCCACCATGTCCAAGGGGTCCAGTCGATCAGCTTTCTGGAGTAGAATACGCTTCCCATCCGGGATGTAGACGATCTTGTAATCTCGGTCGCTACTTTCTACGTTGGTACCGTAGAGGTGGCTCCCGCAGAGGATCCTGACGATTTCTCTCATGTTTTCCTTCGGCGTCGGGGTAGTGGGGGCCCGAAGACCCCCACTCCCTGTTCAACCGCTTCTACTAGTTCGAGTCGCCTCCAATGGAGAGGGAGAGCAGCGCGCCACCGTCGCTCAGCATGGCACGGGGCATGGTCCCGTCCCACTTCTCTCGCATCATCTGGATCTGCTCGTAGGTGAGCAGGGCGCCGGTCAGGCTCCGCACCAGTCGATCGTTACCCTCGGCGGCCAGGAACTTGGAATCCCGATCTGCCTGAGCAACCTGACGAATGGCTTCCGCCTTCCCCATTGCCACTTCAATGGCGGCCTTCTTCTGGTTCTCGGCGGCGATCTTCTGGTTGATCGCTTCCTGCACCGTCGGGTCGAAGCGGAAGGCTCCGATGAAGGTCAGGTACTCCAGATCGAAGTTGTCCTGAATGAAGGGCACCTCGCCCACCTGATCGAAAGCGCACTGGGCGATCTCGGACTTCTCAGCTCCGTAGATCAGGTCCAGAGGCTTGTCCTCGGCGCATTCGGCGATGGCTCCTCGAACCTGACTGCGGAAGTACCCGTCGGTGATGTCGGACACGGAGGAACGAAACTCCACGAAGACGTGGGGAATCCGTTCCTTCTTGACTGCCCAGGCGAAGCCGACGTCTGTCTTGATGACCGTTCCTTCGATCGAATTGAAGGTGATCTCCTCGTTGTCAGTGGAGCCCTCCGTCCTGCTGGCGGTCCAGGCTACCCGCTGCATGTAGTGCGGTAGCTGATAGACGGCCTTACCGAAGGGGCTGTAGAAGATCCGCCCGGTTTCGACGACGATGTCATCAACACCCTTGTCCTCACCGTTGAGATCCACGACGATTCCACCGTAGCCGGGATCGATCCGGGTACAAGCGGTGCTGAAACTGAGCATGAAGCTCAGCAGGCCCAGAAGGGCAAATTGCATGATCTTGCGATTCATTGCGTTGATTCCTTTGAGTTGGTAGGACTCTGTGAGTCCTGGGCGAGAAAATCGATCACACCTTGGCGACCGAGGAGCAAAACGAGCAATAGGTTTACGAGCGTCCAAGCTGCTCCAAGCTCAAATGCTTCATTCAGCAGACTCAAACTGCCACTGATTGACATACCGAGTACGACGATGGCGCCGATATATAGTACGACCTTGCCCAGGTACCTAGTCGAGGGGACCTGGGGAGTGTTCTCATCCTTCACGTTGTGTTTCCTCCGGGTTCTTGCTCACGCACGCAATGCTTACGAAGAACATCTTGTTCGCCGTGTAACAGTATGCATGCTCCATGTTGTGTTCTTGGATCGAGGCTCCAAAGGACTGCCCGATCGCGTTGACTCCGGCCCAGATGGCCCAGAAGCCTCCGATCCATACCGCAGCTACAGCCGCGACCTGGACCATTTTTCTGGCAGCTATGAACGGTTTCATGTCAACTACTCCTCTAAGCCCCGAACAGTTCGGTGACTTCCTTGGTTAGCTTGTGGCGTTTCTCTTCACCCCAACAGAGTTCAGCGATCTTATCCAGAGTCCATTGCGGAGCGTCCTTGTAGACCTCCTGCCACTCCGGATGAAACTGGACCCCGAAGATTCGGCGCTCGGGGTAGTAAATGGCTTCGGTTATGCGGGCGTACCGGCCGACCTCATCTTCTTCCAGGATAGTAGCGGGAAGTCGACCGTCGTAGACGCAGTTCCCGGGACTGACGCGGAGGTGAGCCCAGGCTAGGACTTCTCCACCTTCACCAGGCACGCTCATCTGGTGATGGGATGAGGCCACTTGAAAGGTCTTTCCGTCAACGGTCTCACAGCGATGGCCAGCGCCCCCATGGCTCTGCTTCAAGTTCTGAACCATGGTACCACCACACATGACGTTCAAAAACTGCGAGCCCCGGCAAATCCCGGTCATCGGGATCTTGTGCTTTTTGGCTTGCTCGAAGATCAGGACTTCTCGTTCGTCCCGAGTTTCGGAGTAATGGCTGCCTAGGTCCTTGTGGCCGTAGAGGCTTGGGGAGACGTCCTCTCCCCCGGTGAAGCAAACCAGCTTGATGCTTCCGGCGTTGCCAAACAGGATCGCGGGATCCTTAACCACCTCGCCTCCGAGATGGGCCCAAAACGGACTATACCGTCCGTCGTAATCGTCGACGACTAAAATCATGCTGCTAGCCTCCAGGTCCGGTAGAGATCTTCCTTTGGGACCACTTTGTTGCGGAGAGTCTCGAAAGTCTCCTTGGTCAGATACCGCTTAAGCACGCTCATCACCACTCGCTTGGCTTTGCGTGGACGGCTATTGTTGATGATGTCCTGCACGTTCTTTTGGCCTATCTGCTCAATGATCCGCTGGCTATCCCCATTGAGGGTCAGTTCGACCGCTCGATTAGCCAACTCGTACATCACCTGTACCAACTCGGGAGAACGGAGCCAAAAGTTTCCTAGAGCCCGATACTCGACACCGTACTCCTTCGGTCGATGGGCTCCTGCGGTTCCGTAGAGGGTTCGACGCTCAATCGCAGATTGGTCCGGATCCAGAAGAACTGAGGGAATACCTTGAAAGATATCAAGCATCTTCACGACTTCTATTTTTCCGAAGTCGTCGCACAGCATCTCCTCCGTTTCTTTCTTGAAACCGATGTGGAAGTGTCCCCCGGCGCTCCGAAACGGCTCCAGAGCTTTGTGGGAGGGAATTGTATTCATGGCTAGGATTCCATCTGCGTTGGGCCAAGCACAAAAGTCCGGATCGCAACCGAAGACTCTGGCTTCCGGATGTTCCAACTCCTTTTCGGGGAACTCGGCGTAGGCTCGAACTGACAGAATGTTGGGCTTAACCAGCTTGGCTAAAGATCCCAGGACAACTCGGATATTCTCCTCGAACTCTCCCGAGGAGGCAGACGGAGTCACATTGAACTCGGCCATAACGTTGTCCCGCTGGACAGCTCCCCCTTTGACCTTCTGCGGATTTTTCTTGGTTCCCTGGATCAGCGGAATCGCGCTCGTCAGAACGCCCTCCGGGTTAACAACCATCAGCTCCGGATCTGCGCCGGCAATGTAACACCCTTCCATTTAGTTCTCCTGTGTTTAACGGGTGTTTAAGGATACTTTTCTACTCTGTTATTCCCAATACTTCTCTCGATACCAGTGGGGCATAGCTTTTCGAGAACCTGTCCAGTCTCCCCTAGCGTTTTTCTTAGTAGCCGCTGAGGTAAAGTTTACTGGACCAAATTGATCATGCAAGGAGGCTCCCCGTTTGGGCAAATCTGCCGGGTAGTTGTCCTTCATCTTCTCGTAGAAGATATCCAGGCCGTGCTTCAAGATGGCCTGAATGCCTTTCCAAGCTGAGGAGATGTAGGCGCAATCTCGGTTTCCAGCGTAACCGGAATCGGTCCCGATCTTGATCTTCCCATCTTTGGCTTTCTGCAGAGTGGTATCAGCGCTATCCCCAAGCTGGTGCATAAAGCCTACCCGGATTACCAGAGTGAAGAGACCTACCATCGGCGGCGCATGCTGCCAGCCCTTATCCCCAACGATCAGCCAGCAAGGGGCGCTCTTGTTGGGTACCTCGTAAATCCTGGTTGGCTGGAAGCCCATCTTAGCTTCCAACTTGTTGAGGAATTCCTGACAGGCTTCCCGGGCCTGGTGAAAGTCCTCAGGCTTACCCTTGTAGGAAGTGTTACGTAGGGCGAAGACGCAGTTGCCCAGGTCTAGCGGGACATCCTTAGCTGTATCGTACTTGAACCCCCAGACCTCCCACTTGGTTTTGTTGACCATGGCCCATACGGCGTCGTGCAAGAAGTCCTTGCAGTAGACAAAGGTGCAAGCCTGTTGATAGGTCCCGTTGATATCTGACATGAAAGCGAACTCAAAGCCCTTGGAGTAAACCTGGGCTGTGTGGTAGTTCTTGGAGAACTCCACTGTCGGGGTCTCTGCCGGTATCTCTACAGGTTCGAGGTTCTGGGGTACGGTTCGCCCAAAACGTCCCTGGGCATCACGAAGTTGATTAAGAAACGACATTAGGGGTATCCTTTCTAAAAAGTTAGGTAGCTTTAGCCTGCTCTGGGCTGAAGGTAGTGACACTGAGTCCATGAACTGATCCACAAGCTTTAATAGTTAGAAAGAAGGGAATCCACGGTATAGTATCGGGGACCCGTAACTTATATATTCCATCGCCCATATGTAGGTAGAACGCCCCTCGGCGTTCCATCATTTCCAACATTTCTTCCACTTCGCGTTCGCAATATAGGGGTTTTATCTGAAAGCTCAATACGGTTGCGTTTTTGTCTCGCAAAAATCCAGGTTTTCCCATCGCAACCTCGCTAGGCTACATTGGTGGACTTATCGTAAAGACCTCGGTGCTCAAACCAGTCACCGCTCTGAATGATACGGTCTCGCGATCTTTCAGATCCTCGGTTGTAGAGATACACCCAACAGTCCTCGAGTTCTTCAGTAACTCCCTCGACCTCGACTTCTGCGGTCACTTGGATGCGGGTGTAGAGGCCCGATTCGGGAGCGGACTCTCGATAGCCCTCAATTCGGTCCAGGGCTTGCATGTGCTCGTATTCGTGGACTTCTCCCCGAATCCGACCGTCTCCCTCGATCAATCCGGGGAATCCCCCGAGGTTCAGCATGTCGAATCCTTCGATATGGGCTTCCAGAGCGATCATTTTAACGAAGCCTTCCACCCCGTGGCGAATATCGCCCGTTCTGAGTGTACCGTAAACGAAAACCTTCATTTTTCACCTGCCTTGGTTACAGCTTCGTGTAGATCTTCCAAATGGAAGTCCCGAGCTGCTTGACTTAATCCTCGAGTCCAAATAGCGGCCTGAGCCATACGTAGGATGGTCGGGATCAAGAAAATCACCGCCCAAACACCCCAGATGACGTAAAGTCCCCCCAACGAGTTGTCGGTGTCCATTTCAAACGAAATCACGGTGATCGCTGCTGCGCAGAAGCTTGCTGCAATCCACTTGACGACTTCGATCACTTCCAGGACTGAAAAGATCAGTATAACTACCCACTTCACTGAGAATCCTCCGGCGTTACTAAGGTCCAACCAGGAAAGCGCATGATTAGCTTTCCTAGTCCTGGTTTGACTATTTGGAAGGGTTATAGTTTTCCATTACCCGGAAGGGTCATCTTTTGAGGTTGAGCTAACCACTTTGAGCTTCATGGGATGAGCCCAGTTCCTGGTGTACTCGATAGTGATAATTCCTTCTGGGATTTCCGAGCCTAATTCACTTTGAATCATGTGTAGGACTTTTTCCTTGCTCAGAGTGAAGGTAGTGATCGTACTGCGGCGAATCTCAACCTTTCCTCTAGGTTCAGGAACGTGGATCGTGCAGCAGTTACAGTCATCCGAACAGGCGACGGTCGATGAGATCGCCTCGCTGCGCGAGAGGGACCACCCCATCCGGTCCAGGCAACTCATACTGTCATTGTGATCCGGATGAGTGCATTTAACCATCAGAAAAACTCTACGAACGGAGCATCGCCGAACTGGGCATCGGAGGGATTTTTCGCACCGCAGTTACCCTCGCAGGGTTTAACGGTCTTGGTGACCTTCTCGGTTCCGTCCGCATCAGTGGTACGCGTATAGGTTACCTCGTGCGTAAGCTTGCCGTCCGCATAACGACTGTAATGTTTGACTACGCAAGGGCTGGCACAATTCTCCGGGAAGATATCGATCTCACAAGCGGGCAGGAACAGTAGCCCTGCCAACACGAGCCCCCAGACTAAGAGCGCAATCTTCGTTGACCGAGCCATGCTAGACCTCCAATGCCCACTAGGAGCAGTAATCCATTTCCCGGTTCCGGAATGAACCGAACCGTCCAGGTGATGACCCCGCGTCTCTCGCCGGGCTCACTAGTTGACATAACTCTAACCGGAGAATTTACAGTGAAGATGCCCCCGGCCACTCCGGATTCAAGATTCGGGTTGACCGTACCTCCACCGTTGGTTGCAGTAAACGGTGGGCCTCCAGCCCCGCCCTGAACTTCGAAAGTTTCTACGAGGCCGTTGGGTGTCTCCTGCGTGAAGGTGACCACTCCTACTGTCCAGGGTGCCCCGATTACGGAAATCTTCATGCCACCTTTCCCAAAGGTGTTCACCGTGACTATTCCCCCAATGCCGATGCCTCGGGTCCCATTCACTGTATTGGGGATGGTCAAGGGAGCCCCGCAGAGAGGAAACAGTAAGCACAAGACCTGCTTCCCTCTCACCGGACAAGTCATGTTGTCGGGCGACAGGGTACAGTCTCGCATCGAGATTGAGCCCTTCCAGGTCACCAGTGTTGGGTTGGCAGGGTCCGGCAAGAAGATAGTGGTCGCGAATTCGTGCAGCGTGTCGTCGAACTGGAATCCCCTCAGTATCCCTTGGGCATCCCCCGTGACGGTCGACATCCCCTGGCCCCCAATCACTAGATCGGGAAGCATCGGTGTATTCAGGAATGTGAGCGTCGAGTTCGCATCCCTTTTTACCAGCGACGCTGACGCCGGTGCAGAGGAGAGTAGCAAAACTGCCACTCCCATTAACAAGAATCGTAGCGTTTTCATTTTGTACCTTCTCCTATCATTACTGGAGGTCTTCCAGAATGATTCTCAAACTCGGTCCGTCTACCCTGATGTCTCTCACCAGGGGATGGTCCGCCAAGTAGGTCTGAATGGCTGGACGCAAAACTCCACCCCAGCCTGTAACAAAGCAGAGCCGACGATCATCGGTTTCCTTCACGAAAGTGTGGTTTACTTCTCGGTCCACCTCTGCCAAGGCTTCATCCTTGGTCATACCGTGGAGATCAATTTCAGGGGTCATGTCTTAGACCTCCCAGGCTGCCGAATCAGCGCGTCCCAAGACCCTTTGCAGTTCGGAATAATACTTGATGTCTAACTGATGGGCTCTCCCGCTCGTCAAGACCACCTGGAACCCAAGATCTGGTGTTAGGCTTATACTCTGAATCTCGTCATGGCCAAAGCGGACGAGTCCGTGGAGCTCCGGACTATTGGTGGCAAGCTTATAGGTTTTGACTAGATTCATGCTTACTCCTCCTCCAGATCCAAGAAGACGCAGTTGTCACCGTCTCCGGTATAGACGGAGAGAAGCACCAGTTTCTTTGTAGGTGCACTGGCGAACTTGACTAGGGCAGCCCCGCCCGCTCCGTTGGCCGAGGCTTCTCGAAGCTCCGCAATCAGTTCGTCTACTGTTATTGCTGCCATCACTCTACCTCTTGTTCCCGGTTGAACTTGCGCTCTAACTGCTGTACCGCGCGATCTTCTGCGGCCCACCGTTCGCCATTAGCCTGGGCCCGGTTCATCATCTCGATGATGGGTTCCCGTCTACCGTTGGTATCTCGGGCTCGACACACCTCGAGTTGCCGAACGTAGTTCCCGTCGCGGTGGATGACTACTTGTACCTTGTCGGGACAAGCATTTCTGTAAGATAGCTGGTAAGTGTTCGAACTCATTCTTTTCTTTCTCCTTGGTAGGGAAGGTGGGAATCGAACCCACACGAGTTTTACCTCACTGGATTTTGAATCCAGCGCGTCTGCCTATTCCGCCACTTCCCCATCATGTACAGCTTGGTCAACGGCTTGGTTGATACCTTGCTGAAGAGTTGATCTGTTGTTAATCCAGACTCGGCATCTACCAATGGCCAACCTAGCGGCCTCTCGGCTGGTCCTGAATTGGGTTCTCTCGTCTCGACACCCTTTGGCGGCTATATACTTGAGCTCGAACACCTCAGAATGGAGATTCCCACGGGGTTGATCTGAGAGGGTCTTCGAGTCGAGCACGCCGTCGTCGTACTTGACTGTAGCTATGACCCCGCTGTTGTTCTCCGGATAAACTACAATCTCGTAGCCTCTGTAGGTGAGGGTTCTCATCTGTTCTCCCCCCAGTCAATGTTTTGCAGAGTCCGAGCGATGTCGCGGTCGAGATTCACTCTAGCGTCAATCCACCTTCGGCAGTCGTTGACCACCGACAACGTAGCCTCCTGGACAGTTGCCGGATGGAGGTCGACGGACCACGAATATAGAGGTTTTCTCTCCGGGTAGGGAACGGTTGAGGCCAATCTGGGGGTCAGAACCGTACCAATAACTCCATCGGCGTCATCTGCTTCGACGTGGATCTCGTAACCTTTGTGAAGGATGATTCGCATTACCGTCGGCCTCCCCGACCCTTGGGTCGTTTGCGAGCCTGCTTCTGTTTAGCTCCGCGTTCCGGTCGGTCTTCTTTCTTACCTCGGAAGGTAATCCTTCCTCGGTCGTAGGGCGGAGGAACCTCCACGGTTACCAGATCCCCTCCGATGACGTTGATCTTGAACCGCCGCATCTTACCGGACAAGTGACACAACACGGTCTTACCGTCGTCTCCTTCCCCAATTTGGACCAGATAGTTGTTGTTGCCGAGAATCTTCTCGATTGTCCCAACTCCCTCGTAGGTCTCAACCATGTTTCTTTAGCTCCTCAGCTATGATCTGGGCCATCATTGGCACCTGAATCTTGAGAACTTGAGCATCTGCTCCTTGCTCGGCCATCAATTGATTGCCAACCCTATTGCTGGAAGTGCTCAGGATGAAGGCCAGGCGCCGAGGCATTTGGGCCTCGATCCCTCTTCGGAACCTGACCAGATCGGCCCCATCTCGGATCGGAGAGTCTAGGAGAGTGACTGCGGCTCCCATGTTGTAATCCATGAGGATCATGTTCCAGGGCTCTTGGAGAGCCTCTAACGCTGAGTTCAGAGTTGGAGAGTGAGCTACAAAGATCTTCTCCATGGGCAACAGCTTCTCGAAGATGCGCAATAGGTAATCATTGTAGAAGTCGACTTGATCCTCTACGACGAGTAGTCTGAACATAGCGTAATAGCCTCATCTTGGTTGGGATCATCATCAACAGGTTCTAAGCCGGACTCGGTCCAATGATAGGTGTCCGGGTCCTCGATGGGGGCTCTACAGGCGGGGTTGCAACAGATGGCTTCCTGACCTTCGGCTCCTTCCACCCATTCAGCTCCGGGATGTTGGCACTTAGCGCGCGTAGATTCCTTCACTGAGTTTACCAGGCGTTGGATTACCTGACGGCAACCCTTGCAATAGGTCTCTTTGATCAGGTTCCCGTCTTCCCGTTTCCAGCGGACTTCGATTTTGATGTGGAGTTCACCCCGGCAGCATTTACCTTCGGGGCTAATAGCTATTTCAGCAACTACGTCCTTAGCGGCGGGCTGGTCGGGTTGGGTAGCTACGTCCATTAGGTGTTCCTCTTCCTCCGGGAGTAGGATCCTGATGTCTTCAATACTCTGATTCACCCTGGTTCTCAGTCCCCCTAGGAGTTTCTTGGCTAGCAAGAGAGTCAGGAGGTGCTTTCGGGACATACTTTTCGGGTCCTCCTCCCTGAACAGCCTCGTCTCTTCCGAAGTGACTGTGTGCCAAGCCGAACCATGCTTGGTTCGAGCTTCGCCACCATTGAGTAGGTCCTCCCCCATACCTAACAAGGAGGTAAAGCCCTCGCCGATGGCTGAATCCCATAAGATTTGCCTATTGATTTCCCCGTAGATTACCTGGAGATCTTTCCGTTCCTCCTCGGTTAGGGTGAACTCCAAGGTTGCTTGGGCCTCTTCAATGAGGTGATCTGAATGCTTCGGGCTCACTGACTATCCTCCAAACTCCTCGGTCAAGCGCTTGACCGCTCGGGTGGTGTCATCTTCAGAATGCCGGGCTCGCAGATTCTTGAGAGCAATGCGCCCGTAAGAGATGTGGTCGACTCGGACTTCCCAAAAGAAACGGCTATCTCCGTCCGCTTGCGGCACGAAGTTAGTGCGAATACGCCCCAGGCAAGTGATCTCATCACCCTTGCGCACCCTCTCTACCAACTCAGCCGCTTGCTCTCCCCATATGGTACAGGGAACGTAATCGGCCGAGGGCCCGTCTTCGTTGGGAACCACTCTATTGATAGCTAGAGAGAACGTGCAATGCTCTTTCCCTCTTCTCCCTGGGGGGAAATATTTGGGGTCTCGTACCAAGCGTCCAACGCCATGCCAGCGGTTGTGATCCAACTCGCTCTCCTTCTGTTTTAGTTTGTCTCACTGCCCTGAGAGAATACTCTACGTTACGCGCTTCCTTCTGGAACGGCTTCCATACGCGACTCCTCGCACCAGGCCCAAGCATCCTCTCGATCATTGATGCTACAGAGGGAGTACTCTTCCTTGGTTCCTTGGGTCTCCTCTTCTTCTTCCTGGCGCTGTTCTGCGATTTCTTCTTCGCTGCAGTCTTCGGTGTCGATTTCCATATCACCACTACCGTGCAGTTGGAAGTAGG
>SDBT01011911.1_pt1 | contig 13977 bp, 19 predicted proteins | sample 2277101 | NCBI WGS metagenome assembly SDBT01 (sample SAMN10404973, study PRJNA504765) | marine sediment metagenome | isolation source: marine sediment core GS10_PC15, 103 cmbsf | place: Arctic Ocean: Southern Knipovich Ridge | collected 2010 | reverse complement strand
GAAGATGATAAGGGCTTAAAATTTAAGGCTAAATTTATGAACAATCCGATTAACCCGCTTGTTGCACACACGATTCAAGCCTTTAAAGAAGGGCACGGAAGAGCCTTATCAATTGGGGGTCATTGGCACCATCAAGATGAGGACAATCCCAAACATTTAACAAAAGCTGATATTCACGAAATAAGTCTAGTTGGAGTGGGCGCAGATGGCGAAGCGTTAACCGATACACCCCGGCCTAAACAATTTTCCAAAGATTCTAAAGGCATAGACCGGAAAGAATTAGAGGAGTTAGTAGCAGCCTATCGGAAACAGCCGACACGAAAGTTTCTAAAAAATATTTGGGACTTTCATACTAAGTTAAAGGAGAATTAAAAATGAATATACTTGAGTTTATCGAAAAATTGATTAAAGAAGGCAAAAGCGATGAGGAAATATCGAAGGCACTTGAATCAAACGAGGAACTTCAATTTGAATCTATTGACGTTAAAGAGATTGCCAAGAAAATCTACACTCTTAGAAAGGCTAGTGAACTTTCTTCGGCCCTTTCACGAGAAAAAAGTGAATTGGAAGCGACGACCAAAGCTTCTGAAAATGAGAAAGAACTCGAAAAACGAATTGATGAAAAGGTAAACAAGAAACTTAAGTCAATTAACATTGATCCAATGGGAAAAATGGGATCAGTCCAAGAATTAAAACGATTTAATCCTAGAACTGGTAAAGTCGAAGGAAGTCATAGACCTAGTGAAGCTTATAGAGCTTTTAACGAGATGCTTCACCAATGCTTTCTAGGACGGAAAGACATAGCCGCTAAAATCTCGGGGGAAATTGACTTCGAAAATCTAAAAGTTCAATACGAATTAGAAGGTAAAGCAACTCCAACCGTTTCAGATGTCACCACACGAGGTGGATTTGCCATACCGGTTGAAGTAAACGATGAGATTATGCAGCTTATCTATGCACAAAGCATGATTATGCAACGTGCTAATACAGATAACATTATCTTCGAAAGCAAAATCTATCCGACGATTAATGCGATATCCGTTGATTACATCACGGACCAAAGTACAACGCTAGCAGAGCTTAACCCAACGTTTTCGGATCCAACGATTAATATGGAACGAGTCGGGGGATTCTCTACGATATCCAATACGATCCTTGCACAAAAAGGATCGGATATTGTTAACGCCTTCACCACCGCTTTTGCAAGTTCATTCGCTCGATTTCTAGATTTCCACCTTGCAATCGGAAATGTCACCGGAGCCGGCGAAGCCCAAGATGGATTGGTATTTGATCCAAATACTACTTTACAGACGCCAGTGGCCTTGACAAGTTTAACCACCGACGATCTTTGCGCGATGTGGGAAAACATATCCGATGAGGTTGATCAAGCGTCCTTATGGTGGATTGCGAATCGAAAAGTATTCAACATACTGGGTAAATTGGAATCAACAGGTGGATTTTCTCACTTTGCTGAATTCTTTAGTCGAGGAACTAACTTTGAGCCTCTTGGAATTCCAATCATTCGAGATCCTAAAATCACCTCTGTATTAGACGTCGGTGGCGATGATAATACCGGTGGAACAGATGACGTCTTGATACTTGCTGACTTAAGCAAGTTCATAGTAGGTGTCGATGGTGAAACCAGAATCGATACCTCTCAGGACTTCTTGTTCACTGACGATTTGATGACGATGAGAGCTATCAAACGAGTCGGTTGGAAAGTCATCTTTTCTAATGTTGTAAGAGCCTTGGAATTGACTAACTAATTAAAAAGAGCGGGCCTCTAACTGAGGCCCCACTTGGAGGAAAATATGATTTACACCGTTACCGATGAAAAAGGAATCAGTTATACCGACGATCGAGGTCGCAAAACTATTGAGAAGGGCCGAACGATCGATGAATCCTTTATCGAAAAAGGATTGTTCACTAGGGAGTGCCTAGACAGTTTGGTTAAAAAAGGGCGAGTTAAGAAAAAGACAAAACCAGAACGGAAAGCGAAAGTCGACTCTAAAGTAGAGTCCGACAAAACCATGAGTCCAGATGATAAGTTGCTGTACTCGGTTGATAAAAAATAAGAGGTGATTTATGGCAGATCAAAGGCGATTAGTTCGAGGAAATAAATTAGTAAAAGTTGACTACCAAGATGAGAAAACGATTGCAGCTGACGATACGACACCTGATGTATCTGTAGGGGATGTGTTTGTAACAACGGCCAATACGGGTGCCACGGCGATCTCGGCATTAGATAATCCAAGGATAGGATCACGTATCCTACTAATAGGAGGATCCTCAACAAACGCCTCCACATTGGCGGATTCCGGCAATTTCAAAATCGATGGAGCACTAACGCTAAATGAGTTTACTTGCATTGAGTTGTACATTAAAAGTGCCACTGAATTTATCCAAGTTAATCGGTCAGTAAACTAATAAATGGCCGCCCCAAAGCACCGAAAAGTTCTTGATGCGGATGCAACGTCGTACGATCTGGATAATAAAGTCCATACGTTGATTACATCGGCCAACACAGTCCCCACGGATCTTGATACCTTCACTAATGTTAAAGAAGATCAGACGATTAAAATAATAGGAGGGTCCTCCACTAATGCAACAACGATTACAAACGCTGGGAAATTTAAATTGAAGGGGAATATTACGCTAACACAGTACACAATGATTCGATTGTATGTGTGTGATCTAGATACCTACATCGAGGAAACTAGATCAGAAAAATAAGGGAGTTAATCTATGGCATCATCACAGTTACAAACATTACCGGTCGACACCGTTGTGGTGGGTTCGTCATCTACTGAGGTAGTGGCCGCCAATCCGAGGCGAGAATACCTATTATTCATTAACGATTCCGATGAGGATATTTTTTTAAATTTTGGTGAAGCAGCAACAACAGCTGGATTACCAATAGCGGCTAATAGGGGCGCATATGAGCTACAAATTAACAGTGTGTTCGTCGACAAAGCGATCAATGCTATTTGTGTGTCGGGTGGTAAGAATTTGATTGTGTTAGAGGGGACCTAAAATGCCATATACAGTACCACCAAATGCCGATGTTATTCTTTCAGCATTTCCAAATCTGGTTGATATTGCCGCCCTATCAAATGCTGACGGGACATTTATCGTCGGAGATGGTTCTAATTTTATAGCTGAAAGTGGAAACACCGCTCGAGCATCTTTAGGTCTTGGTACGGGGGATGGTCCAACATTTGCCGACTTAACTGATTCAAGTCTTACGAGTGGACGAGTAGTGACTGCGGGCGCGAGTGGTATTCTGGGAGATTCGGCAAATCTGACATTTGATGGAACCACGTTGTCGGCCCCTGCAATCGATGTTGATAACTTAAATTTAAACGGGAATACTTTTAGCTCAACCGATACTGACGGGGATATTATCTTATCTCCAAACGGAATTGGGGACGTTTCCGTAGCGTCTTCGAAGATAACTAATTTAAATACTCCAACGGCTGACACTGACGCTGCAAATAAAGCTTATGTGGATGCGGTTGCTCAAGGGTTAGATCCAAAAGATTCGGTGCGTTTAGCAAGTGATCCAAATTCCAATTGGACTACTACGGCAACCGCTGACTTTGTCACAGGTACCGGCGTACTAACAATTTCAAGTTTGACCGCTGGTGTATCACGGGGTCTGATCGACGCGATCGAGCCAGTAGATAATAATCGGATATTGTTAAAAGATATGGCAACGTTATCAAGCGTTACCACTGATTCGGGAGGAGAGGCAACCCCGGGAAAATATAATGTCCTATGGCGAGTCACTGGGGGAACAACAACTACTTTAACTCTAGAACGAACGATTGATGCCGACTCCGATTCTGAGGTAACCGCTGGCCTATTTACTTTTGTTGAAGAAGGAACCTGCGCCGACTGTGGATTTGTAATTTCAACAAATGATCCAATTACCGTTAATACGACGGATATAGCGTTTTCACAATTCTCAGGAGCCGGACAAATTACGGCAGGGGATGGATTAGATAAATCAGGTAATACGTTATTCGTAGATGATGATAACGTCACAATATATATCGATGGTAGCGCACAGGTAGGTGTCAAAAGCTCGGCAACAGCCAATGAAGTCTTATTAAGTGATGGCGCCTCCACAACCCCAGCATGGGGTGCTCTTCCTTTAGGAGATAGTAATTCAGTGACCGGCCAATTGGCGATAGCCAATGGCGGTACTGGTGCATCCACAGCCGGAACCGCCGCTACAGCCTTGGGTGTTGGAACCGGTGATTCGCCAACTTTTACGGGAGCAACTTTATCGGGTGAAACCGACGCTATCTTATACGGTAATAATACAGGTGTCGTGAGCAGTTTAGCCCTTGGTGCAGCGGATCAACCATTATTAGCTAACGGTGCGACCTCTGCCCCGAAATTCGGAACAATGAGACTAGGTCCAGCCGTTCAATCTGCGGTAGGAGTAACACCCGTTGATACTGATGTGTCATCTCTTAATAATGATACTTTTGGGGTAATTGTGGGGACGGGTGGTCGCGTTTTCTTTTTCTTTAAAAATGCCACAGATGTTTATTATGTTGAACCAACCGCTATATAGAGGTATCCGATGACAGTACATGCGCACACCAATCAAGATAATTTAGATACGGTGGATCAAAATTTGGGGACTACTGACGATGGTCAAGTCAATACACTCAATTTAGGATTTGATTCCACAGCAAAATTAGGTGTTGGAGAAACAACCGGTGGAGAGGCCGTTGACCAATCTCAATTAACAGATACTTTTGGTACAAACACCAATGACGCTTGGCAATCTTTTACCCCGGACGTGGATGGGTTTTTGACAGCGATATCTTTTGCATTTGGAGGAGCTATCACAAGGACCTTTGAAATTTATGAAGGTGAAGGAAATACCGGAACAGTATTATTGAGTATGTCAAGCGTCGCTTTTATCTCAGGAACCACAAAAGTTACTCTTTCAACACCCGTACCTCTAAAATCCGGAAGACAATATACCGCTGGTATTATTGGTAACGGATTTCCACGCCTAAATAATGTCGATGATTATGCCGGCGGTCGATCAAGCGTCTCGTCTTTCAATGATATGGTTTTTCAAACTTTTATGGTTCCTGCAAATATAGATTTAATCGTTGATTCTGAAGGTCAAGTTGGAATTGGAGTAACAAACCCACAATCGCCGGTACATATTGGTTCATTACCAACACAAGAACTCCAGTTGGATGATTCTGGTACAGCGTCAGCCACCGAACAAAGTTGGGTCGAAGTTCAAGTTAATGGTGTAATCGGATTTATGAGAGTCTTTGCAGCAAAATAATAAGGAAATATTAATATTATGACAATTCATGCACATATTAATCAAGACAATTTAGATACAGTTGATCAGCCTTTGGCTAAGACTTCTAATGTTAAGTTTGGCAGAATTTCGGTCGGGGCGCTTACTTCAGGAAAGTTTGCGGTCGGAGATACTACTGGTGCAGAAGCCGTCGATATCCAGCAATTAAATGATGTTGCTGGGGCTAGCAACGCAAATATTTGGCAATCCTTTAAGCCGGTCACAAGTGGATTACTTAGCCAGGCATCTTTAAAACTTACAACAGCGACTACGGATGTCCGAATTTATGAAGGTGAAGGTGTTGGCGGAACACTTTTAAATACCGAAAGTAGTGTTAGTTTCATAGACGCGGGTACAGTGACTACTTTTGCAATTTCAAAACCGACTCCCGTATTAGCCGGTCAAACATATACTATTGAAGCGGCTGGGACTCAATTTGCTCGATATGATCCCGGGAATCCATATGCTGATGGTCGATCTGGAATCAGTGCCGGAATTGATCTAGTTTTTGAAATCTATATTACTCCTTATACAGCTGATTTGATCGTTGATGAAAATGGAAATGTTGGAGTTGGAATACAAGATCCCCAATCCCCAGTTCATATCGGTTCATTACCAACTCAACAACTCCAAGTAGATGACGCGGGGACAACGTCTGCCACTGAACAAAGTTGGATTGAGGTTCAAGTTAATGGTGTAACTGGTTTTATTAGGGTCTTTGCAACAAAATAATGGCACAAGTGACACCGACCGATGTATTCGACTTTATGGGAACTGAAACATCCGTACGTACAGCTAACACCGCAGCTGTCCAAACGTTAATTGATAACCATATTAAAGATATCGAAGCGACCATTGGACGTCGTATTGAAAAAGAAGATATTACGGATGAGTTATTTGAAGATGGTTTGAATTGCCAAATTCACCAGGACTTTCTTTTCCTAAGTGGAAATTTTAGGGATTTATTTTCAATCACCACATTAAAAGAGAACAACGTTACATTAACGGCGGTTGCAGATAGTAATGATGGAAATGATTTTTACTTAGATAACCGGCGAGGAATCATTAGACGTGTTAATCAGTCGTGGTCCTTTTTACCATCGGCTATCAAAATCACGGGTTCATTAGGTTTAGTTGATCAAACTACCCCATTCGATACGAAGGCTGATATTAAGCAGATACTAACCGAAATGACGGCGGCTAAATCTGGGCTGTGGAAAATTAATGTTGAAACAGAGGGAGGATCCATCACCACTATCAAGACTACTATTAACCGAGATACCCGCCAGAGTCTAAAAAAATACATATTAAGGGACGTGTAATGAAATTTTATAAATTATCTGAAGATTTGAGAAGCCGAGTGCTCGATTATATGAGAGGTCGACCGTACAAAGAAGTCGCAACTGGAATCATGGAATTATCTCAACTCCACGAAATTGACGCCACGGCAGCGCAAAACAAAGACGTTAAAAAGTAATGTCATCTGGGATTACTATTATGGGACAAAAGAAGTTAGAGCGACATATCCGACGTATGTCGAATGCTCCGGTTCTATTTGATACAGATGTAAAAAAGACCGCCCTTAATGGCATCCGGGAATTAAAAGTGAAAACCCCAAAAGCCACCGGGGATACCGCAGCCGATTGGTCAGGGCCTAAAAAAGTATCGGTTAGCCAATACCGAGTCGAGAACAATAAAAGGACTCCGGATAAGAAACATTTTATTGTGAATATTTTAGATCAAGGACGTGGAGTTGTACGACCAAAACGATCCAAACGTCTTTATATTCCGTTAACTGAAAAAGGAAAAGCAAAGAGGCTAGGGGCCAATATACCAAAGGGTTTAGTGTTTGGCATTGACTACGTCTTAGCGAAAAGCTCAAAAGCAGTCAGTGGAAAGAAGTTTTTGGATAAGTCGTTTAATGATTCCTCAAAAGAGTTATCACGGCGAATTATTAAGACCATTCGGAGAACCTAATGGGTATTATTGTCGATCTGATTGAAGAGATACGAAATCGACTAGAAACAGATTTTGGTGGGGATTTAACTGAGATTAAACGTGTGCGTATCGGATCCGTGGAGTCAGCTAGAAAGCTACAAGACTACCCGATCATTAACATCACAGTTGATAGTGAGGAAGAAGATCCGAGATTCATTCAAAAAGGCCATGTGATTCCATTACTGATTGAAGTTCGGTTGTTGGCGGCCAAGCCAGGCGATGAAAGTAATAAGTTATACAAGACATCGGACACCAGTGGGGCTTTGTTTTTATTAGAAAACATTTTAAACGTTTTGGATAAAGATACTAGCGGGAATGTCGATTTAAATTTTAGCAACACGGCTAATAGTTTAAGGCGATTTGTTTGGACGATCGAAGAAACCAACGACTTAATTGAGATACCGATCACGATTAGCGTTGAAACACTTCAATTTATAGCAGGATCAAGATAGGAGGATACGTATGGCAGATAAAAAGATAAAGGTGAAGTACATCGGTTTGTACACTACTAACCTTATTACCCAAACATTCAGAGGAAAGATCAAACCTGGGGACATCATTGAGTTTGATGAGAAGGTGTTCAATGACGATTTAAAAACTCATGTCGATTGGACATTGGTAGTTGAATCCGAGAGTCCAAAGAAATCGAAAAAGGAAAAGGAGAAGGCTAATGGCAACTAGTGGATTAGGAGCTTGTGGATATTTTAGAGTTCAAAAAGAGGTGACATTCGGAACACCAGTGACGAGTTCGATGACTCTTTGGCCGATCAAGGCGGACACATTAATAACCGGATTAACCGAGTTTATTGAAAATTCAAACCTTATTGGTTCAAAAACTAAACAAGATCCGGATAAGGGTCGAAAGATCAATGCAGGATCCGTTGTAATGGATATGTTTCCCGATATTTTAGGATTAGCCTTTGAATTCTTTTTAGGCGCGTCGGCAGATACAGCCAATGGAACCGCCTTTGATCATGTGTGGTTAGCTAAGGAACCAGGTCAAACGATTGGCACCTCTTTTACGGCACAACAAGCACAAGGAGAGGATTTAGCCGATCAATGGGACGGAGGAAAAATCACATCCATGACCTTTGACGGGGATAATACCGGAAACGTTCAAGTGACGATTGAAGTGACCTTCCAGTCATTGACACAAGGTGTCGCCAGAATTGGAACATTTGTTTTACCTACGACGATCCCATACAATTTTTCATTTGGCGTGTTAAATATCAATCCAGCTACAGCCTCACCATTTGATCAATCAATTAATTCGTTTTCTCTCACTTTAGACTTAAGTTACGATCCTGAACGATTTAAATTTGGATCGGACGAGGTTAATGAATTAGTGTTCCAAAATATTCCAATAGCTACACTAACCGCCAATATTGACGCCGACAAACAGTTTATTGATTTTGCTAGAGACCACGAAATCTTTGATATTTCGTTAACTGTGACCTCAACTGAATTTGCGGCCGGGGCCACTGTTTTTAACACGATTATAGAGCTTCCGGGTTGTCGATTGGCTCCTGAAACGGAGATACCGAATTCGTTCGAACGGTTGTCAATGGATATTGAATTCGATTGTGGATATGGTGGAGTGACGACAAATAGTTCAGGATCCGATGTCACGTTTGAAATATTGCACACGGACGCCACCGCAAGTTATCCGGGTTAAGGTGTTGAGTTATTTCAATTATGGAAACAACTCAGAAAATAAAAGGACATAAATACACTCTTTGTAAATTGGGACCGGTCGATTTCTTGGATCAAGAGAATGGGATACCTCTTACTATTTTCTTAATTGACCAGTCCAAGGCGAAGGGGCAACAGATTCAGGATTTTATCAACGATGAATCATCCGAATCGGACACGAAACAGCACTATGACACGCTTAGGTGTGTATTAGGAAAGGGAGTGCTTACGAAAGAGGGGAAACCCTTTGATGTCGATGAATTTTTAAATAAGGAAACCGATTTTGAAGCTTGTATGGAACTTTTTAACGCTGTACTTTCTCTTTCCTTATATCGATTTAAGGACATCATACAGCTTTCTAAAGTTCAAACTGAATACTTCGACGCGATGGCCAAACGATATGGACAATTGCCCATTGATTGCTTGTTTACTGATCATAATTATTCTGAGTTGGACGCTTTTTTGTTTAATTCGTTTATCTTGAATTACAACCTTCAAAAGGAAGCCTCGTTAATTAAAAAGCAAAATAGAAAAAGACAACTTGCTCGAACAAAGATAAGGAGACGTTAGCTAATGAAATCAATTTTGAGATTATATGCGTGGGCTCTATTAAAAAAATCTGAAAAAAAAGCTTATATAAAGTTTCTTAAAATATGTAAGAGCAAGACACTTTATAAATCGAACAAAAGCTTACTCACCAGACTATTGATTTCAGTTGGTAGAACGAAGAAATTGACCGATGTGCAGCGCAATTGTCTTCTGAGGATTGCTAATGGCTGACCAAAAAGTTCGGGTAACCTATACCCTTTTAGATAAGGCATCAAAAGGAATCCGAGGTATTGGAAAATCAGTACTTGGAACAACGGCTAGTTTCTTAAGTTCGAAATTTGGGTTATTAGCTCTTGGCGCAGCGGCGATTGCCGCAATCAAGGATTTTGCAAAATTTGAAACGGCTATGGTCAATGTCGGGAATTTGACTAATGCCTCGACTGAAGAAATTAATAAGATGTCACAAGACGTCATCGCACTTGGTCGAACAATCCCACAATCAACTCAAAGTCTGGCTGAATCGCTCTTCGATGTTGTTTCCGCCGGTGTTCCAGCCGCCGAATCTATCGCATTTTTAGAGGAGGCAGCGAAGTTGGCTACAGCGGGTGTCACAGATACTAAGACAGCCGTTGATGGATTAACGTCAGTGATGAACGCTTTCGGTTTTGCGGCTAGTGATGTTACTGACATATCCGATAAATTTTTTGCAGCACAAGTGGCTGGTAAGACAACGATAGAGGAATTATCTAATGCCATCGGAAATGTAGCACCGATTGCGGCGGCGGCTGGTGTCAGTATTGATGAACTATTAAGTGCGGTTGCAAGTCTGACTGTGCAAGGCATTAGAACGAACCAAGCGGTTACGGGTCTCAGAGGTGCTATCGCGGCAATCACTCAACCTACTGAACAAGCTAAGGAAGTCGCTGAACTTTTAGGAATCGAATTTAATCAGCAAGCACTAGAAGCACAAGGATTAACTGATTTTTTAAAAAATCTAATTAGTGTTACGGGTGGTAATACTGAGGCATTAGGAAAACTTCTTGGACGGGTTGAGGCGGTCAATGCCGTTATTGCTCTGTCATCGGGGAATTTTGAAAAATTAGACCAGACTCTTGCGAAGGTACAGGATTCGGCCGGTTTGACTGAACAAGCTTTTGAAAAACAAGGACAGACGATAGCTGCGCAAGCTACATTGACCTTTAATGCGATCAAAGAATTGTCTAATGCAGTAGTGTCATTTGTTGCCCCAGCTGTAAATGATACTTTGAGGCTGATTTCAAATGTTTTCAAAGCGGCTTCATTCGTGATTAGGATTTTCAGAAAATCGATAGGTAATCTCCCACAAGAAGTTGAAAGCGCACTCGATGAACAGACTCAGATTGCAGAACAAAAAGCAATAGAAGTTGAAACCATTCAAAAGAAGGCTTTGGAAACCCGTGTAAAAAATGAAAGGGACGCGGCTAGTCAACGAACTCAGATCATATTAAAAGAAGCCGACTTAAAAAAGAAATTGATTCAGGAAGAAAAAGAGTCCCTACTATCCCTTAGGGAGCTTTCTCAACTACCCGATATCCCGGAAAATATCTTACAAGAACGAGAAGATTTGGAAAAAACCCGATTAGATAAGAAAGTTCAAAATCAACGAGATGCAACGGGAATTATCCGGGGTCTCAACTCTAGCCTTGGAGCTCAACAACTATCGATACAAGAAAGTGTTGCTAAGGGGTCACTCGGATTTATTAAAAAGCAAGTGATTGCGTTCGGAGATGCAAGGGCGGCCCAGTTATTAACCGAAGGGGCGGCGGAAAGCCCATTGGCATTGATTGGCAATCCATCTGGATTTTTAAAACTCGCAGCGGCAGCGGCCATTAGTGCCGGAATCCGAGGTGCCGTGGGTGCCATTCAATTACAAGATGGCGGGATTATACCGGCCACACCTGGGGGAGTTCCCTTTATTGCAGGAGAGAGAGGCCAAGACGAAGCGGTTATACCTTTAGATGAGCTTCGTCGAGGCGGCGGAGGTGGTCCGACTGAAGTTATTATTTTATCAGATGATGGTTCCGAACTAGCCAAAGGTGTTTTTGCCAGGACAACGGAGTTATTAAATAGAGGGGAGATACAAGATCGGATCGCTGTTTAGATGGTACATTTCATAACTAGGAATAACATAAAAATATGAAAAATCGGATCTTAAATTGAGGGTTATTTATTATGACAATTAATGGAAACGTTAAATTTATGGATGTCAACTTCATTGATACGAACACGACATTTACATTTACTAGTGCGAGTACCGCTCTAGCCAGCTTCTTATTTGATAACGACCGAACTACCCGGCTAAATAGTGTCGGTTCAGATGATGTGACACCCGAAGTATGGGAATTTGAATTCACCACTCAAAACGTGGATCGACTTTATCTAGACAATCACAACATCAAAAGTGGAACGATTAAATTTTTTGATGGATTCTCATTTGTTGATTTCTCACCAGCAATCAGTTTATCGGGTAATTCGGATGAAACTAGTTACTTCGAAGTCGCTAGCGTCTCAACTGACCGGATCCAGTTAACGATGAATACGACCTTTGTTGTCGATGATCAAAAGAGGGTCGGTCAATTTCGTGTGTTTACTGAGTTGGGTATAGTCGCTACAAATCCAATCGATATGGACCCTCTCTTTAGTGAAGCCTCAGTTACCCATCGTACGGGAACAGGTGGAAACGTTCATGTCGCCTTTGGTGAGAAATATCAAACGACGATGGTCTTTGATGATTCCGACGCTGCTGACATGACGTTATTTCGATTAATTAAGGATCGGTTAGATCCCTTTTATGTGTTTCCAGGCGGTGGGGTTGATAAAGCTCAGGAAGGCTTTCGATTAAGGGATATGTTCTTTGTGAATTATATGAATTCGTTTGAGCCTAAAATTAAAGGAAAGCTCTTTGATATAGGAACGATTCTTTCGATTGATTTAGAGGAGGTCTAGTGTCTACGCTACTTGAACTCATTCGAAAAGGTCATCATAAACCTGTAAGGCGTTGTTTTATTAAACGACGAATCCTACCTAGTGGTGGACATGAAGGTTCGTTTACCAGGGTCGACAACAAGTTCGGACGATTTATACGAGATCGAGTGCTAGACTGGGGATCGGCGTCGTGGGAGATCAATAACGAACCTGGTCAAATACCTAGTTTCAATGTCTCATCGCTGAGACTCCGATTTAATAATGAGGATGGATTTTTTAATAGAGAAGACAATGCGAATTCCTTTTGGAATCCCGAGGGTTCCTTTATACGACGGTTCTCAATCGTTAAGATCGAAACCGCCTACCTTGACACAGATGGCACAGAGGTAGGAACCGCAAATACGTTTGAGGGGGTTATTGAGAAGGTCCAAATTAACGACAATGAAACGGCCACGCTCACGATACTGAGCTATCAAGTCATCTTACAACGTTTTGATATCTCGGATTTATCACTAGCCGGAAATGACACCGTTTCAAATATCGTAACAGCGATTATGAACCAATCAAAGATTACGGTATTCATTCCATTTAATGCGCCTGCACCCGATCAAGATGTGACAATCGACCAAACCACCTTAACTGGGACTTATTGGGAAGTCATTAAATTCTTAGCGTTTCGGAGCAACTCGATACCCCTGCTAATAAGTAATGACTTTAATTTTAAAGCTAGGACACCGAGTGCTTCTATTATATTTGATTTCATAGGGAGAGGGGCGGGTGATCCACAAGATATATTCAAGGTCACGAGTTACGATGATGAGGGTGCCGATCGAGTCAGGGTGTTGTGGAAAGATTCGGCAGGTTCGACGACGGCTAAATCAGTCGACGCGACTTTGCTGACCAAGTATTTAGAAGACCCTCAAACCATCGATTTAAGTTCTTTGACCAGTGGCGCTGAAAAGCAAACGTTACTAGATGCACTTTTGGGCGAATGGGAACGACCAAAGGCGGTGATTGATTTTGAGACTCGATTCCTAGTCAATGAAATCGAGCCACTTAATAAAATAACGATTGATATACGAGCCAATGCTTTTGCTACAGTTCGCTGGGACGATGGGACGCTATGGGACGATGGTAGTCGTTGGGGCAGTAGCGTGGGATCGGTGATCATTGGCGGTGGTTTATTGTGGATCGTGACCAAAATAACGAAGAATTTTCAATCTTGGAAATCCAAGATTCGAGCAGAAAGGTTGGTGTAATATGACATTTAATGTGATCGCCCCCGGGGATTCCCTATTAAGTAGTGTCGCTATGCAAAACTGGCGGGATACAAATTATGGGAATCCATTGTTACCAACAGATACGAACGGCGTGTCAGTCGATGATACGATAACACTTGGGAATGCTTCCAATAGGTTTACAAATGGATTTTT
>SDBT01011910.1_pt1 | contig 13978 bp, 14 predicted proteins | sample 2277101 | NCBI WGS metagenome assembly SDBT01 (sample SAMN10404973, study PRJNA504765) | marine sediment metagenome | isolation source: marine sediment core GS10_PC15, 103 cmbsf | place: Arctic Ocean: Southern Knipovich Ridge | collected 2010 | reverse complement strand
GAATTATAAAGGGTACATCACATTTTCTTTTTCTAAATTGGAACTTGTATATTTGTTGCCAATATTTGCAAGTAAAAAAGGAAAATGAATGAAGTTATACTCATGGAATGTAAATGGTATCCGGGCGGCTGAAAAAAAAGGATTTTTAGAATGGGTAAAAATGGTCAATGGCGATATTATATGTCTGCAAGAAACGAAAGCTCATGAAGATCAATTGTCTAAAGAGATATTAGAAAATCATGGTTATCACACTATTTGGCATTCAGCGGAAAAACGCGGTTATAGTAGTGTAGCAACATTTTGTAAAAATAAACCGCTCTATGAACAAAAAGGATTAGAAATCGAAAAATTTGATCGTGAAGGTCGAGTTATTGTTACCGAACATGACAATTTTTTACTTTATAATATTTATTTTCCTAACGGACAACGTGATCAGGAGCGCCTCGATTATAAAATGGAATTTTATGAGGAATTATTAGCCATTTTAGATGAACAAGTTGAATCAGGGAATAATGTTGTTATCGCTGGAGATTGGAATACTGCACATAAAGAAATTGATTTGGCTCGTCCAAAAGACAATGTGAAAAATTCGGGATTTTTACCGGAAGAAAGAGCCATGCTGGATAAATATGTTGAGCATGGCTATGTTGACACATTCCGAATGTTTCACACTGTGCCTGATAGATACTCATGGTGGACTTATCGCTTTGGCGCGCGTGAACGAAACGTTGGTTGGCGCATTGATTATTTTTGGATTAATGAAGCATTTGCCGAATATATTGTTGATGCCGATATTCACGAAGATGTTATGGGATCAGATCATTGTCCGATATCATTAGAAATAAAAGAAAATTAAATTGCATGGAATACGGATCTGACAAATGGGATGAACGATATAGTGTTGAGGAATATATTTATGGGAAAAAACCTAACTTATTTTTAGAGCGAAATATTAATGTGATTCCTAAAGGGAATGTACTTTGTGTTGCCGATGGGGAAGGCCGCAACGGAGTTTGGCTTGCTAAACGGGGATATCGTGTAACATCCATTGATTTTTCACCAAACGCGGTTGAAAAAATCAATAGATTAGCACGAGAAAATAATGTATCAATTAAAACTTTATGCACTGACTTGCTAAACTACGATTTAGGTAATAAAAAATATGCTGGAATTATATCAATCTTTTCACATTTTAGTCTAGATGATACAAACAAATTACACTCCAGATACTTTAATGCTTTAAAGCTAAATGGTGTATTTTTAATGGAGGCGTTTGCTAAGGAGCAATTGCCATTGAATACCGGCGGACCAAAAAATATTGAATTATTATACAATACTGGGGATATAAAAAATTCCTTTCTGGTTGGTAAAATTGAATTGTTAAAAAAAGATATTGTATATTTGCATGAGGGGAATATACACGATGGTAAAGCTGTTGTGGTGCGAGCCATAATTAGGAAATCATCAGATAGGGAGAATTAATATGAAATCTAAAAGTGAAATTGCACAAAATTGGTTAAAACGCTATACCGGATCGGAACCCGAAGAAATTGGCAATTGGATACTTTTGACAAATTTTCAAAATTATGTGGATCGCTTCGCGAAAAAATTTGATGCAAAAATTAACGGTCTCGGCGGACCGATGACATCGTCGACAAATGACCGTGGATTAAGTATTATCAATTTTGGTTATGGTAGCGCCAATGCCGCAACAATTATGGATTTGTTATTGAGCGTTAAACCAAAAGGAGTACTTTTTTTAGGTAAATGCGGTGGACTAAAGAAAACCACAGAAATCGGACATTTTGTATTGCCAATCGCCGCAATTAGAGGCGAAGGAACCAGTAACGATTATTTTCCGGCAGAAGTGCCGGCTATGCCTTCGTTTAAATTACATAAATATGTTTCCCAAATTCTTGTAAATGAAAAACTCGATTATCGAACCGGAGTTGTCTATACTACAAACCGACGGATTTGGGAATGGGATGAGGACTTCAAAAAATATTTACGACGTGTTCGAGTTTTGGGAATTGATATGGAAACTGCCACAATATTTATTACCGGTCTTGCCAACGAAATTGCCCGTGGTGCTTTGTTATTGGTATCGGATAGACCGATGATACCGGAAGGTGTAAAAACCGCTGAATCGGACAAAAAAGTTACTCAAGAGTTTGTTAATTTACATCTAGAAGTGGGAATTAAAGCGATGACTTCCATTGATCAAGAAGGTGAAAAAATTAAGCATTTTAGGTATTAAGATAAGAGTAACTCTACCGCAATAGCATCGGCAAAATTCATTCCTGTTTGAGTTAATTTTATTCGATTATTTTCTTCAATAATCATATTTGGAAATTTAATTTGAGCTTGATTTAATTGTTTTTGAAATTGGGTTCTTAAATGTGAAGGAATCCGCGAAACAGCAAAACCTTTTGACAATCGTAATCCAAAACCAATTATCTCGTTAATTTGTTTAGTTTCAGTAATATCATCAAAGGTTTCGATAGGTGATTTACCATTTTCTATTAGAGCAAAATATTTATCCAAATTACTATAATTATTCCAGCGTTTTTTCCCGTCATAACTATGCGCCGATGGTCCAAATCCTAAGTAAAAATCATTTTTCCAATAATGCAGATTATGTAAGCATTCTTTAGTGGGTATTGAGTAGTTTGATATTTCATATTGTATATAATTATTTTTCTGTAAAGTTGTGTACGTGATTTCATTAAATTGCCGGTGGAGTTCATCAATCGGCATCTTTACCGATTTGTTTGTTACAAGTTCATGTAATTTTGTGTTCTGTTCAACTGTTAGAGAATATGCGGATATATGCTCCGGATTTAACTTAACAAGCGTGTTTAGATCGTCTTGCCAATCATCCAATGACTGCCCCGGAATATTATAAATTAAATCACAATTGATGTTCTCAAAACCGGCATTCCTTGCTGATTTAAATGTACGAAAAATATCTTCCGCTGAATGAATCCGGGATAAAAATTGCAGCAACTCAGATTTGAAAGATTGCACTCCAATAGATAATCGGTTTATACCGACCGAATAAAAATCTTTCAGTTTTTTCTTAGGAGCTTCACCGGGATTTGCCTCAATAGTGAATTCTTTTATTTTACTCAAATCATATTTGTTGTTTAAGGCAGAGATAATTTTTTCCATTTGATGTGTATTAAGCAAACTTGGAGTGCCACCACCTATGAAGATTGTATCAAACGTCCATTTAGTTGTATCAACTTGGCATGCCATGATCTCATGGATTAGTGCATTAACAAAATTCTCTATTCTGTCATCTTGACCGGCGACTGAATAAAAATCACAATAAATACACTTTGATTTGCAGAATGGAATGTGGATATAGATTCCCGTAATTATCATTATGAAAATTACAAAATATTGTGACTAAAAAGATTATAATGGATTCCCGCTTTTGCGGGAATGATAATATTATTATTATTCAATCTTTAGAATATTCAAAAACTAAAAGTAATTTTCCTTTATTAATTAGAGGAATAAATGATCATAAAAACACTAAATAATTTTGTGGCGTTATTATTAATCATCAGTTCATTTATATTTTCTCAAACCGGGAAATTGAGCGTTGGATTTGATATTGATGACACAATTTTATATTCTGAACGCGCTTTTGTTGTGGCTCCAAAAACCGAAACCGGTAGCACTGATTATTCTTGGATTAACACACACGATAAGGACTATTCGTTATTAATCGAGCCAGTTGTTACGCTTATTAATTATTTCCGCGCGCATGGCCACGAAGTGTTTTTCATAACCGCCCGTCCCGGTGTGAATGGTGACAGTGTGGCAGTATTCCTTTCTAAAAATCTAAATTTTGATGTGAAAGTTGATAGCAATCTGTTCTTTTCGCCTAAAGAATATATTAACGACTTTAAGTATACAACCAAACAGCGTGTTATGGAAAAACTTGGTATAGATATTTATTACGGAGATTCCGATACAGACATGATCGCCGCCATTAAAGCCGATGTCCATCCGGTACGTATTGTGCGAAGTGATGCTTCTATTAAAGAATATGGTGCAAATTATTTTGGGAACACACTAAACGGAAAAAGTCACAAAGCACCATTTGGGGAAAATGATCTGAACATATTTTATAAAGCAAATGTTGGTGTATTTGGTGAAACAATTTATCCGATTACGTGGAAGCCTTAACCCTATGGATTGAAATAGGTGTTAAAAACGGTGTTTAAACGGTTTTCATTTACCAGTCATCAAGGTTGACGATTCCTTTAGTTTTGTGCAAAGGAACAACCCTAGAACCATGAGTCCGATGAGCACAATCAAGGGCAAGGTCATTGAGCCGGTTGCAATGGACTTGAAACTGTCCATTCCTAAGATGAAAATGATCCCTGAGATTTGCCCCATGAGCAACAACAGTCCGTTTGACGTACCTTCCGGCGTTGGATAAGTAACTTCTGCGCCGTATTGGAATCCAACCGGACCAGCGCTTAGCAAGAAAAAACCAAAGACAAAAGCAGAGACTAGCAAGAGCCAATAGCTTGTGGCAAAGGTGATGCCAACAAGTCCAATTGTTGCTCCAATCACAGCCAATAACAAAAATGGCGTTCTTTTGCGATAATGATCAGAGAGCAAAGGGATGACTACCGCTCCGATAATACCGCCTATGATCATTAGTCCGCCTATGTTGCCAGCATGAATGATGGAGAAACCTCTCGGTCTGACAATATCTTCGATCCAAGTTGTTACAGCATTGAACACGCCCAAACCAACGAAAAAGATAACCATCAGAAGAACAAAATTCCTAATTCGTAAGGATTCCTTGAAGCCGTCAAAAACGAGGGACCGCTCTTCTTGACCGGGAAGACAAGGAGGTGTTGGAGGACGTTCTTTTACTAATGTAAAAAAGATGATTACGGCGATAACAGAAACAATTCCGTAAGCTAGAAGCATACCGCTAATCTGAGATTGGATCGTAAGATAAGGAGTCAGCACCAATGCCACAGCAATACCAACATACATGGATAGTGAGCCAAGACCAACTGCGGTAGCTCGTTCCTGAATAGGAAACCAGCGAGCAGCTACGGTAGTTACAGCATTGAGTATGAATGGTTGTCCAATAGCGATACCTATTTGTGCAATAAGCACTAAGGTATAATCGGTTGCCACAAGTCCCCGCATCAAGCCGAATAAACCCGTCATTGTAGCACCTATTCCCACGGCGATGCGGATGCCAAATTTGTCAATCACCCAGGAAGCAGGGATCGAAACGATGATATAGACGATCATAAAACTCATGGACAAGAGACCAATGCTGAGATCCGAGACTCCATAATAGACTGCGGCACTGCCTGTGATTGTGGCAAAGGTTATCCATAAGAGCTGATTGATAGCGATGACAAACATGAACGCAAGCAGTACAACCCATCGGTAACCGTAAATTTTGAAGTTAATTTGTTCCATTGATCCTCCCTCCTGATATTTATAATTAAACTGCAAAAGATGTCTTCGCAACTATTTAAATATACTGCCATTCTCTACTTTATATTAATACGGTTGTAAATTAACTTCAACCAGTTTAAAAATGTATATAGAAATAAAAAAAATAGTTAATTTAACCGATTTCGAGAAAGCTTTCGCTATTCGCCGGCAGGTATTTTGCATCGAACAAAAGGTGTCGGAAAAGATTGAAATGGACGAATTCGATGATGTTGCTACTCATATTTTAGCATATATTGATGGAAAACCGATTGGAACGGCACGCTGGCGATTTACTGCCGGAGGTACGAAAATGGAACGATTTGCAGTATTGAAAGAATACCGAGGCAAAGGTGTGGGCGAAGCACTTGTAAAATATACTTTGGAAAAAATTAAGGATAATAATTGTATTTATCTGAATGCTCAAGAATCAGTAATAAAATTTTATGAAAAATATGGATTTGAAGTTGTTGGGGATCGCTTTTATGAAGCGAACATACCCCATAAAAAGATGATTCTCAAATAATTATTATCAGAAACTCATCATTTTAATCCGTACCTTATTATTGTAATTTACACGGTTTTGAAATAAACAAATTTTTCTAATGAACGAATCTATATATAAAAGATTATTCAGGTTAATTAAACCATATTGGCCGCAACTCACCGGTTCCACATTAGCGGCTTTATTATATGTAGTGTTTAATAGTGCCTCCATTTGGTTTATAGCATCATTATTAAATAGCATTTTAGGAAATTTTCAAGAATTTATATCCGAGCATGAAACTTTTAGAAATGCGGCAGACTTGAGTTTAAATCAGCAAATTAAATTTTGGACAAATGAATTCATTCTGCGTGACACATCCTTTGATACACTAAAAGTCTTATCAATAGTAATTATCATAGTATTTATATTAAAAAACATATTTCTTTATATAAAAAATATACTGATAACGCGCGTTCAATATAATTTTATCACCGAGTTGAGAAATACTCTGTATAAAAAATATCTTTCGTTATCATTATCATTTTTTAATAAACAAAAATCGGGACAGTTAACTTCCATAATCATTACCGATGTGAGTAATATGCGGCGAGCATTTACTGTTGGTTTTCAGCGTGCTTTTGTAGAACCGCTTAATATAGTTGCCTTTCTTATTTTGTTATTTATTATTAATGTGCAGTTGGCATTAATTGCCATACTGATAGTTCCGATTACAGGAATTGCAATTACCGCCATCGGGCGAAGTGTTAGGCGCAAGTCACGTCGCATAGCGGCAAAAATTGCCAATATTACAAATATAATTAGTGAAACTCTAAATTCGGTGCGTGTGGTGAAAGCGTTTACTGCTGAGGAATATGAAACCCGTCGATTCCAAGGAGAAACAGCAAAGTTTTTCAGATTAATTTTACGGCGAGCACGATTACGTTTAGTAGCGGCACCACTAACAGAAATAATCGGTGTTTTTGTTGCAGTAGTATTAATAATAATTGGGGGCAGCAAAGTACTTGTAGAACAATCGATGACATCGGAAGATTTTTTACGATTCATTTTAGTCTTATTTAGTGCGCTGGCACCAATCAGATTGTTGAGTAATGTGAATATGGAAATTCAGTCAGGTATGGCATCGGCCGAGCGTGTATTTAGAACACTTGATTCTAAATCGGATATTTCCGATAATCCTGTTGCACACCATTTGGATTCATTTAAAAAATCCATTGAGTTTAAAAATGTTAGTTTTAAATATAATGAAGACGAAAATACAATATTAAAAAATGTCTCGTTTACAATTAAAAAGGGTGAGGTCATCGCCTTAGTTGGCGAAAGCGGTGCCGGTAAATCTACAATAGCTGATCTCGTACCACGTTTTTATGATGTCACCGACGGTGCAGTATTAATTAATGGCCACGATTTACGAGATGTGTCAATAAAATCATTACGCACACTTATGGGTATTGTAACGCAAGAAACAATATTATTTAATGATACGATACACGCCAATATTGGCTATGGTTTACCCGATGTGAATCATAAAGAAGTGGTTTCTGCCGCCAAAACTGCCAATGCGCTTGAATTTATTTTAGAACAGCCGGATGGTTTTAACACTATTATTGGTGATAAAGGTGTACTGTTATCAGGTGGACAGAGACAGCGATTAGCAATAGCACGTGCAGTATTGAATAACCCCCCAATTTTAATTTTAGATGAAGCAACATCTTCATTAGATACGCATTCGGAAAAACTTGTACAAGAAGCTTTAGAAAGACTGATGACCGATAGAACAGTACTCGTAATAGCTCATCGTCTTTCAACAATTCAAAAAGCAGATAGAATAATTGTTTTAGATAGAGGACGCATTGCCGAATCCGGAACACATGAAGAACTTTTAGGAAAAAGTGGGTTATATAAAAAATTACATGAATATCAATTTAATAAACCAGAACAAAGTTAATATATGTGGTTAAGCATTAATCAAAAATTTAACACAAAATTATTTAAGGACGTTGTCAAGTTGCTTAATAAAGCACAGGTACCATTTTGGTTGGATTTTGACACACTGTTAGGAGTCTGGAGTGCACAAGAAGGTATTGACCAAAGTCGTGAAAAAAATATTTATATTTCGATTGATCAAAAACACATTAAACTTTTACAGGATACATTAAAGCAAATCGGTTTTTTATATCGTGTACATTCGTTCTCAAATCGATCCGGGAGACAGTGGATTCAGGGTAAAATTATTACATTGGGGATATTTAATAGTTGGAAACAGACAGCCGAATCCTTTAAGGTTGCTATCTCAATTAAATATAGACAAAATGATGAGTTTCGATGGATTGATATAAGGAATTGCAAACACATAACAGATAAATATTTTAATAAATTAGATGAAATCAAATTTGAAGGAAATACATATAATATTCCATCTGAAACAAATGAATATTTGAATTGCATCTATGGTAATTGGCTGTCTATTCCTGAAAGTTGGATTCACCAAATTGATGATGGAACATTATCATCCGATGATTTAATAAAATCAGTTCCTATTCAGTTCATAAAAAAAATAAATAATGAAAATATTAAGTTATACGATAGTAATAACCATTCACGAATGAAAAAAATGTTACTCTTTACTATTGATCAACTCCAAAAGCATAATATTCCGTATTGGTTAGACGCCGGTACGCTGCTCGGGATTTATCGTGATGGAGATTTGATATCATGGGATTACGATGCTGATATAGGTATTCCTGCCGAATATTGTAATAAAGTAGCAGCGTTGGCATATAAATTTTTGCCACGTTATATAATTAGAAAAAGACCAGTTTATAGTCGTTGGATTCCGGGTGAAACACGGGTTGTTAAGGTAAAAACAACTTGGGAAAAACTACAACAGGTTAATTTTCATATAGATTTATTTTGTGTGTACAAAGTGAAAGATAAATATCGTTGGGTAGATAGCGGTGTTTATAAACAGGTTGATGCAAAATTCTTCGATACTCGAGATTATATTAAATGGGAAGGATACAAAATACCGATTCCCGCTCACACTGAAGAGTATCTTAATTTACGTTACGGAAATTGGCGAATTCCGGATAAAAGCTATATGGCCGGACTTCATGATGGCGCAATCGTGGAGCGTGGATTTTAATATTTTATTCTTAACTTTCATCTTGTTTGAGTATGATTAACAATAATTTCAACCCTTTGACAATGGATAAAAACATATAATATTATGAATAAAACAGAAAAAAAAGTTTACGTTGGGATGGCAGCTGATATTATTCATGAAGGTCATATTAATATTATCGCTGAAGCGCGCAAATTAGGTTATGTAGTTGTTGGCATATTAACTGATGAGGCAATAGCGAGCTATAAAAGAATTCCTTTCACATCATATAAGCATCGTAAAACGATTATAGAAAATTTAAAAGGTGTCGATGAAGTAATTCCACAAGAAACTTTAGATTATGTTCCTAATTTACAAAAAATTAAACCGGACATTCTGGTTCATGGTGACGATTGGAAAACCGGTATTCAGAAAAAAACCCGTCAGCGCGCTATTGATGCGCTCGAAGAATGGAACGGTAAATTAATTGAACCAAAATACACAAAAGGAGTTTCATCTACTCAGCTTATTGAAACGTTAAAAGAAAAAGGGATCACTCCCGATATGCGCCTAAAATCGTTGCGATTAATGTTAAGCGTAAAACCGGTTTTGCGTGTGATGGAAGCCCATAATGGGATCACTGGTTTGATCGTTGAAAAAACTAAAGTTCAAAAGAACGGGGCAGTACGAGAATTTGATGCCTTGTGGTTGAGCAGTCTTACTGTATCAACGTCTAAAGGTAAACCCGATATCGAAGTTGTTGATTTCTTTTCTCGTTTTCAAACTATCGATGAGATTTTAGAAGTTACAACCAAACCAATTATTGTTGATGGTGATACCGGCGGTGAGATTGAACACTTTCAATTTAACGTTCGCACGATGGAGAGGTTAGGCGTTTCGGCCGTAATTATTGAAGATAAAATTGGGCTTAAACGTAATTCATTATTTGGTACTGATGTTGTTCAAGAACAGGATTCCATAGAACATTTTTCTGAAAAAATACGTGGCGGTAAAAATGTACTGGTAACTGATGATTTTATGATATTTGCTCGTATCGAAAGTTTAATATTAAACAATGGCATGGACGATGCCCTCAAAAGAGCAAAAGCGTATATTTCAGCGGGCGCTGACGGAATCATGATTCATAGTAAAAAGAAAGATGGACAAGAAATTATTGATTTTTGTAAAAACTTTGAACAATTTGAAAAAAGAGTTCCGCTTGTAGTTGTACCTTCGACATTTAGCCACCTTACAATTGATGACTTTGAAAAACTGGGAGTGCAAATTGTAATATATGGAAACCACCTTATTCGTAGCGCATACCCGTCCATGGTTAAGGCCGCCGAGTCTATTTTAAAGTATGATCGTTGTTTAGAAGCATCAAACGAACATTGTATGTCAATTAAAGATGTCTTAACGCTTATTCCGGGGAATAAGTAGTGGGCATTGAGCCACTGCAATTTTTCCGGCTGTTAGCCGATAATAATATAAACTTTTTTACAGGTGTACCGGATTCCTTATTAAAACAATTATGTCTTTGTATTGATGATAATGTATCAAACGATAGGCATATTATTACCGCGAATGAAGGCAATGCAATCGCTTTAGCGACAGGCTACCATGTTGGCACAGGTAAATTGGCGTTAGTTTATATGCAAAATTCCGGTTTAGGGAATGCCATAAATCCTTTGCTCTCTCTTGCCGATCCCGAAGTATATTCAATTCCAATGCTTTTATTAATTGGATGGCGTGGAGAATCGGGAGTTAAAGATGAGCCGCAACATGTTAAGCAAGGTAAGGTTCAATTAGATTTGCTGGATTCAATAAATTTACCTTACAATATTATTTCTTCTGATGATACTGATTGGAAGCAGAAAATCACAAAAGGAATTGAGATATCCGTATCGGAAAACTGTCCATATGCGATTATTGTTAAGAAAGGTACATTTGAAAAATATGACGTTGTTGAAGATAAAATCGAAACTGAATTAATGACGCGTGAAAAAGCATTAAAAATCTTATTAAAGTATATTCCAAATGATGCGGTTATCGTATCTACAACAGGTAAAACTTCACGCGAAATATTTGAAATACGAGAAAAAAATAACGAACCTCATTATAAAGATTTTTTAACGGTTGGTTCAATGGGGCATTGTTCTTCCATAGCGTTAGGCATTGCGCTTTCTCAGGCCAAAAGAAAAGTAATCTGTATTGATGGAGACGGGGCATTTTTAATGCACTTGGGTGCATTATCAACCATTGCTAAAATTCAACCGAGCAATTTTTACCATATATTGATGAATAATTACGTTCATGAATCGGTTGGTGGACAAAAAACGGCGATAGATTCGATAGATGTTAAAGGTTTAGTAAGAGCAACAAATTATAAAAATATAATTGGCGTTGATACAACTGATGAACTAATAAAAAATATGGGCGATTTTTTTAAAAATATTGGTCCCAGTTTTTTAGAAATTAAACTTAATCCGGGCTCAAGAACTGATTTGGGTCGGCCGACCATTAAACCGACAGATAATAAACGTAATTTAATTGAATTTTTAAAAAATAAATAATATTTCATCTATATCTAATTCTTATGTATTATAATCCTGTAAAAGTTATTGAAACTGATAATTGGCGTGCTGTTTTAACTAAATTCGTATCTAAACTAAATATTAACAGCCCATTAATTATTGCATCTCCGGGTAATATTAAACGAAATAAATTGATAGATATATTTGATGATAGGATTATTTTTAGTGAAATTGAAAATAATCCGACATTTGAAAGCTGTCAACGGGCAATTGATTTTGGTAGAAATAATAATTACGATGGTGTTATAGCTTTAGGCGGTGGTTCGGTCATGGATACTGCCAAAACAGTAATGACAGCCATTGGAACAGGGATTTACAAATTAGAGGAATTATTAACTATAAACACACCATTTCCACATCGGATACCGGCAATATTTATTCCAACAACACATGGTACCGCAAGCGAAGTAACAATGTGGGGTACCATTTGGAAAATGACGGAAAAGCGAAAATATTCAATTGCGTATCCTGAATTATATCCGGATGTAGCAATTTTGGATGGTTCACTTACCTTGAGTTTGCCGTTAGATCTGTCAATTACAACAGTTTTAGATGCGTTAAGTCATTGTTTCGAAGCTATTTGGAATAAGAACGCCAATCAAAAATCTACAGATTATGCAATTGAGGCAATAAGTATTATTCTTCAAAATGTTGAACTATTAAAAAAGAATCCACATGATATTGAAATACGGAATAAGTTATTGAAAGCCTCCAATTTTGCAGGATTGGCATTCTCAAACACAAAAACTGCTGCCGCACATTCAATGAGCTATCCATTGACAATTTCCTATCGTATTCCTCACGGTATTGCTTGTTCAATACCGATCATACCGTTGTTAAGAATCAATGAAGTTGCAATAAAAATAGCACTTGAAAAGATTTACAGAAAATTACATGTGCAAAAATTATCGGATTTAGAAAAATTAATTTTACAAATTCCCAACGGTATTATTGATTTTACATTGTCAAAATGGGGAGTAAAACAAACTGATATAAAAGATTTAACAGAGCGAGCTTTTACAAAAAGTAGAATGGCAAATAATATTATTGATTTAAATAATGACGATATACTTCGGGTGTTAAAAGAAGTCTATTAAATATAATGGCTGCTGACAGGCTTAGATACCTATTTTTTGTTACAAAACCTTATTCATTTTCAATCTTGAAACCAATTGATCAATTTATTAACAGCTCCAATGGAGGCGAAACTGCTTGGTTTACGGCGAGTACTGCGTCAGATATTATTCCAGACGGGAAATGTTTAAAGACGAGTGAAGAAGTGCTGGCCTATAATCCCGATGTAGTTTTAGTTCCCGGTAATATCGTTCCAAGTTATTGGCCGGGTATAAAAGTGCAAATCTTTCATGGTATGGATGACGAAGTAAAAGGATTTTATAAAATTAACGGTCAATTTGATTTATATTGTACCCATAGTCAAGAATCAACAAAACGATTCAAACAATTGGCTCAAAAGTACAAGTACTTTACTGTTGAAGAAACCGGATGGCCAAAACTTGATCCGTTATTTACTAAAATAAATTTTAACCTAAACACAAATGGAAATCTTGTTAAGAAAATTGGACTTGATCCTAACAAACCAATTTTACTATATGCACCAACATTTCCACCTAAATATACATCCGCAAGTAAATTATTGGCAGAGATTACAAAATTAAAAGATAAGTATCAGTGGTTAATAAAATTCCATGATCTAATGGATCAAAAAATTCATAATAAATATCGTGATTTAGTCAGTGATTCATTTATAATAATTGATGACAGTAACATATTACCGTATTTTGATATTAGCGCTGTATTAATTACAGACACATCTTCAGTTGCCTATGAATTTTTACCTTTGGATCGTCCAATAATCACTTATAAAGCAATTGCCTGTATTGATAAAGGAATAAATATTATTGATGCAAAGGATTTGCTTGGAGCAATAACAAGATCATTATTAGATCCGACAGAATTTTCTGAGAATCGTCAATTTTATTTAGATGAAATTCATTCCTACAAAGATGGCAGATCATCAGAACGAGTGATCACGGCAATTGAAAATTCGATTTCCACGAATATATTTAGGCAGTTAAAATCAAAGCCAAAGAATTGGATACGTAATCGAAAAATAAAAAAGATGCTTCAAGATTAAGTGAAATCAATGGTAAAAACTAAAATTCTATTTAAAATGTTTTATCTTTATCACAAAGCGGCATACGATCCATTAATTGATATTTTTAGTGCTGATTCACAATATGATGTTGCTATATCACTTACGAATGAGATAAC
>SDBT01011909.1_pt1 | contig 13978 bp, 14 predicted proteins | sample 2277101 | NCBI WGS metagenome assembly SDBT01 (sample SAMN10404973, study PRJNA504765) | marine sediment metagenome | isolation source: marine sediment core GS10_PC15, 103 cmbsf | place: Arctic Ocean: Southern Knipovich Ridge | collected 2010 | reverse complement strand
CTGCCATGGCATATTTAAGCTCCTTTGCAAAGGAGCTTAAATATGCCCTAAAAGCGCTACCTATGTCTCTTCCATATCTGTAACCCATCTCATTGCCAACTACACAAGCAAGCAGTGCCACCCAATCTAATAATTCCGAAACCACAAAGAGCCTTCGGGCTCTTTTTTTTGCTCAGTAGTGTAAGTAATTAAATCTGTTAAGATTATCGCGTGAACTGTCAAACACTTGCACAAGATGTCGTTCTGATAACAGACTGCCCTCACCCGGCCCGGCAGCAGGGGGTATGTCCTGACATTGCAGCTATCGGCATCCACAGCCTGCTGATAATCGCCGACGACCCAACGCCGTGTTCGATGGGATTGGCTTCGGGCTTGTGGTGTTACATTCTTCCGCTGGCTGACCCGCTCCAGCCATCTGCTTACGAGATGCAGTGCATTTCGGATTTCGCTGAAAATGAAAAGTCACACGGAAGAAAGTTGGGAGTTTGGGTTCAGGAGGACAAAGTCCGCCCCCAGATTTGCCAGGCCATTACGGACGCCTCCAATAAGAATCCCACGGAGCGCATTCTTCCTTCCAAGCACAATAGTATTTGCTGTAGGAGCTTCCACCCGGAAGGTTGCGACGGACGGTTTGTCTGTCACGCAGCCCCGGCTGAGGCCGCACAGCAAATCATCGAAGACGGCTTCATTTACTCCAAGCATCGGCTTACCGGCTTGGGCTTGGACGAATTAGCCGACCAGGGAACATGGGGCGATCCGGCTGATTACTTCGATTACGTTGCACTGGCACGCGGTAACTGCGTAGCTCCTGACATCGTCGCAATGAGCAGACAATTTGGCCGCGATTTGAGCCCTCAGGAGGCTGACGAGGGATTCTTCCCGGGGGTGCGATTCTTCTTTGATCTTGCGAGCCTCATGCAACATCCGCGCGCCGTTTGGGATGGCATCCACCCCATCAAGATCCGCGACAACTTGGAGCTTAACGGTAACATCTGCGCGGTTGTAGCCCCGGAGTTTTACCCCAATGGCGGAAAACTACACCTGCAAACCTCCACACATTTGAACAACAAAATAATCTATCTTGACCATCACAAGCTCCCTTCCCTGATGCTTTGGAGCAATGCCGCACTGGAAGCGGTTGAAACCTGAGTTGATCTTCCCCTCAGTCGATCTGAACCAGCTTTCTGGCGAAGGCTTTGAATTGTTTTTCGAAGGCGGGCAGATCGTCGGAGATGTAGTACTTAAAGTACGGCTCAGCTACCGTGCGGTTGTAGATCCTGCCCATGCGGTGGAGTTGTTTGAATGCATGTCGCGGCACGCCCATAGCCTCGTGCAGCCGCCCGGCGGCGGCATCGGCAAATAGCCTTTTTAGCCCCACATGATAGGCAGGCACTGAGCGGATAAACTGCACCAGTGCCCAGAGCTGGCCATAGTAACCGACGGCCTTTTCCGTGAAATTCCTCGAAATAGCGTCCCCGGAATCCATCGGCAGGAGAGTCTCGATCGAGATCCAGTAGTTCTGGACGATTGCATTTCGCAAGTGGTTAAACCTGGACACGTTGCGGGCCGGCGTGAACTTGACCGTATCGCCGATAATCTCGTAACCTTCAGCCGTTGCGCCAAAGCCTTCCTCCAGCCACATAGGCAGGCGGTCGACCAGCCGGCGCGAAAGAAACTGGTGCATCCCCTCGTGCGAAGCAACGCTCATCGTACCAAGCCCGCCTAGATCCCAGAACACGCACACGCCACGGAAGCAGTATCCGCCGGCGGAAATCGAAAGGTATATGTTCGATTGGCCTTTGGTTATCGCTTTGGTTAAGGCAGCCCACTCGTTGCGATTGCCCATCAGGTAAATTGGCATCGGCTCGGGCGGGGGAAGGGATGGCAGGCCCGTAAGCGACAAGTAATTATCGTGGGCAGCCTCCATGAAACCGGGAATATATTTGAGCAAGGCCCTGTTGCGGGAAGTAGTGAATATCCGGTAATGGTCTGTAGTGATGGCCTGGCCCTGGGAACTATCGCTATTCCAGGGCTCGACATGCGTCTGTACGATCATGGGCGCACCGAAGCTAACAGGCTCGGGCGAGCCGCAACCAGCCAATGACGACAGTGCCGAAAATGCCGTCAACGCTACGAATAATGCCAGGGTACCTGCTTTCACAACGGCTATTCTACCAGAGCCAAATGCGAAATGCCTCGAAATACCCAATCGGCCAAGGGCAAATTCGTGCAGGAATTCGGTTGCCAGGGCCGATCAATTGCCCATATCATCTTAACTGCAGATCTTACTTAAGAAGGTGCCGGCCAATCCTTCAGGCGGCGTATGAAACCTCTCGTTCAATGAGGCGGCTTCGGTATGAAATTTAGATTCCTGACTGGGTTTTTAGTTTTGGCTGTGGGTGGAGCATCGGTTCTGGGGGCGCCGCTAGCAGATAAACTTCCCGGCCGGGCCGTCGCCTACGCCGGATGGGCAGGACGCAACCTTACCTTCGATGGATCGATGCTGGGCCAGTTGCTCCAGGAGCCTGCCGTCGCCCAGGCAGCGGGACAGGCCATAAGTGAAATCGTCGGCCAGATATCGCCAGACAGCGCCGCCGGATTGTCCGCCCTGACCAAATTAGCCCAAATCGCCTGGCAGAGACCTATGGCCTGTGCCATTTACAGCGCCGACCCGATTACTGCCGAGACGTTGCCGACGGCGATATTGCTGATCGACCTGGGGGACCAGAAGGACCCCTTCGCAGCCAAGCTCGACGAATTGATTGAAGCCATCTCCGATAAAATGGTCGTCACCAAAGAATCCGAAGGGATCATTACCTATCGCGTGATCAAACTGAAAGGCGTTACGCTTTTTATGGGTTACTCCCAGCAGATGTTCTTCGTCTGCACTAACCCCAAATTACCCGACATGCTCAGCCAGCTAGCCCCGGCCCAGTCTCTCGAAGCCGACGAGGTTTTCTCAACCTGCTACCAAGCCGTCACCGGGGAAAACGAGCAGTTTGCCGCCTACCTCGATGTCTCAGCCGCGATGGACCTGATCGAAAAGCGAAACGCAACCGCAGGCCTGGGCGAGGTAACCGAAATCGCGACGAAATCTTCTGCCCGCTCGATTGTAGATGCACTTGGCCTTGGGAAGATGACCAACGTAGCTGCGAGTATGCAGATACGCCAACGAGGGATTTACTCCAAGACACGACTCTTCTCCCCCGGCCCACATGAAGGGTTGTTAATGAGCCTTTCCGGGGCCACCCTCTCCGAAGCCGACCTTGCAGTAATCCCTGCCGACGCCATCGTCGCCGGAGCAATTAAATTAGCGCCCATTTCCGCGCTGGATGAAGCAAGGAAAGTCGCCGAAGCGATCTGGCCTTCATCGTCAATGATTATCGATGCCATACTCGCAAGTTGGACTGAACACCTTGGCGTCTCGATCGAAAACGATTTATTAGGCAGTCTCGGCGATACATGGATACTGGCCAGCGCACCAGGTTTCGGCGGGTTTGCTACCGGCACGGTAATGTCCGTCAGCATTGCCGATGAGGAAAAGTTCGCCGCAGCCCTGGTCAAGGCTGAACAAGCAATTGTCGGGGCCCAAACTCAACCGTCTCAATTTGACCCTCAGATCCAACCACAACTGAGTATTGCGACATATAAGGCTGGGCGGGTGGAAATCCGTTACCTGATCGCGCCGGAATATTTCCAGGGGATCACTCCGGCATGGTGTATCCATCAGGGAAGGTTCTACCTGGCAGGCTGGCCCCAGATTCTGGATTCAGCCATCCACAGCAACGAAGCCCAGCAACTGACAGGCGATCCGGAGTTCTCCCGCGTCTCAGATATGGTCTCCAAAGCAGCTTCAGCTATTATTTACGTCGATGATCGAGCGCTTATCCGCAGCTTGTACCCAATCGCACTTATGGCAGGGGCAGCCGTTCGCTCAAAAGCACCTCGAGACAACACGAACCTCTATTGGCCACTGGCTCTTTGGAAGCTGGAAAAATACGCCTCAGGCCAAATAACCGTCGCCAGTGCAGACGCAACGGGCCTTACTTTCGAAAGCTTCGGCAGTTCACCAATCAACTCTGCAACCGGAGCAGGTTTGATTACCTTGTCGGTACTGGTGCCCTCATTGATGGAAGCAAGGCAACAAGACGCAGATACACCCGAACCGATCGACACTGAACCTGTTGAATAGTCGGGCGCTGGAGTCTTTTCAGCCTTCATGTAGTGAATTGAGCGGAGCGCCGGCGAGGCTGGCAAGGAAAGCGTAGATAGCAAGGCCTTATACGGCTTGTGATTAGGGGCTGTTGCTTAATTCAAATTGAGGCACAGGCCCTAATCAGGCGCAGTATAGCCTATCGTAGTATCGCGACGCTTTTTTGCGTTGGCGAGGAATCTTTCGATTCCCTTGGCATCACTGGCATCGAGAAGGTCCCGCAAGACCATCAGATTCTCATCCAGCTTATCCACAGCTGCCAGCATTGCCTTGCGATTCGTCATCAAAATGTCGCGCCACATTTCGGGGTCGCCGCTGGCCAGGCGGGTAGTATCAAGAAAACCTGAGGCTGAAACTTCTAAATCCGCCGTCTCAGGCAGCATCATTAAAAGCCCAGCTACAACGTGTGGCAGGTGCGAGACTCTAGCCAGTGACCTGTCATGGGCGGCCGGGGTCATTTGAACTGTTTTCATCCCCATGTCGCGCCAGAGCTTTTCTGCTGCCTTCACCAGGCTGGCAGGTGTTCTCGCAGTTGGGGTTACAATGCAGCACTCCCCCGCAAACAGGTCAGCTTGGGCGAAGGTTGGTCCCTTCTGCTCTGATCCTGCCATCGGATGGCTGCCTACGAAGGGCCCATCGGGGCCTAGGATGCTCGAAGCGGTACGAACTACAGTAGCCTTGGTTGAACCCACATCGGTGACGAGGGCCCCGCGTTTAAGCACCCCAGCGATATCGCTCAGGTAGCGGGCGAAGGCCCCTACCGGTGTCGCCAGGATAATCAGGTCCGACCTTGCCGCCGGCTGGGCTGCGTCGAAATGGGCGGTATCGATCGCACCGATAGCCAAGGCCTCATCGAGGCTCTTTTGACGCCTTCCTACTCCGGCGACTACGATATCGGGATATTGTGCCTTTAGGGCAAGGCCTATCGACCCACCCAGCAGGCCAACTCCGACAATCGTAACGTGCTTTGGGTTTCTCCGTACCATATCTGCTGAAGCTTAGCAGGTTTGGCCCCTCACGGTCAATGCTCTGACGGGCCTGCGCTGGGGAGTTTTCCCTTGCAATTACAGCCATTATAGCGGTACGCTTATGTAGCGGACGCCGAGAGCGTCCGTTGTGATTAAGGTGACCGACGGTTGATCCTGGATCGGCTGTTTCGATAACTGGAAGCTTAGAAAGTGCCGGAAGTCCCAATCGATTTCGATTCAAATTGAGGGGACAAGATAATATGGCAATCGACACCAACGGCGGCTTGGCCAATGGCCATCAACTGCCTTTTGAAAAACCAATTGCGCGTCTCCAACGGCAGATTGCAGAGTTGGAATCGTCTCAGGCTGACAGTGGCAGAGACTTCGCCAAGGAGATCCGCCATCTGCGCACCCAGCACGTTGCGCTTCTGAGGAAGACCTACAAGAATCTGTCAGCCTGGGAGACCGTTCAGGTCTCTCGTCACCCCGCAAGACCGCTGGCGGGGGACTATATCGAGCGGATCGTTAAGAATTTCGTAGAGTTACACGGTGACAGGCGATTTGCAGATGATAAGGCCCTTCGGTGTGGGCTGGGCAGTATAGGCCCGGAAAAGATTGTACTGATTGCCCAGCACAAGGGCCGAGATACCAAAGAAAAGATCGAATGCAATTTCGGCATGTGCCATCCGGAAGGTTATCGCAAGGCTTTGCGGGTGATGAAGCTGGCTGAGAAATTCTCTCTGCCGGTGGTAGCGCTGATCGACACGCCGGGAGCATATCCAGGGGTGGATTCCGAAGAACGGGGTGTAGCAGAAGCCATTGCAGTTAATCTTCGGGAGATGTCCCGGCTGAGGACGCCGATAATCTGTGTGGTCATCGGCGAGGGCGGCTCGGGTGGTGCACTTGGTATTGGGGTCGGTGATCGGATAGCTGTTCTCGATTTTGCCTATTACTCGGTAATCTCTCCGGAAGGTTGTGCGAGTATCCTCTGGCGTACGGGCGAGAAGGCCCCTGAGGCAGCTGAGGCTCTGAAATTGACCGGCAAGCACCTGCAGAAGCTGGATATCATCGACGAAATCGTGCCCGAACCACTCGGCGGAGCCCATCGAAATCCACACGAAGCTGCAGCAAATCTTGAGCGGTTCATTCTCACTACGTTACGGCAGCTCAAAAGAGTCCCGACCGATCAACTCGTCCAGGACCGCTACGAGCGATGGCGCCGTATGGGTAAAGTCCTCCATGTCCAACCCTCCCAGCATCCCGTCAGCCAGAAATAGACATTCGCCTAGCCAAGAAAGTAAAATACCCAATCCGACAGTGGGTTTCTCGCCAAGGTTTATTTTTGGCTTGGGTAGGTAGTTAGCTAAGTATCTGTATTAATCTTAACCGCCTGGAATATAATGGGGACTTAGTGGATATTTGAGGCCCTTGATGGCTTTGGAATCCAATACAATTAGGCTAGGCTTGAAGAGCTTTACCTGTGGTGTAACCGCCGGGAATAGGTTCGCTTTGACACGGTCGGGTATTAATCCGGCAGCAGATCTGGATGACTTCCAGGATTTATTTTATGGAGGCCGGGCCGATGGTAATTAATGAGCTTTTGAAATTTCTGAATGAGTTTTGGGCGGTGCTTTCGGACATGGCCCCCTACCTGCTGTTCGGCTTTTTGGTAGCGGGGATTCTGTCAGAGTTGATCTCACCGCATTATGTAGAGCGCCATCTGGGCGGTCGCGGCTTTTGGCCGATACTCAAGGCCTCTGCTGTAGGCGTGCCTCTGCCGTTGTGTTCGTGTGGTGTGATTCCCGTTGCAGCTTCATTGCGGCGCCATGGTGCGAGCAAGGGTGCGACGACTGCATTCCTTATGGCAACGCCTCAAGATGGTGTCGACAGCATATTAGTTACGTTTAGCCTGCTGGGGCCGATTTTCGCCATATTCCGGCCAATTGCTGCACTTGTAAGCGGCGTGATTGGCGGATCTCTGGTATCGATATTTGCCCATGAGGAGGTAGCCTATAAACCCGACGATGACGAGGAAGATGATAGCCAGCGGCTGCGTAACCCGATCTTGCGGATGTTGAAATACGGTTTTGTTACGCTGGCTGAGGACATAGGTCGATCACTACTGATTGGCCTGGTAATCGCAGCGTTGATCTCCGCCTTCATACCCGGAGACTATTTCGCCAAGTATATCCCGCCGGGGCTGGGGCAAATGTTGGTGATGATGCTGGCTGGTATCCCGGTTTATGTTTGCGCGACGGCATCAGTGCCGATTGCCTTTTCCTTGATCGTGGCGGGGATATCTCCCGGTGCAGCTCTGGTCTTCCTTATGACTGGCCCGGCTACAAATGCGGCGACACTGATGACGATCTGGAAGGTAATGGGCCACAAGACAGCCGTTATTTATCTGTCTACCGTTGCGGGAACGGCGTTGGTTTCCGGGTTGCTTCTCGATGGCGTGTTTGAATATACGGGTCTGGCTGCTGAGCCTGTGATGGGCTGGATGCTACCACCGGCGATCAAGTCAGCCAGTGCTGTAGCTCTGCTTGGATTACTTGCTGTGGCGATCATAAGGCCCCTGATCTCGCGAAGTGCGATCCCCCTCGAGCAGCAGCGCGGAGCTAAGCGAATAAAAGTTACCGGCATGACGTGCAACCATTGTGCAATGGCGGTCCAGAGGGCGTTGGTTAGCTGTCATGGCGTCAAGGCTGCGAGCGTTCACCTCCATAGCGGGACGGCCGAGATTGTTGGCTCGGATTGGAAATTCGAAGATTTGAAACAAGCGATTAAAGAGCTTGGCTACGAAGCCGAACAAATACAACAAGAGGATCAATAGATATGGCAGATCAATGCTCCTGCAATGAATCCGGTAAAAGTATCCCCTCAGCTGAGGCGCTAAAGCTAAGTGAATTGGTCGAATATGCCGAGGGTTCGATCGTTTCGCGCACACTGGCCGAGACTCCTGGCGGGACAGTAACGCTTTTCGCCTTTGATGCCGGGCAGGGCCTTTCCGAGCACTCAGCCCCGTTCGATGCGATGGTTCAGGTGCTCGATGGGTCCGTTGAGTTGGTAATTGGTGGTAAGTCCGTCCCAGCCCGTGCAGGTGAGTTGGTTGTCATGCCCGCAAATGTTCCACACGCGGTGCGGGCTACAGAGCAGTTCAAAATGCTGCTTATAATGTTAAAGAAGTGATCTCCTAACTTAACAGGAAGTGCGATGATGACGGATAATAAAACTTCGAGCAAAACTCCAGGACGCCAAAACAGGCTGATTTTGCTTGGCTTTATAAGTTTGGCTCTGGTGTTGGCCTTTTTGCCGAAAGGTTGTCGCAGGTCCAACGAGGAACCGAGCACACTTAAGAATGTCACGCCCATTGAAACGACGGAGCAATTTGAAACAAAGGTGCTTGGCGTGGATGGGCTGAAGGTGGTGGATTTTTACGCCGTCTGGTGCCCGCCTTGTAAGGTGTTGGCCCCGATTCTGGAGGACCTCGCAGGTGAGTATAAGGGCAAGGTTGCGTTTTATAAGGTCGATGCTGAACAGCTGACAGATTTGTCGGCTCGCTACAAGGTCGAAGCGTATCCGACGGTTATTATGTTTGATTCAGCCGGGCCGGTACATAGATGGGTAGGTCTTGGCAAGCGGTCTATGTACAAAGATACGATTGATGAGCACATTGCTGCCCAGCCAGGCCAGCGGGAAAAACTAACCCCCACGGAAAAATAAAATAACTAAAAAGTGCAATCGGCCGGTTGCCAATTGACCGGTTGTTGGAAAGGGGTGGTATTATGATCTCCAAGACAATGTCCGATGCGATTAACAAGCAGATCAATGCCGAGTTGTATTCGTCGTATTTGTATTTGTCCATGGCCGCTTATTTTGAATCGATAAACCTGCCCGGCGCTGCCCATTGGATGAACATTCAGGTCCAGGAAGAACTAGGCCACGCAGTGAAGTTGTTTAACTTTGTCAACGAGCGTCGCGGGCGGGTGGTATTGACAGGTATCGAAGGGCCACCGAGCCAATGGGATTCGCCCATGGTGGCATTTGAAGCGGTGTTGGAACATGAGCAAAAAGTTACCGCCCTGATCAACAATTTGGCAGACCTGGCCGTGACGGAGAAGGACCATGCCTCCGGCATTTTCTTACAATGGTTCGTTACTGAGCAGGTAGAGGAGGAATCTTCCGCCGATGCTATTATCCAGAAGATGAAGCTGGCTGGTGATGCACCTGGGGCGTTGTTGATGTTAGATCAGGAATTAGCAGCCAGGCCCGCACCGACCATGCCAACTGAAGGACAGTAAGAACCACAAAGGATCTCGAGCCCGATGATGATATTTAACGCTGTCGATATTTTTAAGATGGCCGAAGAGATCCAGCGCGAAGACGCAAAGTCTTACCGCTAAGCCGCAGAAAATGCACGATGTGATACAGCCAGGGAGATTGCTGGTTGAGCTGGCGTCAATGGAAGACGAGCATCTCGATACCTTTGCCCGGATGCGAGGCCAGCTTTTTGGTGCTGAGACAAAGGCGATGGGCACAATCGTGTCCGTCGCTTTTATATTATTGGGACCGAAGTTGCTTTTAAGCTAACCGGCTAGCCGCCTTCTGATGTAACCGGCCAGGCCGGCCATTGCTGATACGACCCCCACTGCCGTTGCCGGTTCGGGAATCGGATTGCTGAAGGTTTCATTATCATCCGGGTGATCTTTATTCGTGTTGTTATGGTTTGCCGAAGTCGTCAGCGCCACTGCGAAAAACGGTTCTGTCAGCCCTGTAATTGAGGAAAATTCATCCCACGGCATTGCTGCGTCAAGGAAGGCATCGTCATCACCACCAAAGTTCGAGCCATCACCGGCAGTACTCCATCGCCGCCACATGGCCAGGTCGGTTGAAGACCAGAACGCGTTCGTGCCGTCGAACTCTACTGGATCTGTTCCAGGCGGAATCGCAAAAGGTGGCCCTGGAGAGGTGGCGATTACAAACTCCAACCTGCTATCTGTTTTGTTATCCAGTTGGAGCGACCAATTGGCCCCGCCGTCCAGATCGGTATCCAACACAAACTGCCAGACCGAGTTTTTGCCTAACCCGTTTTGGTGCAGCCGCATCCTGAACATCAGGATATCGTCGCTGGTTCCCGCCGATCCCATATCGTCGATATGCCAGAACCCGGCCGTGTGAGTGCTATCACCGACGACATCAACCCAGTCAGGGTTTTCGTCATTTAAGGCATCGGCGTAAAAACCGGGTCCCCGCTGGAGAGGTGTCCATGCGCCCTCTGAGGGCCAGGTTACCGCCTGGATTTGACAAACACTGACTGCAATTACCAGAGACACTGTTCCCAGTAAAAAGTAGAAATTTCTCATGACCACCCCTTATCATTCCTGATGGTTTACTACAGATTATTGAAGTGTTTTTTCCACCCTCAATTCTAGCACACAGATTGTTTTTTTAGGGGGAAAAATTGATTTTTATCTCCCCGCCAAAACTGGGGCGTTGCAGCTTGGACCAAACTTGCTATTAAGCTAACCTACTGGCCGGCTTCTGATGTACCACACCAGACCCGCCATAACGGAAAGCCACCCCCCACTGCTTCAGATATAGCCATTGCGACCGCAGACACTTCCGAGTAGTCTATACTTGCCCAAGTTGGGGTGGGCAAATCATGTGACGGCGGGAGTGTAAGCATTGTGGGAAGTGACTGACAATGTGGGAATGGCCCATTCGTGATGGACCGAACATCGTTGGGCATTGAAGTCTTGAGCAATATCATAGTGGGCACATCTATAACAGTGTTGGGTCCTGTGACTAAGGAGAAAAAGCCATGGCTCGAGTTTTATTAGACAAGCAAACTAAGAAGGAAATTCTTAATGCCCGCTCTATGATCCAGAGGGCGGAAAAAGCAAACTGCAATGAAGCTGATACTCGTCGCAGAATCGAGCGGATTTTTGAAGGGCTTATGGGGTACCATGCCTTCAAGCATCTCTCACGAGAACGTGCGGTGCGTGGGGCCGGGGAAACAGAACATGTTGATTTCACAATTCAACTTGAAGAAGGAGAATCCGGCAAGCCGGAGATCATGGTCGAGATTAAGCGTGTCTGTGTCAATCTCGCTCCGAAGCATCTTAAACAGGTTTCTTCTTATGCGATTAATGCCGGGTGCGAATGGATTCTCTTGACCAATTCAAAGGAATGGAGGGTGTATCATGTATCGTTCGGGCAGCCTCCTGTCACCAAACTTATCCACAGTTGGAATATCCTGACAGATGACGTCTCGACCTTGGCAAAGCGATTTGCACTACTCTCGTATAAGAACTTGAAGAAAGGTGGCTTAGACGATCTCTGGCAGAAGACAAACGTCTTGCATCCTCGGAATCTCTTACAGGCAATGCTTTCGGTGTCTGCCCTCAATGCAGTCAGACGCGAATTGCGAAAGGATTCAGATGTCCTTCTTTCACCTGAGGATATCGTTTCTGGCGTGCGACGGCTTTTGAATGAAACGGCTTTAACGGAGCTCGATGATGCACACTTTTCCATACCCGAAAAAAAGAAACGGAAAAAACGCAAGACGGTGAAGGCCCTCGAATCGGTGCCAGAGGCTGCAGCGGTCGGCCTGCTTCACGGTTCAGAAGGAGTTTCAGAAACAACCTTGCTTGGCAGAGGAATAGATCAACCCCAAGAATCTGCCAACTAACTATCTTTCGAAGCGCGGGCTGATTACCCGTTCGATCCCAGCTTAGCAGCGTTCTTGGCTGCCAGATCTATCGCCAGTTCGATAGCGCAGATAATTGATGACGGGTCTGCGGTGCCCTTGCCTGCTATGTCGAAGGCTGTGCCGTGGTCCGGTGATGTTCTGATAATCGGCAGGCCGAGCGTTACGTTGACAGCCTGCCTCCAGGCCAGCAGCTTAATCGGAATCAGCCCCTGGTCGTGATACATCGCAATTACGCAGTCGTATTTGCCCTCGACGGCCTTTACAAACACCGTGTCAGCCGGGAATGGCCCGTCTACATCGATTCCAGTCTCGCCGGCCATGAGAATAGCCGGGCGAATGATACGTGATTCCTCATCGCCGAATCTGCCGTCTTCGCCGGCGTGGGGATTAAGGCCTGCAACTGCGATACGCGGGGCTTCGATCCCGAACCACTCCCGCAGCGCCCTGTCAGCCAGTTCAATCGGATTGAATACGCAGCCGATGGTAAATTTATTGCGAATTTCGAACAGCGGCTGATGAATCGTAGCCAGCACTACCTTCAGCGGGGGCGATACGAACATCATAGCCACATGCTTGGCCTTGAGTTTCTTGGCAAGCAATTCAGTGTGGCCGGGGTACTGCTTATATCTGGCGTATTTCCAGGATAGTTTCGATATTGGGGCCGTTACCATCGCATCGATCAGGCCAGTGGCAGCTGCGTCGATTGCATCCTCACAAAATGCCATGGACGACTGGCCACCGATTCGACTGGGCCCGCGGGGCATGACGATAGGAAGATTGAACTCGTCGTAGTCCAGAACGACGAGATCTTCGCTGAACCGCATGATGTCTTCATGGTGTTCGCGACGGAATCGTAGGTTAAGTTCGCACTTGTCAGCGAGGTAAGCGATCTGCTCGGAGAAACCGAAAATTACAAACCGTGCCCTTTCGCGCAGTTGCCTCTGAGCAAGCGCCTTGACGATGATCTCGGCTCCTATGCCGCACGGATCGCCTGCCGTGATTCCAATGATAGGTTTGTTAATCTGCATTGGTTGAAAAGAAGCGATATGCCCGGTGAGATTGTCCCGGGGCAAAACTAATGTCTAAGGTTATTCAAAGCCGGCCTGTAAGAGCTTCTCCAGCGTCAATCCCCCACCGGAGGAATTAGCCCGCCCTACCAACTGCATCAGGTACTTGCGGACGTACTTACCTAGTATATCGGTCTCGATGTTGACCTTATCGCCCGGTGCGAGCTCGCTAAGCATCGTTGAATTCAACGTCTCGGGTATCAAAGCCACCGAGAACGTGCCCCGGCCGACGTCTACCAACGTCAGCGACACGCCGTCGACTGTTATCGAGCCCTTGGGCACCATCTGGTCGGTCAGGCCCGACTCGCAGGAAAACTCCATTACATACTGTCCGCCCTGATTAACTCGCTGCAACTGGGCCAGGCTGTCGACGTGGCCCTGGACAAGGTGGCCGTCCAGGCCCTGATCGGCGCGAAGGGCGAGTTCGAGGTTAACACTGTCACCAGGGGCGAACCGGCCCAGTTTTGTTTTCGCCAGGGTCTCAGCTGCGACGTCGAAAGTAGCCTCGTTGCCGGAGATACTCGTAGCGGTCAGGCAAGCGCCCATGACAGCTACGCTGTCGCCGATGGCCAAGCTGTCAGCCAGCAGGCCTATCTGCAGCGTAAGCTTGCGCGGGCTCGGGCCGCTTGCAAGAGAGACAACCTTGCCGATATGTCTTATGATTCCTGTGAACATTACTTACTATGCTATCGGCAGCGGCCGGTTCGTGCACACCTATTTCCACTAAATAGGTAATCCCGGCAGGAGCGATAGTGCGGACAGGTTGAAGTTCAGGCCTGCTAAACTTGATCAGCCAGAAGGTGCGTACCGGCTTTCTCCAAGGGGCCCAAAAGGTTAGAATGCCTAGCTGTTCAACAGTAGTTTTTTAGGGAATTTTTTTACGCGTATAGTTAGTTGTTTCGCTTCAAGTAGCTGGAATGCGTGATTGTTCATCAGGCATTTATTAGGGACATAATATGCGAGTAGGGTTAATTGGTCCGCCCCAATCGGGCAAGAGTACGTTGTTTTCCGCAATAGT
>SDBT01011908.1_pt1 | contig 13979 bp, 9 predicted proteins | sample 2277101 | NCBI WGS metagenome assembly SDBT01 (sample SAMN10404973, study PRJNA504765) | marine sediment metagenome | isolation source: marine sediment core GS10_PC15, 103 cmbsf | place: Arctic Ocean: Southern Knipovich Ridge | collected 2010 | reverse complement strand
CTCTTCTTCGCTTCGTCTTATTTCGTCATAATATAGCACCTTCATATTGAACCCTCTTGCTCGTTGGGCTAGTTCCACACCTATGCGCCCCAGCCCAATAATACCCAAGGTAGTATGATGAATATCCTGCCCCAGCAGTAGCATAGGCCCCCAGGTTTTCCATTGTCCTTTTTTGGTAAATGCATCAGCCTCGGCCACACGTCTAGCAGCAGCCATGAGCAGGGCGAAGGCAAAATCGGCAGTGGTCTCAGTCAGTACTCCCGGTGTGTTCCCGACCACTATGCCACGCTTGGTCGCTTCGGCAACATCGATATTGTCGTATCCTACTGCCAGATTGCTTATTACCTTTAGCCTGGGCGCCGCTTGCATAACTGAGGCATCAATCTTGTCAGTCAGCAGGGTTAGTAGGCCATCAACATCCCGGACTTCTTCTAAAAGCGACTCGCGTGGCGGAGGTAATTCCCCCGACCACACCTTCATCTCGGCGACCTGGGCAATCATATCTAGCGCCTTTTGAGCTATCATACGAGTAACATAGACTTTTGGTTTTGTCATTTCTCTCCTCCGTCAGCAATATTATCTAGTTACAGGCTAGGGACTAACTTAAAAAGTAGCGAGCTAGGCTTTAAGTTTCGCTACCGCCATCTCTATTCTCTTCAAAGCCTTCTCGAGGTTTTCCATTGAGTTGGCGTAAGATAATCTGATGTAACCTTCACCGTACTTTCCAAAATCAGTACCAGAGAGCGTTGCTACCCCGGTTTCATTTAGAAGGTAATTGGCTAACTGGCTACTATCCATGCCCAACTTTTTGACATTGGGAAACACATAGAAGGCACCCTTAGGGCGACGACAGCTTATACCCGGAATGGCATTTAATCCGTCAACTATTAGGTCACGTCGTTTTTTGAATTCAGCTACCATGCTAGCTATGCTATCCTGCGGGCCGGTCAGCGCCTCTATGCCTGCGTGTTGGATAAAAGTTGCCGTGCAGGATACGCTGTTTGCAATCAAACCAACGATAGGGTCAACCAGCTCTGGTGGCATAACGGCATAGCCCAGCCGCCAGCCAGTCATGGCGTAGGTCTTGGAAAAGCCATTTAATATAATAGTCCTATCCAGCATGCCAGGTAGGCTGGCAATGCTGGAAGGCTCTCCTTCATAAATAATGTGCTCGTATACTTCATCAGAAAGAACAATAATATCATGCTCTTGAGCAATATCAGCTATAGCGTGGATGTCATCTAACTCTAGGACCCCACCGGTAGGGTTCTGAGGGGAGTTGATAATAATGAGCTTGGTGTGTGGGGTTATTTTAGACCTTAGCTCATCTATATCAAAACGAAAATCCAGGTCCTCCCTAAGTGGAATGGGTACTGGTTTAGCACCAACAAAGTTGATCATTGATTCATAAATAGGAAAGGCCGGGTTAGGATATATCGCCTCGTCTCCTTCCTCAAGTAGGGCTAGGATTGAGTAGAACATAATAGGTTTGGCACCTGGGGTTACGACAACACGATTCGGGTCAATCGTAACGCCGCGTGTTCTTCCTATCTCTTTGGCAATTTCACTACGAAGAGGGACTATACCTTGAGAGTTACAATAGTGGGTGTAACCTTCACCTAAAGCCTTAGTGGCCGCATCAGAGATGTTTTTAGGTGTATCAAAGTCAGGTTCACCAATTTCAAGATGCACCACATCAATTCCCTTGGCTTCGAGAGCCTGGGCTTTAGCCAGAACTCGAAAGGCGGTCTCCGTACCCAACCGAGCCATTCCCTTAGCTAGTTTCATTACCATCCTCCTTATATTTGCATAATCTGGTTTGTTAAAACCTTAAGCTTGGACACGTATATAAGAATATTCTATTTTCTTAATTCTAATCAATGGTGCTGTAATTCTTCCTCAGGGCTTGAATAGCTGCCGTTACCCCTGCTCCTGGCTCTACTGGATATCCTTCCTCAGCCAGCAATTTTTCCAAGGCAAAAAGGGCTAATAGCACATTCTCCTCAGTTGAGGAAAACCCCATGAGCCCAATACGCCAGATTTGCCCCTTTAGTTTTCCAAACCCTCCCCAGATGTCAATACTATGCTCATCGAGTAGCCTCCGCCTTATCTTCAGGTCATCAACACCAACGGGGATGCGCACCGAGGCCAGCACGCTCATTCGATAGCCCTGCTGGGCATGCAGTGTCAGTCCCATAGCCTCCAATCCGGACTGAAGGGCTAAACCGTGCCTGCGGTGACGTTGAATGCGGGGTTCTAGACCCTCGTCAGCGATTAATGCCAAGGCTTCATGCAGGGCATAGACCAGGTTGATTGGCGCGGTGTGATGATATACCTTATTGCGGTTATATGCCCAATAGTTAGAAAGCTCCAAGAGATCCAAAAAAAAGCTTGACACCCTATGGGTTCGCCTTTTTAGCATATCCAGAGCGGCTTGGCTAACTGTAATTGGGGCAAGGCCAGGAGGAGAGCTAATACACTTCTGAGAGCCACTAAAGCAAATATCAATGCCCCAGTCATCCACAGCTACCTGCTCCCCCCCAAGAGAGGCGACAGCGTCCACCAGAAACAAGGCACCATATTGCTTAGCCAGATGGGAAGCTTCGGTCAGGGGCTGAAGAACACCTGTGGAGGTCTCAGCATGAACTAGAGCCAAGAGTTTCACCCGCTTCTGAGCTTTTAACGCAGCCTCAATAGCTTCGGGTTCGATGATTCGTCCCCATTCGGCATCTACTCGGATAACTTTAGCACCACATCTTAGGGCGCTTTCCACCATTACTTCTGCGAAAAAACCGCCAACCCCAATGACGGCAACGTCGCCCGGTTCCAACGGGTTGCAAAGGCTGGCCTCTCTTCCAGCCGAGCCCGGGCCAGAGATAGGAAAGGTAAGCTCATTCTTTGTCTGGAAAAGGAAACGCAGTAGGCTCATAGTATCATCCATAACAGTGAGGAAGTACGGGTCAAGGTGTCCCACCAAGGGTGCTATCATAGCCCTTTGGACGCGGGGGTGAATATTGCTGGGCCCCGGGCCGAGTAAAATTCGATATGGTGGTTTTACATCCAAGTACGAAATATCGGACATGAACAATCTCCTCCTTTACTTTTCTCGCCAATGTTTAACATATAGAGCAAGGTACTAAAAATTTGCTAAACTCTCGATGAGTTCATCAGTCAAAGGCTTGGCTTGCTCTTCGGGTAGGCAATACTGCATCTTAGTGAACCTCTGTCTAAAATTGGAGACCTGCTGAGCGACATTCTTTTCTCTATGTATCACCTCCGCGATGTACTCAGCTAACTCTCCAAGGTCTTCCTCCTTCATGCCAAACCTGGTCATCTCTTGGACACCCATCCTTAAACCACTGCTGGCAGAGAAAGCTTCGTCATCGGGTAAGGCTTGGTAGTTCACTATGATGTTATTCTCTTCCAACCTATCGGCAACCTCTATCCCTTTGGCGTAGCCCACTCGCAAGATGACTTGATGCGTCTCGGTGTAGTTGACATCGGGGTCTCCCTCTACCTGTAGCCCCTGTGCTTTTAGAGCTGAAGCGAAGGCTTTGGCATTGGCAATCACCTGCTTTTGATAATCACGCCCATAGGTATTCATCTCATAGGTTGCCATTAACAGTCCAAGCAGTGTGCCAAGGTGATGATTACTCACACTTCCAGGGAAGGTTCTCCTTACTATCATCTCCCATAGCTCAGAGTAGTCCGTCCCCTCACTCATGTTACTGGCAATTATCCCCCTCTGTGTGCCAAAGAAGGCTTTGTGCGTGGAAGCGGTGATAATGTCTGCTCCTTCCGACAGGGGCTCCTGAAAATAAGGGCCGAGTAGACCCAAAACATGGGCGGTGTCATACATAATTATTGGCCTCGGTTTTATGCCAGCTATCATTTGCGCCACCTCTTTAATGGGCTCGGGGTGCAGCACCATGCTCTTGCCAAATATAATGAGTTCCGGCTTGTGTTTTTGGATAAGTTCCGCTGTCTCGGGCAGGTCGATACTGTACGGGTTATCTATCGAAACGGGGAAATTCACTACCGCCCATCTTTCTGTGACCGGATTGATGGAGATATAATCTCTTAATGCCCCCATCGGCTGGGAGCTTAAATGTCCTCCCCGACCGATATGATGGTTCATAATGCTTCTTAGTCTCCTCGGCTCCACCCGTCTATCCATCCTATTGAAATAATCCAAAAGGCCACTGAATACCGTGACGTTGGCCATCTGACCGCTGATTGGTCTGACATCTACTTCGGAGCAACCGAGGAACTCCTTCATCCTCTCGATTAACTCCGCTTCCACCTCGGCGATGAATCCTGTTCCTTGGTAGTAATACACCTCGACATCTCCCAAAGCTTCGATTCTTCGGTGCTCTGCATATCTCCCCGATGGGTCGGTTATTGTTAGCAATCTAACCAACGGCGACGGAGTCTGCTCAGATGGTATAAGGTTGACAGTGTTTCTTTGTCGCCATATAGTGGTGTCTCGAGCTTTTCTTGCCAAACCCTTGGCCAGATTCTCCATGGATTCTTTAGGCTTTGCTGTGACGGATTTTTTCAGTCCTTCAACTAACAAAGGTCTGGCGTATGGTGCTGCTTCGCTGCCTATGTGTCTCCCAACAATAATTGCCTCAACCATTCTGTCTCTAACAACCACCTTCGTTTTTTGGCACTCTTTTAAATTAGCATCGAGGTAAGCTAGGCATATCGCTCTCCTATGAGATTCGACTCCAGGCTTCGCTTTCACACCGGTACCCTCGCTCTTCCAGTAAGGAACCATAGTCCCGCTGGTCACATTCCCCACCAGATTACCATCCAGATAGACGGGGCAACCCGGCCGGGCTATACCGCTGCCAGATATTGAGATAGGCATTATAGTTTTGGGTACTAATAGCCTCTCTTGTGGCACGTTGAGCAGACCTTCCTCCCTCAGTTTTATTTCCTGGAATTGTTTCATTAATGCCTGTCGCCCAATAAATTCTCCCTTGATTTTGCTAAAGCTCACCGCAATCTTGGCTTGGGGCAGTGCAAATACAGGAATGTCCTTTCCTTCCACATCATTCCCAAGCTCGTGACCGTATAATGGGAGACCAGCTTCCAATCTCAGTGTATCTCTAGCTCCCAACCCGGCAGGCACAATGCCTGCCTCCTCGCCGCTCTCCATCAACTCCTTATAGAGCAGCACAGCTATATCTGCGGGCGGAAATAATTCGAAACCTATAGGCTCACCAGTATATCCTGTTCTGGCTATAGGTACCTTGGCGCCAAATACCTCAATAATCACTAGCCTGTTTCTTATAGGCTCGGGGAGTTTTCTAATATCTCCCACAATTGCTCCAAGTACTGCCTTCGTTCTTGGCCCTTGCAATGAAAACATAGCAATTGTGGTAGTCTGGTCTTCGAGTATCAATCGAGGAAATTCCTGCTTGTACTTCTGGAGCCATATCCAGTCCTTTTCAGTGTTAGCAGCATTGACTACGAGCAGATATTCCTCTTCGCCCATTCTATAGAGATAACTGTCGTCAATTGCCCCTCCACTTTCATTCGGTATTATGGTGTATTGAGATTGTCCTGGCTCTAAGGCCGCCGCATTGTTAGTTAACACATATTGCATGAAAGGCAGAGCATCTTGACCACTTATTCGAAGTCTGCCCATATGGGAAATATCAAAGAGCCCGCCGAATTTTCTTGTTGCTAGGTGTTCTGCCAGAATGCCTGAGGTATAATTGAGGGGCATCTCCCAACCACCAAATTCAACCATTTTGGCCCCTAGCTTAAGATGCTCTTCGTAAAGTGAACTGTGTTTCATTTTCGCCACCTCAATTTAGACTAATCAGCACTGGGCACAAAGGCGAAGAGGAATCCCTGTTCTATTACATGCTATCCAGCTTCCATTACAGTATTCTGTAGGCTTAACAACGGTTACTTTGCCTTGTTATATAAATAAACAAGAGCAACCAGTAATACTGGTTGCTCTTGTCCTTTTACCTGAGAGATTGCCCGCCCTTTTGCGGGCTTACCCCTTCGGTTCCCTGCTATAAGGGTCTCTCCAAGAGCTCACCCCAGGGTAGTCCTTTTGCCTGAGAGTTTCGGGACACACAATCAACTGTGTCTCCCTTTCACCTTCGGCGCCCTATACAGGGTCTCTCCTACCGCTGGATCAGTCAAAAGTTAGCACGTCTCTTCATAAATGTCAATCTTCTGTATTTGCCCATATGATTGGTGATAGGTTTTCACCGTTTGCTCTCGGACAAACTAAAAAAACTGTGATGACTGATTGAGTGCGTGATGAAGTCCTCTATGGAGCTAACTATACGAACACCCTGCTTGCCAATCGGAGAAATCAACCATTTGGGTGCTAGACCATCGAAGGCTGCAACCATGCCATCTCGAATGCGATTGGCTTTTTCCGGGCTATCCGTGACGGCCACCATAGCCGGCCCAGAGCCTGCTATGGTGCACCCATAAGCTCCGGCTTTCAATGCTGCTGCCTTGACCTCATCGAAATGTGGGATGAACTTTGAGCGCGCTGCTTGTAACATATAGTTTTTGTTAAGAAGTTCCCCTACCAGTTGCGCGTTGTTTGCCATCACCGCATGAACCATTTGAGCAGCCTTGGCTGATTCTTCTCTCAAAAGCAATAGAATGTCAGTCGCTTCTGCGCTGGGGGAACCAAGATAGACCTTCCTAATATAATCCTTGACAGCCTCTCGGCTTCTGCTGGTCATGACTGAAATCTCGGGGCGCACTACCACTGACATTACCTTATCTCCCCCCTCGATTCTTAAGTAGCGTCTTTTGCTCGTTAAAGCAGGCTTATAGTGGTCTTCATAAATAATATAGAAACCCCCGAAGTATGAAGGGATAACATTATCAAGATGACCAATGCCACTTGTAGCCTCTTCGCCAATTTCTAAGCATTCAACCAGAGTGTCATCCGCCGCCCTTACACCGAGCATGGTGAACATGGCTGCAGCGGCGGCTACAGAGCTCGCCGCTGACGAACCCATCCCGCTCCCAACAGGCATGTACTTGTGCAACTTCAAGCGCAGTGAGAAATTCGCAGTTGTCCCACTAAAGAGATTCCCCCAGATATGGCTGGCAACAAGCCATGCCGTATTCTGGTGGTATTCAACATTTTCCAATTCATTTGCATATGGTCCTTCGACGCCACCCCAGATTATGTCATCGTTTGTTTTGTCTACCTTTTCTACAGTAACGAAATCACCCACATAGTCTAGTGCGTAGCCCATGATGTCATAGCATGAGCCTGCATTTCCGACTGATGCGGGTCCAAATATACTGACTTTGTCCATATCATTTTTCTCCTTCAATGTCGGGTTGCTTGTTTGAAAACTTTCCCTAAATGTCTATTATAATACCTGTCTCAGGTAAAATGCATTTTGTTAGCTCATGGAATAGTGTATCAAGTGGCATCAATCCATGTAGCTTCTCTCCCCAGATTCCCGTCACGTAAATACGGTACCAATTATGAGCAACAACACTGAAACGTCAGCAATCGAACGAGACATCGACTCCTTTGCCCAGGTCTTGACAAGTGTAAACCTGTGTGATAAAATATACCGAAAGCTGAATAATAAATCAAACCACGGTGGGAGAGACCCGAAAGGGGAGCCGAAGGTGAAAGGGACACATAGTTTATTGTGCCTCGAAACTCTCAGGCAAAAGGACCACCGCGGTTGAAACCTCTGGAGAGACCTCAATAGGTGAGGCACCGAAGGGGCAAACCCGTACAGGTGCGGGCAATCTCTCAGGTAAAAAGACAGAGGCAGTCGGTTTAAAACTGGCTGCCTCTAATTTTTTGCAAATAGGCTTTCGTCTATTGGGGTAAACTGAAGTGAAAGTATTGAAGGAGACACCTTTTAATAAGTGGAATCATGACGTAAACGCTAGAATGAGGGATTTCGTCGGTTGGGAGTTACCTATATGGTACACCTTGATTCTCGAGGAACATAGGGCTGTACGAAATACAGCGGTGGATATTCTCCTACTCTCAACGCCAACAAAGGCTTCGGGCATGTTCCCATTGACATGTCAAGCATAGGCACGGAACTTGAGATAGTGATTCGTGATAGACCTGTGCTTGCCGAAGTAGTTGGCAAACGGTTTTATAAAAAGGGAGGATAAATATGGATATAACAAAATATAAATTCACGCAGCAACACGAATGGTTTCACCTCGAGTCTGATGACACAGGAAAGGTAGGACTCACATATTACGCCCAATCTCATTTGGGTGACATGGTATTCCTTGATCTGCCAGAACCTAGCGTCAAAGTAGAGCAGTTCGGGAAGTTAGGTGAGGTGGAATCGGTAAAAGCAGTTTCTGATGTATTCTCACCAGTAAGCGGAGTAATAATGGAGAGCAATCAAGCTGCCATCGATGACCCTGGCTTGGTCAACAAAGACCCGTACGGAGACGGCTGGCTAGTTAAGTTAAAGCTGAATAACCCTTCAGAGATGGACGCTCTAATGAATAAAGGAGAGTATAATGAATTTATGAAGCAGTGTGAGGAAAGCTCAGAGCAAGAATAATTAGGGAGAAGAGCACTTGGCCGTCATCACCCTATATACCAGATATTATAAGCCAAGGTATTAAGTGAATAAATGATTTGTACTGTCTATCAGCTCGGACGAATAGGATATAGAGAGGCCTACTACCTTCAGGAACAGCTTTTGCAACAGAGAGCCAGCAGATGTATAGGAGATACGCTCCTTATCCTAGAACATCCCCCCACCATTACCATAGGCAAATCAGGCAAGTTACAAAACATCCTGGTTTCTCAGGAGCAGCTACAGAACAGCGGGATTTCCATAGTCTCGACAGATAGAGGGGGCGATGTCACCTATCATGGTCCTGGTCAGCTAATCGGTTACCCCATAATTGACCTAAGAGGTAGAGGAAGATACATTCGTCAGTACGTCCATGACATCGAGGAAGTGATTATCAGAACATTGAGTGACTTTGGCATAAATGGCGATAGAAACGAGTCCCACCCGGGCGTTTGGGTTGGAAATGAGCAAATTGCTGCCATCGGACTTAGAATTAAAATGGGTGTAAGCATGCACGGGTTTGCCCTCAACGTAAACACGGACTTAGAGAAGTTTTCACTCATTAATCCCTGTGGCTGCTCGGGTATAAAGGCTACATCTTGTTCCAGACTTCTTTCCCGCGAGGTATCGATGGCAGAGGTAACAACGGTATTGTTAGCTCATTTTTCAGAAGTCTTTAACTTCCAAATGAAGATAAGGGCGAGTAACTTAGTGGGGAGTTTATCATGCTAGGCCGATTACCCCCATGGTTCAAGCAGGAGTGCGCAGACCCCAAAGTTATGCTGCCAATAGAAGGGCTACTGGGTAGACTGAACTTAAATACTATCTGTAAAAGTGCTCTCTGCCCAAATATCATCAATTGCTTCGCGCGAAAGACAGCAACGTTTCTCATCTTGGGAGATGTCTGTACGAGACACTGTACGTTTTGCGCGGTGAAGAAGGGGCATCCTCTACCGGTGGATGATAAAGAACCACAGCACCTGGTGGAGGCAGCGGACAAATTGAACCTAAACTATGTTGTCATAACCTCTACTACTCGAGACGACCTTTCTGATGGTGGAGTTTCTCATTTTATTAAAACGATTCGCATGCTTTATAGAGAGAGACCCGGTACCTACGTAGAGGTTCTTATTCCAGATTTCCTGGGTTCCAGCGAGGCAATCGGAGCATTAGTGGAATCTCAACCTGAAGTTATAAATCATAATTTAGAAACAGTTCCACGCCTTTATCCAAAGGTTAGACCTGAAGCTGATTACAACCGCTCCCTAAACCTCCTATCTACTGTAAAAAAGCTAAATCCAAAAATAGTTACTAAATCTGGGCTCATGCTGGGCTTGGGGGAAGAGACCGATGAAGTAATGGAGGTAATGAAATACCTGAGAAAGGCAAATTGCGATTTGCTCACCCTCGGTCAGTACTTGCAACCCTCGTCCGAACATTTGCCCGTCGCCCGGTATGTCCCACCTGAAGAGTTTCACCAATTAGGGGCTACTGCTAAAAAAATGGGGTTCGCTGGAGTAGTTTCCGAGCCATTGGTGAGAAGCTCCTTTAGAGCGGCTGAGCTCTATAGAAAAGCAAAAACTGCCCGAGAATAGGAGGGTGATATAATGCCATCGCCTTATATACCAAATACCGATGCCGACCGGAGCGCTATGTTGCAAGAGATCGGAGTCAGCTCCGATGATGAGCTATTTCAAGATGTACCCGAAGAATTTCGCAATGTCGAGTTCAGACTACCTCCCCCTCTCTCTGAGCTAGAACTCAAAGATGAGCTTCGTCGACTATCAAACCATAATGCGAATTTGGATGACTACATATGCTTTCTAGGGGCCGGCTACTACAGGCATTTCATCCCCAGCGTGGTTGACCATATCACCGGGCGCAGCGAGTTCTATACCCCTTACACTCCATATCAGGCTGAGGCGAGCCAGGGCACACTACAGACCATCTATGAGTATCAGTCGCTGGTCTGCCAACTCACCGGCATGGAGATGAGCAACGCCGGGATGTACGATGGCAGTACAGCAGCGGCTGAAGCTGCTCTGATAGCGTGCCGAATCACAAAGAGGGACAAAGTCACAGTCCTGTCCACGGTGAACTCAAGGTATTATAGAGTAATAGACACCTATGTCAGTGGCCACAACATCCTTCTAGAGAAGATGAGGCCAGATTCGGTTAATCTGCCTTCGGACTGTGCCTGCTTGATAGTCCAGCAGCCTAACTTCTTCGGCTATTTTGAAGACATGGGAACATATACACAGAAAGCCCATGATATTGGAGCACTGCTCATCGTCATATTTGACCCTATTTCCCTGGGTATGTTTAAGTCGCCGGGAGAGTATGGGGCTGATATTGCCGTTGCTGAGGGTCAGGCTCTGGGTAGTCCGATAAGCTTTGGAGGACCGGGATTGGGCATCTTCACCTGCCGCAAGGAATACCTGCGTCAGATACCAGGCAGACTCGCAGGCAAGACCGTGGATGTCGACGGTAATCCGGGATACGTGTTGACTATGTCAACCCGGGAACAGCATATCAGAAGGGAACGGGCTACTTCCAATATCTGCACCAATGAGGCTCTGGTAGCCCTGGCAGCAGCGGTTTATCTCGCCGCCCTGGGTAAAAGGGGGCTACGCCAGATAGCTGAACTCTGTTACCACAAAGCTCACTATGCTGCTGAGGCAATAGGTAAACTTAAAGGATATTCCCTCGTTTTTCAGCAGCCTTTCTTTAAGGAATTTGTCGTGCGTTGCCCCATTGACCCCCAGCAGGTAAACAAAGCGCTTTTCCAGGAAGGAATAATCGGTGGTCTGGATATCAGCCACATTATAGATAGCAGTATGTTGCTCTGCGTTACTGAGGCAAACACCAAGCGGGATATAGACAGGTTAGTAGAAATTTTATCAACGCTTCAAGATGGGAGTGAGAAATGAGTCATCACTATTTGCTTCCTGATATTAGCCGGCCGGGAAAGGTCGGTTGCACTCTTCCATCTCTTGATGTAAGTCCAGCAGAACTACCCCCCAAGGAGCTACTTCGCCAAGAGCTGGAACTGCCTGAGGTAAGTGAGGTAGAGCTGGTGAGATATTTTACGGCTCTAAGCAAGCTCAATTATGGAGTAGACACAGGATTTTATCCCTTAGGCAGCTGCACCATGAAGTACAATCCAAAATGGCATGAGGATGTTGCCAAGTTGCCTGGCTTTGCTTCAATTCATCCTTATCAACCAATAGGCTCTGTTCAAGGAGCACTAGGGATTATATCTGAGTTGCAGGAGTACTTGACTGAGATTACTGGCATGGATGCCACCAGCCTAGCACCTATGGCTGGGGCTCAAGGTGAGCTTGCCAGCATACTAATGGCAAAGGCATATTATCAGAGCCGAGGAGATAAGAAGCGAACCAAGATACTGGTTCCAGACTCGGCGCATGGCACAAATCCAGCCACAGCTGCCATGTGTGGGTTTGAGGTAAGCACCGTGCCCTCTGATAATGATGGCAACATAGATTTGAAGAGCCTTGAGTCCATGATGAATGAGGAGGTCGCTGCCCTGACATTGACACTGCCAACTACCCTGGGCCTATTTGACCCACAAATAGCTGAAATAACCAAACTCGTGCATCAAAAAGGCGGACTACTGTGCGGTGATGGAGCCAACCTGAACGCTATGCTGGGAAAAGTGAAATTCGGAGACCTGGGCTTTGATTGCGTCCAGCTGAATCTTCACAAAACCTTTAGCACCCCTCATGGGGGTGGCGGACCGGGGTCAGGCCCCATCTGCGTCAAGTCAAATTTGGCCAATTTCTTGCCATCACCTTTGGTGGCCAGAAATGGGAAGGAGTACACATTCCATACACCGGCCAAGTCTATAGGCAAACTGGGAGCAGCTTACGGAAACTTTGGCGTGATGATTAAGGCTTATGCTTACATACGTTCTCTCGGAGCGCAAGGTCTTAAAGAGGTTAGCGAGAACGCCGTCATAAATGCCAACTACCTTAAGGAGAAGCTAAAGGCATACTATCACCTGCCCTATGACCGCATCTGTATGCATGAGGTGATATTTTCCAGTAAATTTCAGAAAGCAAAAGGCGTTCATACCATAGATATCGCCAAGCGTCTACTCGATTACGGATTTCATCCCCCCACTGTTTATTTCCCGTTGATAGTTGATGAAGCCCTCATGACTGAACCTACCGAGACGGAGAGCAAAGAAACGCTGGATGCATATACTGAGGCTATGAAAGAGATAGCCAAGGAGGCGGATGAAAACCCCGAAATCTTGCACTCAGCTCCCCACAATACACCCGTCAGACGGCTCGATGAAGTAACGGCAGCCAGAAAACCAGACCTGCGCTGGGAGATGAAGGAGTCAAAGCCTTGAATGAAAAGGATATAGTGATAATTGGAGGCGGCCCCGGAGGCTACGTGGCAGCAATCCACGCCGCTCACTTGGGAGCAACGGTGGCTCTGGTGGAGAAGGATAAACTGGGTGGCACCTGCCTCAATCGGGGTTGCATCCCCACCAAGACCCTTGTCAGAAGCGTGGAGATGCTCATTGACGCGAGAAGGGCAAAAGACTTTGGAATAGACGTTGGCAACGTCGCCATAGATTTCCAAAAGATTATGTCCCGTAAAAGCAACGTGGTCCACAAATTAGTCTCCGGCGTTGAGCGACTAATGAAATCAAACAAGATAAGCATCCACAGGGGCAGTGGCCACATCCTATCCCCACACCTGGTCAAAGTGAATGACGAGGAGATAACGACCAAAAAGCTTATTATCGCCACTGGCTCCGAGTCAACCCTGCTCCCCATCCCCGGCCTAGACCTGCCTGGAGTGCTCACTAGCGATGACATCCTTGAGCTGAAAGAACTGCCAGAAAGCCTCGTGGTTATCGGCGGGAGTCACACAGGTGTTGAGTTCGCCAGCTTTTTTAATGCGTTGGGAACAAAGGTAACCATTGTGAAGAGACGCCCCCTCCAACTGGAGCCTGTTGATGAAGAGATTGGCCGACGCTTCGCTCAGACCCTACCCAAGCAAGGCATTGAAGTCAAAATTGGAGCTGCTGTCAAGGCAATCAGAAAGGAAGGGGCAGGTCTAAAGGTAGTCTGGGATACCCCAGATGGTGAGCAGGGAGTTGAGGGACAGATGGTACTCATGGCTACCGGGCGCCAACCCTATACCGAGGGGTTGGGCTTATCAGAACTGGGGATAAAGATGGATGGCCGGGCTATTTTAGTGGATGAGCGCCTTGAAACAAATGTAGATGATGTCTACGCCATCGGGGACGTCCTTGGCAAGAGAATGCTGGCTCACGTTGCCTCCTATGAGGGAGAGATAGCGGTTGAGAATGCCCTTGGTCACCGTCGCCAGGCAGATTATCGTGCCGTCCCCTGCTGTATCTTCACC
>SDBT01011907.1_pt1 | contig 13979 bp, 11 predicted proteins | sample 2277101 | NCBI WGS metagenome assembly SDBT01 (sample SAMN10404973, study PRJNA504765) | marine sediment metagenome | isolation source: marine sediment core GS10_PC15, 103 cmbsf | place: Arctic Ocean: Southern Knipovich Ridge | collected 2010 | reverse complement strand
ATAAAATAGAAAGTTTTAAAATAGCTGAAAGATTACAAATTCCCACCCCAAGGTTAGTTGAAAAAAACACCAAAGATATTTCTTATCCAGTAATAGTGAGACCTAGATATTCAAGAGAACTTCAAGGGAATAGAATAGTATCCTCAAAACTTTTTTATGCTTTCTCGGATTCTGAACTTTCTAATTTTTCAAACAGAGATTTCTTTTTTCAAGAATATATTCCAGGCCAGGGTTTTGGATTTTATGCTCTTTTTGATAGGGGTAAACCTAAATCTTATTTTATGCTCAAAAGAATTAATGAGGTTCCTTTTACTGGCGGCCCAAGTTCTTTAAGAGAGAGTGTTTATGAAGAAAAATTAAAAGAATATGGCCTTAAAATATTAAAAGAACTCCAATGGCATGGAGTGGCAATGGTCGAGTTTAGAAAAGATAAAAGAGATAACCAATTCAAATTCATTGAGATTAATCCCAGATTCTGGGGATCTTTGGCTCTTTCAGTTAAAGCGGGTATAGATTTTCCTTATCTTTTGTATAAAATGGTGCAAAGAGAAGAAATAGGGGAAAATTTTGATTACCAAAAGGGTACTAAATGCCGTTGGATTTTTGGAGATTTTTCTTATTTGTGGAGCGTGCTTTTTGGAAAAAAAATAGATTTTAGACCCTCTCGCCTTAAGGCCTGCGTTGAATTTTTAAGATTTTTTGAAAAAGATTTATATTACGACTATTTTCAAAGAGATGATTTAAAGCCGGCTTTAATGGAAATTTTGTTTTCTTTCTCAAAGTTGTTTAAAAAAATTTTATGATAGCTAAAGGCTTAATCCATATTCATTCTAATTATTCAGATGGAGAATTGACGTTAAAAGAAATAAAAAACAGGGCTCAGGTTCTGGGTATGAATTTTATTTTTTTGGCAGACCATTTATCTTTAATAGAAGTAGAAAAAAATGGATTTGAGGAATTTAAACGAGAATGTGAAGCACTTTCAGGCGAGAAATTATTAGTTATTCCTGGATTTGAGATTGAAACAAAAGAAAATTACCATGTTTTGGTTTATAATGGAAGAATCTCAGTCAAAGACGGATTATCTATCAGAGAGCTCTTTGAAATTTTTTCAGACCAAGACGTATTTTTAGTTTTAGCTCACGTAAGTCAAATTTCTAAAAAGCCGCCCCAAGAGCTTTTAGAAAAAGTTGATGCGATAGAGGTTTGGAATGCAAGATACGATTCAAAATACGCTCCCGATATGAAGAGTTTAAAATGGATAAAAGGTACAAGTTTGGTGCCTTTTATAGGGTCTGATGCCCATGGTATTTTAGGATTAGAAAAATTATGGGTTGAGGTTGAGATAGAAAGACTTGAAGTAAAGCAAATCATTGATTCCTTAAAGAAAAATAAATTTAAAGTTACAAATAATTTTACTTTGATAAATCTTAAAGAACCTTTTACTTTTTTTCAATTTTTTTATTTTAAAATGATTAATTTATTTTTAGCGCCCATAAGAAATCTTTTTGTCTTTTGGATAAAGAAAGGGTTTCAGCCTCCTGATTTTATAAAAAAAATTTTTCAGAGATTTTATTAATTACCATGAAAACCTATTTCGTTGTAACAATTGACACAGAGATTGATTCACCAAAATGGAAGCCCACTTCCCCTCTTTCTTTGAGAAATATAAAAGCTATTTCTAGATTACAAGATTTGTTTAAAAGATATAAAGTTAAACCTACCTATTTGCTAACTTTTCCTGTAGCTACTTGCGAGGAAAGTATAGATATTTTTAAAGAATTTCTAAAAAAGAAAGAAATAGAAATAGGAGCTCACTTGCATCCTTGGACTAATCCCCCCTTTTCTTCAGAAAAAGAAAAGTTTAAATTGGGCTATCCTCATCATTCCCAATCAGAGTTTAAAAAATTAGCTAATTTAACTGAAGTAATAGAGACTTCTTTTGGCAAGAGACCTGTCTCTTATCGAGCGGGAAGATATGGTTTTGACGAAGAAAGCTTGGAATATTTGGAAAGATTAGGATACTTAGTAGATGCCAGCATCACTCCAAGTATTAATTGGGAAAGAGATGGTGGTCCTAACTTTATTGATTTTACCCAAACCCAACCTTATTTTTTAGATCCAAAGAATATAAAAGAATCAGGGCAAAGCTCAGTTTTAGAGGTGCCTTTGAGTATAATTTTTAATCGAGATTTATCCAAATTTTCCAAAAAAGTTTATAATAATTTACCTCTGGCACTAAAATTTATTCTTAAAAAAACGGGTTTAATAAAACCTATCTGGCTAAGACCTTCCATATCTTCTTTTGAAGAAATGAAATTTTTATGCGATTTTTTAATAGTAAGTGGAGAGGGAGTATTAAACATGATGTTCCATTCCAATGAATTAACACACGGCACCAGTCCCTATATCAAAACTCCAGAAGGAGTCGAGGATTTCTTTTTAAAGCTCGAGAAAATTTTAGATTATTTGATTTCACAGAAAAAGATTGAAAGTAAAACACTTTTTGAGCTATATAAGGTTAAAGCTGTAAACTTAAAATCTCCATGAAGATTTGCATTTTTTCAGGTATTTTTCCTCCAGAAATAGGAGGACCGGCAGTTTATGCTGAAAGATTAGTTTCAGAATTAAAGGAGCGTGATATTGGGGTGAGAGTTATCACCTACTCTGCTTCAACCAAAAAAGATCCTTTAATTATTAGAATTTCCAAAAAATATCCAAGACCATTGTCTTATCTTGTTGGCCTAATAGAGCTTTTAAGGGCTGGTAGAGAGAGTGATATTATTTATTCTTTTGCTCTAACTACGATTGCTATTCCACCTTTTCTGGCCAGTAAAATCTTAAGAAAAAAATTTATTATTAGATTAGGAGGAGATTTTTTATGGGAAAGAGCAGTGGAAGAGGGGAGAACAAAAAAATCTTTAAGAGAATATTACAAAGAACCAAAAACTATAAAAGAAAAATTTTGGTTTTATCTTATAAGAAAGATTTTGAAAGGAACTGATAGAATTATCTTTACAGGTAATTTTCAAAAAGAAATTTACAAAAAATATTTTGGTATTCAGGAGGAAAAAACTGTGATTATCTCTAATCCGTTTCCCGAAATTGAATCTATCAACCACCGATCACCAACTACTAACTACCAGTTCTTATATGCAGGACGCTTAATAAAGCTAAAGAATTTAGATTTATTAGTTGAAGTTTTTGCCAGAATATCTAAAAAAATTGATATCCCACTAAAATTGAAGCTAATTGGAGAAGGGCCGGAGAAAAATAATTTAAAATCTAAAATTAAGGATTTAGGATTAGAAAGCAGAGTGATTATTAAAAATTCTATGCCTCATTTTGAGTTATTAAAAGAGATTCAAAAAAGCTATCTTTTTGTTTTACCTTCTTTGACAGAAGTTTCTCCTAATCTAGCTTTGGAGTGTATAAAATTAGGAAAACCAATTTTACTGACAAAAGAAACCGGAATATTCGAGAGTTTTAAAAATCATTTAATTTTTATTGACCCCCAAGACTCAAATGATATTGAACAAAAGTTAATGTTTCTTTTGAATCAAGAGAATTATCAAAGATACGAAAAGAAGATAAAAAGCATTCCAACTTCTTACTCTTGGAAAGAGGTAACAGAAAAACACCTTTCTGTGTTTAAGGAATTAGTGGCATTTAAATAGTAAATTCGCATTGATTAGTCCTATGCTTTTATGAAAAAAGTTTTATTCATCGGTGGAACAGTTATAAATTTTAAGAATAGAGAACAAGTTTCTCATTTGGAGAAAAAATATGGAGGCTTAAATCAAGGTATTAAAACTTTTGTTTTAGGAAGAGGCAATCCTTTTTATAAAAAAGTCTGGGGAACAGAATTTCATCTTTTGCCTTCAGGATTTCTTTTTTGGCCCTTGGCTCTCTTTTCAGCTTTTTATTTATGCCTAACAAAAAAAATTGATGTAGTTGCAGTTCAATCTCCATTGGTAGAAGGTTTGGTGGGAACAATTCTAAAAAAGGTTTTAGGTAAAGAATTAATCGTTGAAATACATGGAGACTGGAAGGAGGGCCCTTTCTTATCTAGAAGGCGGAAGTTTGAGGCAGTAGAGAAAAAAATTGTGCCCTTTTTGGCAAAACTTAGCTTGAGAGGAGCTGATAAAATCAGGGTGATTTCAAGTTTTACGAAGAATGAAGCTCTTAAAATCTCAGGACAAAAACCCTATCTTTTATTTCCTACCTTCACTGACATTGATAGTTTTTTGAAAGAAAAGGAGGTTTTTTCTGAAAATTTTATTTTATTTGTAGGAGTTTTATCACCCTTGAAAAATGTAAATATTCTTGTTGATTCTTTTTCAAAAATTGAGAAAGAATTTCCTCATTTTAGATTAGTTATCATTGGTGAAGGGGTTGAAAGAAAAAATTTAGAATCTCAAGTTAAAAGTTTAGGGTTAGAAAGTAAAGTAGAATTTAAAGGAAGATTGTCTTTGGAAAAAACAAAGAATGTTATGAAAAAATGTTATTGTTTGGTTTTACCATCAGAATCAGAGGGATTGGGTAGAGTATTGATGGAGGCTATGGCTTTGCAAAAACCTGTAATTGGGAGTAATGTGGGTGGAATCCCAGATTTGGTAAAAAAGAATAAAAATGGATTTTTAGTTGAAGCTGGAAATAGATTAGAGTTGGCAGGAAGATTGAGAATTCTTCTAAAAAATAGAAATATAGCAGTTAAAATGGGGCAAGAAGGAAGAAAATTTATTGAGAGTAATTTTTCAAACAAAAAATACATCCAGAATTATATTTCTTTAATTAACATGTGATTTTATCGTCAATAGACTATGCGACATATTATTTTAACCATCATAAATAGTCTCCGTATCCCACGACTTTCATTGAAATTTTTTCGGGCGCCGCGTATTTTATTCTATCATGGAGTAACCGACCGTCATTCTTTTGCCGGTATCGAGAATTATTGCGCCAAACATATTCCCCAGGAAGCATTTTTGCAGCAAATCCAGTTTCTCCGTTCCCGTTTTCAAATTGTATCACTTGAAGAACTAATTAAAATCTGGAGTTATTCGCGCCGACAAGCAGAGGGGATGTTAGCTATCACTTTTGATGATGGTTATCAGAATGTTTTTCGTGTTGCTTGGCCAATCCTTAAAAAATACAACATTCCTTTCACTGTTTTTATATCTACTGATTTTATAGAAAAACAGAATCCTCTTTGGGTAGATTGTTTAGAGTATGCGATAAGTAAAAGCAATAATCATAAATTAGAATTAACCATTAATGAAAAAGACTTTTATTTCCCACTGCAAAATCGTGAAGAAAAAATACTCGCTGACATAGCAATTAGAAATTATGCCAAATTAATTCCAGAGGCAGAACGACAAGAATTAATTGACAAAGTGGTTGAAAAATGTGGGATGGACCTTAATGAACATCTTTTGGAAGAACCTGATTATGCACCACTTAGCTGGAATGAACTTTTACAGATGGTAGGTTCGGGATTAGTTAATGTGGGTTCACATACCGCAAGTCATGCAATCGCAACACGTTTACCCAAAGAAAAGTTTCACCATGAGGTTCTCCATTCAGGGCGACTCATTGAAAAACAGCTTAACGTCCCCTGTTCATTCTTTGCCTACCCAAATGGTAAACCAGGAGATTTTTCTGAAGAAACAACCTCTATTCTACAGAAAAATGGTTTTAGTATGGCATTCACAACCGAGCTGAGATTTCTTAAGAAGAATGATAACCCTCTAATCTTGCCCCGTTTGGGTATGGATGGAAGTGCTGACCAGAAAGTGTTCCTCTCTACTATCTCGGGTATCCGAACGTTTCTTCGATCCCTCCGTGACTTTATCTCAATGGGTCGATTATCTTCTAGCTCTCTTTCTCTGACCAATAAAAACAAAAAAGGTGACACTATTGACCACTTTGATCGTCAAGCAAGAGAATATGAACATTCCTATAGTACTTTAACATCCAGGGGTTATTCTTTCCGTATTCGGCGTAAAAAAGTTATTGACCTCCTTAAAAATTTACCTCCAGAGACTAAAATTCTTGATGTTGGTTGTGGTCCAGGCGTGTACGTAAAATTTCTTCTTGATTGCGGTTTTAATATATGGGGAGTTGATCCTGCACCAGAAATGATTCAAATTGCCAGACATCGTTTTAAGAAGAGCTCTAAAGCTAAATTTATGGTTGGACAAGTAGAAGCTCTTCCTTTTGATGATAGATTTTTTGATGTGGTTATTGCAGCCGGACTTTTTGAATATTTTAATGATTTGGAGACCGGTCTCAGGGAAGTTCATAGAGTGCTTGGGTCAAAGGGTACGTTTGTGGCAACTTTCCCTTACCGTTGGAGTTTAGCGCGCCTTTGGGACAGATTAATAATTAGGCCCATGGCTAAAGTGTTTGGGGTTTTTTATCCCCGAGAAGCAAAAATTGATTCAAAAGAATTTTCCAGCAAAGAGGTAAAGCAAATATTAGAGGGAGTCGGATTCTCAGTGCAAAAAGTGGTTTTTTACAATGCGCGATTAATTTGGACACCGTTTGACAGGTTTTTTCCTCGGCTTTCGGTCTGGCTTTCAGAGATTACTGAAAACCTAACACCCTTTTTTTTAAAAACAGGTTTTATTGTGAAGGCTGTCCGTCATTAATAAGAACATATATTCAAAATTATATTTCAATGATAAACTTTTAAGACTTATGAGTAGTTTTTTCCAAGATATAAAATATGTTTTGAAAGATAAAGGTCCTCGAGTTTGGTCAAACCAGGAATTGAGAAAATTTGCTCATCTGTTTTCAGGTGATATTGTTAATGTTTCGGGCTGGGACGATAGAGATAAAGAAGAAGGAAAATATGCGGATTATTTCAAAGATAAAAAATCTTATACTATTACCAATTATAAAGGCAAGAAAGGTATTTCTAATTTACAAAATGAAATTTATTTGGACCTGGAGAACTATCTACCAAGCAATCTAGAAGGAAAATTTGATGTAGTTTTTAATCACACTACTCTAGAACATGTATTTAATATATTTGTTGCTTTCAAAAACTTATGTTTACTTTCAAGAGATGTTGTTATTTTAGTTGTGCCTTTTATTGAAGGAGTGCATGAGCTTCCGGGAAGCTTTGGGGATTATTGGAGACCTACTTATTTAGCTCTTGAAAGACTTTTTCAAGAAAATGGTTTTACTGTTTTATATGGCAGTTCAAGACCAATTCTACCTTTTTATCATTTCTTTATTGCGAGTAAAAAACCAGAAAAATGGAAAGGTGTTTTTGGTGAGTATAAGGGAGAGAGTATTCATAAAGGAGATAGAATTAGAATTTTTTTGCTTCACTTAATTAAATATTTAACCTTACCTTTTAGAAAACCAATTTTCTTTTTAAAATATATTTTTCGACCTAAAAAATCTAGAGATAAATAGAATATAATTGGCATGAAATTAATAATTTTTGTTCAAAAAATAGATATTAATGATGATGTTTTAGGTTTTATTCATGCTTGGACCGAAAAATTAGCTCAAAAATTAGATAAATTATATGTGGTTTGCCTGGCAAAAGGCGAGTATCGATTACCTGGAAATACTAAAGTTTATTCTCTCGGTAAAGAAAAAGGTTTTTCTAAGATAAGACAATTGTTCAGACTGCAAAGATTTCTTTTAAAATACCTTCCAGAAACAAAAGGTATTTTTTGTCATATGTGCCCTATTTATGCGATTTTATCTTTTCCTTTGACTAAAGTTTTTAATAAAAAATTAGTATTTTGGTTTGCCCATTACAAGAAAAGTTTGATGTTGGATTTGGCAACGAGTTTATCTGATGTTTTGGTAACCTCAACTCGGTTTGCTTTTCCGGTGGAGTCTCCCAAGATAAGAGTGATTGGCCAGGGAATTGATACTGAAAAATTCAAAAGACAAGATTTTAAATCTAAAACTGATGAAAAGTTTAAGATTTTATTTTTAGGAAGGGTTTCACCAAGTAAAGACTTGAAAACCCTGCTTTTGGCTCTTGATATTTTAGTCAACAAAAAGAACATAAAGAATATTCATTTGAACATTGTGGGGGAACCGAGTGTGATGAAGGGAGACAGAGAGTATTTTGAAAATATAAGAAATATTGCTAAAGATTTGAATTTGGAGGGTTTTATTAGTTTTAAAGATAGAGTTCCAAATTATAAGACTCCTGAAATTTACAATCAAGCTGATTTGTTTGTTAATCTAAGTGGGACAGGTCATTTTGATAAAACTACCTTAGAAGCCATGAGTTGCGAGACCATAGTTTTGGGTTGCAATAAATCTTATATTAGAATGTTGCCAGATTATTTGATATTTCCTCAAGGCAATGCTGAGGAATTAGCTCAAAGAATGGAGAATATTATTAAAATGCCCAGAAAGAAAAGAGAAGAACTTGGTCAAACTTTAAGAGAAATCATTGTTAAAAATCATAATCTGGACAATTTAGTAAAAAGAATTGTTGAAACTTTTTAAAGTTGACTTTCAGATCATTTTTTTTTAATCTAATATATTGTTAACTATAATTAAAATAAAAATAAAACCCAAAAATAGATGAGAGTATTAATTACCGGAATAACAGGATTTATGGGTTCGCATCTGGCAGAATATTGTCTGACTCGAGAAGGGGTTGAGGTTTTTGGCACAGTTCTTTCCCACCATTTGGGAGATGAATTAAAAAGAATAGAGCATATTGAAGACAAGATAAAACTTTTTGAATGTGACCTGACTAATCGAATCGCTATTGATAGGGTTTTGGAGAAAGTAAAGCCAGATAAAATTTTTCATTTAGCCGCTCAAAGTTTTGTTCCTGTTTCCTGGCAGTCACCTGAAGCAACTTTATATAATAACATCATGGCAGAACTTAATCTTTTTGAAGCAGTAAAAGAATTAAAGCTAAATTCTATTATTCAAATCGCTGGCTCTTCCGAAGAATATGGATTGGTGAAAAAAGATGATATCCCGATAAAAGAAAATACTCCCCTTCGTCCTCTTTCGCCTTACGCAGTCTCAAAGGTTGCCCAAGATATGTTAGCCCATCAATATCATCAAAGTCATGGTTTAAAAACTATTATTACTCGTTGTTTTAATACTGAAGGTCCAAGGAGAGGAAAACAATTTGTTATTTCCTCTTTTGCTTGGCAAATAGCTAATATAGAGAAGGGCTTGCAAAAACCAATAATTCGGGTCGGAAATTTGAATGCCTATCGCGATTTTACTAACGTTAAAGACATTATTTGGGCTCTTTGGTTGGCGACCGAAAAATGCAAGTTTGGAGAGCCATATAATATTGGGAGCGGTAAAGCCTATCAAATCAGAGAAGTTTTGGAAACTTTACTTTCTTTTACTAAGAAGGAAATAAAGGTTGAAAAGGATCCAAGGAGAATGCGACCAAGCGATGTTCCAATATTAATTTGTGATGCAACAAAATTTAAGGAAGCAACGGGCTGGAAAGCAAAAATAGACTTTAAAACCACTCTTTTAGATACTCTTAATTATTGGAGAAAAGAGTTGGAAATATAAAAATATGATTACCGTAGTTGTCAGTGGCGGTTTTGATCCGATTCACGTCGGTCACATTCGATATTTCAAGGAAGCTAAAAAGCTTGGGGATGAACTCATCGTAATTTTAAATAGAGATGATTTTTTAAAGAAAAAAAAAGGATATATTTTTATGCCTTTTGAGGAAAGAAAAGAGCTCATTGAGAGTATTAAATATGTTGATGGAGTTGTAAAATGTATTGATGAGGATGAAACTGTGTGCGAGACTCTTAAGATGTTAAAACCAAATATCTTTGCTAAAGGCGGAGACAGAACTTTGGAGAATATTCCAGAAAGAAAAGTTTGCGAAGATTTAGGTATTAAAATGGTTTTTGGGATGGGAGGCGGAAAAGTTCAGTCAAGTTCTTGGTTAGTAGGTAAAATTAAAAAAACCCACAAAGAATAATGAGAATTTGTTATCTAACCTATAGTATAGATCCTAACAAGGGGATAGGAAAATTTTCAAGCAGGTTAATTAAGACAGTGAAAGAAAAAAATCCTGACTGGGATATTACAATTTTGACTACTCAAAAAACAGGGGATTTGAAAGAAGAAATCCCCTTGATTTCTTCCAATAAATACAAATTATTATTTAATTTAACCAAGATTCGGTCAGCAGTTAAAAAATGTGATTTAATTCACGCTTTGGACGGGTTTCCCTATGGGATAGTAGCTTCTGTAGCCAATATTGGTTTGGGAAAAAAATTATTTATCACTGGAATAGGAACAGGAGCAGTAAGAGCGCTTTATAACCCAATTTATTCTTGGCCGCTAAAATGGGCTTATAAAAAAGCTGATAAAGTTTTTACTATTAGTGATTATACGGCAAGAGAAATTAATAAAGTAATCCCTGAGGTAAAAATTAAAACTATTACTCCGGGCGTTGATTTTAATGATTTTTGCCAGAAAGATTTAGGCAGCCTATCTCAAAAGATAGTCGAAAAAAAACCCTATATCTTAACCGTAGGTACAATGAAAGAAAGAAAGGGTTATCATATTTCTCTTCCTGCTTTCGCTCAAGTAATAAAAAAAATCCCTAATTTAAATTACGTTATTGTTGGGAATCCAAAGAAAGATCCTAAATATTTTTCAAGATTGAAAAAAATAATCAAAGAATTAGGAATTGAGAAAAGAGTTTTTATTATCAGAAGAGTTGAGACTGGATTCTTGCGTAAATTATATAATAATGCCGAATTATTTTGTTTGATGTCCCAAGATATTGATAAAGATATAGAAGGTTTTGGGTTGGTTTTTTTGGAAGCTGCAGCCAGTGGTCTTCCAATAGTGGCTAGTAAAGATACAGGAGCTGAGGATGCCGTGCTTGATAGGCAAAATGGGTTTTTGGTAGATCAAAAAGATGTTTTGGCAAGCTCAGATAATATTTTGAGAATTTTGAATGATAGAAAATTAAAAAGAAAATTTAGCGAACGCTCCATTGAATTTGCAAAAGAATCTAGTTGGGAGAGTAAAACCGTGAAATATATTCAACATTACAAAAGTCTTTTTAATAAGGATTTAGCATGAAAACAATTCTTATCACTGTCGGTAGCTCCCTTAAGGCCAGAAAACTTTTATGGACCGATTTTTTAAGGGTTTTAAAAGAGATTCCTGATTTAAGGCTAGTTTTAATAGCTCCTCAAAACAACCTTGAATTTTATAGGGAGGAATTTGGGTCAGAAAAAGTAATTGTTGATAGTGCTCCTGAAGATCCTTTTTCAAGCAGAATAGACTGGCTTACTCAGATAGTGGCTAGAGACAGCATTCCCACTAACTCCCGTAAGATTCGTCAGTATAGGTATCTTTATGATACAGAAAGAAGTTTTATGAGGAAATTAGCCAACTTTGTTTTTGCCCGCACTTTTTGGTATTTAAGTAAACTTGAGATATGGAGGGAATTTTTAAGATTTCTTTACAGCTTGATTCCAGCGGGTAAACGTTATGATACCGTACTTGAGCGACATAAGCCTGATTTAGTGTATGCTACTAACATCTTAGACTCTAGAGAATTCAAATTATTGAAGGCAGCCAAAAAAAAGGGAATAAAGACAGTAGCTCAAATACTAACTTGGGATAATTTAACCATGAAATTATTTATTTGTTTAAAACCTGATAACTTTATTGTTCCTACTTCTTTGGTGAAGGAAGAACTTATTCATTATGGTGATTATAAAAATGGAAAGATTTTTGTCGTTGGTATTCCTCAGTATGACTGGTATTTTGAAAAAAAATGGATTATTCCGAGAGAAAAATTTTTAAAACAAATAGGCGCTGCTCCCGATAAAAAACTGATTCTATACGCCTGTGTCGGAAAAGTGGTTTCACCCAAATATTCAGAGATTTTTGAACAGCTAAATGAAGCAGTTATTAATAAGAAAATAAAATATCCAGCTCAAGTAATAATTCGGCTTTACCCCCGATATGATTTAAGTAGAGAACTAAAGAAGAAGATTAAGAAGACATATAAATTTTTATTAGATGAACCCGATGTTCATGTAAAGGGTTCTACTGGAGACAGCTTTGAAGTGAGAAAAGAGAATATAATTCATTTAGCTAATCTGATTTATCATAGCGACATAGTTGTTACCTCTTACTCGACCATAGTTATTGAAGCTGCTATCTTTAACAAACCAGTAATTAACATTAATTATGATGGTCATAAAAATAGGCCCTATTGGTGCTCAAATCAACGAGTGAGAGAGTTTGAGTTTTATCAAGGCATTATTAAAACAAATGGAGAAAGAGGAGTTAATAACAAGGAAGAGCTGGTTCAGGCGATCAATGAGTATCTTGAGAATCCTGAGCTTGATAAAGAGGGAAGGGCTCAGATGATTAAAGAACAATGCTATCTCACGGACGGAAAATCCGGCCAAAGAATGGCTAAAGTTATTTTGAGTCTTATCTAGTATTGAGAGTAAAAATTGTAATTGAAGATTTGAGTTTACGGTAAAAAGAGTCTTTATAGAATTTGAAATCCCTATTTTTATTTGATAGAATGGCTATCATAATGTTAAAGAAGAGGACGAATATTAGATTTTAAATTTTTTAATAATAAAATAAAAACCTTAAAAGCCAATATAAATCTTTTTTGGATTATCTATTTTTAAGGAAAAATATGAAGAAAAGGATAGAGTTTATCAATAATATTTAATATGATTTGGACAGTAATCATTGAATTTGTAAAATAATAAAAAAATGTCTAAAAAATTTAAAACATTATTTATTTACACTAATCCGAGAAGTGTGTCTATCGTGCCGACAGTAGTTGCACTTTTTTATCGAATTTTATCTGACGCCGGAATAGAAATGAAGTTCTTTGATACAACTTTTTATGAACCTGTTGAAGAAACCTCTGATGATTTTAAGTCAAGGATAATGGCGGTTAAATCTTACGAAAAAGAATTAAGGGAAAAGGCGGGTGAATTATATGACACGGCTGATTTAAATGGAGACTTACAGGATCTTATTACGAAATTTATGCCTGACTTAATAATGGTCACGGCTACGGAAAGCACCTTTTTATACACCATAGACATATTAAAGAAGATAAAACACTTTGAGATTCCAGTTTTATTGGGAGGGGTGTTTGCCAGTTTTGCCAGCAGAATAGCCATAAAATACGACGAGATAGATATGCTCTGCATAGGCGAGGCGGAAGAAGTAATAGTTCCTTTGTGCCGAAAGTTAGAGAAAGGGCAAGATCCATCGGGAATGAAAAACCTATGGGTTAAGAAAAAAGGCAAGATAACCAAAGGCACACTTTTACCGCCTATTGATATTGACAAGAATCCGCTGGTTGATATGTCCATATTTGAAAGCAAAAGATTTTACAGAGCTATGGATGGCAGGGTTTATCGGATGCTTCCTGTTGAAACTCACAGGGGTTGCCCCCACGTCTGCGGTTTTTGTAATGCGCCCTTACAGAATAAACTTTACAAGCAAAAGACCAATTCAGTTTATTTCAGGCGCAAAAGCATGTCAAAGGTTATGGAGGAGATACGATATTACGTCGATGAATGTAAAGCCGAATACATATTTTTCTGGGCAGATAACTTTCTTACCTATTCAGATAAGGAGATATCCGAGTTTTGCGAGGCCTATTCGGAAATAAAGTTGCCGTTTTATGTCCAATCCCACCCTATCCAATTATCAGAATTCAAAATTAAGAGTTTGGCAAAAGTCGGTCTTCATAGGCTCGGACTAGGTGTGGAACACGGCAATGAAAAGTTCAGGAGAGAAATAGTCAACAGGTTTTATTCCAATAAAGCTCTGATAGAGAACGTAAAGATTCTGCATAAATATAATATAAGCTTTAATACCAATAGTATCTGCGGATTTCCGACTGAAAAACCTGAAATGGTAATGGATACAGTGGAACTTAACAGGAAATTAAAAGCCAATAACTACTCTTGCTCGATATTTACCCC
>SDBT01011906.1_pt1 | contig 13979 bp, 13 predicted proteins | sample 2277101 | NCBI WGS metagenome assembly SDBT01 (sample SAMN10404973, study PRJNA504765) | marine sediment metagenome | isolation source: marine sediment core GS10_PC15, 103 cmbsf | place: Arctic Ocean: Southern Knipovich Ridge | collected 2010 | reverse complement strand
GTCTGAGCCGCGTACTGACCGGCAAAGACTTCGCCAGAAGCACGATCAGCAAAAGCGTATCGGATTCGCGAAGAGATGCCGTTGCGGGCAAATTCGGGAATGCCCGTAGCAAACACCTCCTGGCCCCAAAACTCGGGAGTAGAGAGTCGCTCGGGCCGATTCTGTAGCCGTTGCTCGAATGCAATTACCCGAGTATCGAGCGCATTCACTTGATCGGGCAAGCCAGAAATGCCGGCAGTGTCCATGTGCTCAGATACCACATTGGCCATTTCATCGGCCGTGATACCACTTCCCGCGGCCGGGTCGCCGCCCTTCAATCCAGTCTTTACTTTCATTGTCTTGATGCCTCCTCAGGCTGGGAATTGTAGGCGGCCGGTGCGGATCTCTTCGGCCTTGGACTTTCGAAACTCTGCTTTGCTCGCAAGCTTCGCCTTTAGCGCAGCCGAGAAAGTCTCAGCCGTCACTACGTTTTCAACGCCGGACTCTTCTGACGGGTCTGAATCGTTGGTTTCTGTTTTGGACTCTTCGCCATCTGCTGCATTCGATTCCGCTTTCGACTCGTCTTCGGCTGAATTGGCCGCAGCTTCGACAGCCCATTGCACGACTTGATCAAGAGCGTCAGCGGCCTCGTCAAGGCCGGCCGTATGGGCTATCAGGGCAAGAGTCTCATCGTCTAGAGCCGGCCTTCCTTTGGCGAATCTATTACTCAAAACGGTACAGAATCGAGTCCATGCTTCAGCGTCAAAGCTCGTCACCGTATCCTCAGCAGCATCGGCACCGTCACGCAATGCCTGTGCAAGTTCAAGGATACGGCTATCAGCGGCCTGAGGTGGCTTGAGAGCTGCGATCTCATCAATGGAGAGCTCTACCATAGCCGTAACACCAGAGATGCCCAGGATTGCCGCAAAAGCTTCAAGACGTGCCGTCTCCATTAACTGCATAGGATCGGCGTATGCCACTTCGAGCTGCAAACCAATGAAATCCCGCAAAGGCTCAATCTCAACAGCGCCCGAATTCAAAGCCATAATGACGGCATCAGGATGACGTCCCACTGGCACATTGGCCAGTTCCACCAATTCAGTCTTGGTGAATACCAGGACTCCGTCATCGTCAAAGTCATTGTCGAATACGAGAAAACCAGGCGAGACCGCATTGAGAGCGCCGAACTTGTACAAGCCTAGAATAGCTGAAGCTATTCGGCCGACTTTCGGTACATCGGCAGGAGCAAACTCCTCATGACCAATCAAGTCGCTTTTAAGACTTTTGCGCTCATGGCCGGCAAACAGCCATCTGGCAATGATGTTTTCGGGACCACTGAAGCTTGTTCGATGATTCCACGATCCGACAGGATTAGAACCGTTGAAATTTTCTAGATCCCATGCCTCATTCGCGACAATGATCCCAGACCGGTTCATAGTCGCAAGAGACCACTTAAACCTAAGAACACGGTCAAAGTTCACTGCGTCCGATCCGTTGATCTCTTTTGCCCTTCGCTGAAGCATCTCTCGCTCGGCCGGCTTGAACTTGTCCGCGAACCCTACAGACCCGAAGACGTCTGTAGTGATTACGCCACCGTCTACCATGTGCCGCGCCATGAGATCGCTAGCCGGAACCTTCGGATCTGCCCGATGCTCAGCTTGGAGGTCAATCACTTCCTCGGCCCTGGTAGTCTGATTCCAGGCCAGGAAACAGCCCTTGAGAGGATCAAGATGAAGGCGCCGGTGGCGTTGTGTTGTCATCGTGAGACTAGTTCTAACACGAGGAATCAAGAGACGTCAAATCTTTTTTTCAATAGAGCTTGACTCTGCCTTGGGGTTTCTATAAGATCGGACGCATGAATAAGACACCAGATCGCAAAACGGAACGCCACGATCCACAGGAACAGCCAGTAGGGGCACCTGGACTTATCTGCAAAGTAGACATGAGGGGAAAGAAGTGGGACGATACGCCAGCATGGGTGCCTATTGATGAATTCAAAGGAGCGGCATGGCGCAAACCAACCCAACGAGAAATTTTGTGGCTCTGTGGCGTTTTTGCTGCTATAGCTGATGTTCTTCTTTTGTTTACCTTAGCGCTTTAAAGCACTATTTACCGCTGAAGCTCGGCCGCAATGCACTAGTCGACGCTTACCAGGAAGCTCTTGACTTGGCTGTCTATCTGCGGCAAGCTCATTGAAGAAGAGAAGGGCAATACATGAGCAAAACACAAAACGAAAAAGACGAACCGGCATTCAAGGTCTATTGCCACGAATGCCCGCACTTACTCGATGACCATAACGCCTCCGGGTGCCTAGATCCGGACTGCCATTGTGATCTACCTGAAGGAATTCAAGATCCCGAAGACTGGTAGGCCTACCGCTCCCGCTCAAGATCCCGCAGTCGCTTCTCCACCCCTGAAGACCTCTGCCGAGCGTCCCTAAGCACGCTAGCGCCCATTGCGGCCACTTCCTGCTGCGTTGCCGGCAATCCGCTTGAGCTACTGCTATCGGCAGTCCGCCCACCACTCTTGGCTGCCTCTTCGAGGACTTCATTACCAGGGGCTAGATCGGCTACAGGAATCAGCCCACGCTTGACCAAGTAAGCCGCCCCACTCTTCTTGTCCTCAAGAGGAGGCTTGCCGGCAAGTGCCCGAAGCTCGTCATTTGTGAATCGGTCGGAATGCTTATCAGCTACTCTCAGTTGAAACTCTCTATCCGTTTGGACAAAGGGAAGATGACGAATGACGAGCCGCTCATCGTATAGACGCCTGGCCAAATCCCGCAATGCATCTTCAAATTCCAATACAAGAGAAGTCATTGCCGTCATAAGGAATGTAGCTCGTTCAAGCTCAACCCCTGACGTCCCTAGTCCGCTATTGTCTTCCCAATTCCCCAGCATCGACGGCGGTACTCTGAGATACTCCCTGATGAATCTCCAGACCCATCGGCTATATTCCGTGACCTTGGCTGGATCCAATGGGTCAGCGAGCTTCTCAACAGCGTACTCATCTGATACCGGACCAATCTGATTAGTTACCCGCTGCATAAACATTCGGAACTTTCGCCATCTTCCCCGATGCTTACGGTCCATCCGTCTTTCAGCGTCTATGAGCTCTTCTTCGCCGCGATAGATGTACATATAGGGCGGAATGTTGTTATTTCGCGCATTGGTCCCGATAAGTTGGTCAATCCATTCAGCGCCTTCTACCTGATCCCCCAACACCTGGACAATACCACGGCCCCGGGCGTATATGTCCCGCGGGTCCGGCCGGCTCCATTCGAAGATAGTCTCGGCTGGCACAGTTCCTACCGCATTACGCAACCGATAGCCCGTGCTATGGTGCGAAATCGTGTGGTGTGTAATGCTGTCATGATTCGGCAACCTTGGCGTCTCAAGTACCTCAGTAGGAACCAAAGTCAATGCCTCGTCAGGAGCCTGTTGCGTGTTCGTAGACGTCCCAAGGCTCCAAAACGCTTCACCCACTGCCGAGTAGTGGATTGCCGACATAGCCAAAAGCCGCCGGCCTGTCCACCCTCGGATATTCTGCGTAAGGATCTTATTCAGCGGGAAATCCGGCTCTACAGGTACCAAGCTTCCCGCGGCCACCATATCGTCAATGAGATCATTGCGAGCCATTCCACGGCCATTGCGGCGAGCTGACGGCAATGAATTAGCCTGTAGAGCATTCGCAATTGAGCCACGGTCTCGAGGCCGGAGGATCTCATACCCCACAGCCGAGAACTCGTCTTTGTATACCTCAAGCGGCCCAGCCAAGTACGGCGATTCAACCAGGAGCTCAAGCCAGCGCCGCTTATCTCGCGGGAGGTGTCCGGTATTGAATCCAGCCAAACGGACGATCAGCTGCCGGAGCTGATCCGACTCGGGCTCGGGCGAGCTGAATCGCTGGACGAGCTCGCCCTTAAAAGCGTCGTAGGACTGGAGAGAGGACGAGGAAGGGGCTGAGGTACCCCTGCGGGAGAAGATCGTCCTGAAGCGGTCTGTGAGGCTCATACGCGAAGGCTACCACAAGAACCACGATCCGTGGTAAGATCGTCAGGCGGGCCGGAGCAGCAACTCCGGACACCGCCCCCACAGAGTCCACCTTACTTGGAGGCAGAGCGATGGTTGACATCAAGAGCGTAGCACGAAAGCGTTGCTCGAAGTGCGGCGAAACGAAGGAACTGGTAGCAGGGTTCTACCGCGATGGGCGCAAGATTGACGGTCGTCGCAGCCAATGCAAGGCATGCGCAAATGCCAGTAACGCTAAGTGGTACACAAAGAACCCAGAATACCACGCTACCAAAGCTGCCAAAGAAAAAGAGAACCGAAATCAGATAAACCGGAGGCGTCGCGCTCGGTACGCAAAGGACCCAGAGGCGCGGCGTGAAAGAAACAGAGCGTGGAGAAGTGCCAATCTAGGCCAAGCGGCCGAAAGCAGTGCACGCTATGTCCGTCGCCATCCGGATCGAATCAAGGCGCGTTCCGCAGTTGCCCATGCAATCGCTGCCGGGAAACTCATTGCGCAATCCTGCCAAGAGTGCGGCCGCGAGCCCGAGATCATTAACGGGAAGCAATGCATACAAGCGCATCATCACAAGGGATACGCCGAAGAGTTCCACCTTGACGTGATCTGGCAATGCCGGCAGACTTGCCACCGAGACTGAAACAAGGGCACAAACCGCTAGCGGAGGGTGGAAGTGATCGGCCGCGGAGTGCAATCCCGGCCGGACCCGCCGATCTTACTACAGATTCAAGATACCTCGCCGTCGTCTTCTTCGCCCGGAGCCTCTAGCATATCAAAGAGAGTCGGTTGTCTCATTCCTTGAGAAGTCGATTCGACATGACCGCGTCCATCCGCAAAGTAAGCCGCATTAAGCTCACATGCCCACCCGATTCGATCCTTGAGAATCGATTGGCGAACGGTAGTAAATAAACCACCGAAAGGATCGTATACAACTTCCCCCTCGGCAGAGAAGCGGTCAATCAATCGATCGACTATATCCAACTGCATTGGACATAAATGCTGACTCTGACCCTTTTGAGCCTGCTGCATATTCAAGGTCCGAAACCTCGATATGTCCGACCATACATCCTCATGCCACGAATGAGGCGGCAACACCATGAACTTAGTAGGCAGCCGGCCCCACCGTTCCATCTCCTCGCACAGGGCAACGTGCCGATCATAGTCATAGACCGTTTCGAGCTGCTCAGCTCGCCACCCTTTGTAGATTCTTTCGTGGGCCATGGTCTCAAGGTCATCGTATTCGAGCAACCGATCACCGCTTGATCGCCAGAATCCGTTCGCTTCTTGTTGCCACCGGCCTCTAGAGCTGCCCGTGCCAGGAATAATATGGGCTTTCTTGTCTTTGTCGAATTCAGCTTCACCACCTTCAAATTGAATCCGCGGCTTTGTATTGACCACCGGAACATCTGCCCATCCTTGACTCCTGTCCGTCTGTGGAGCTCGAAAGATCATCACGTACTCTGGCAAGCCGTTGCCCATTCGCGTCCCGTCCTGAGTCATTCTGGTCCACCCTAGGCGATTCGTTTGTCCATTCTCCCGGACCACATCGGTACAGACCGTTATCCTCGCCAAGAACGCAAAGCCATGCTTCGTGAAATGAGCTTTGCATTCGTCGCTGAATGCGTGAACCGTTTGGAATCCAAAGCCGCTGATTCCGCCAGGTACGATTCGATCCTTGACGTGAATTGCCAAGACCCGGCCCGGTTGCAGAACCCTCAAGAGCTCAGGAGCCAAGTAGCTCATATGCTCCCAAAAGTGTAAATAGTCCCGCGTGTGCCCCATATCATTAAGCAATGGGCTGTATTCGTACATAGAGCCAAATGGAATCGATGTCACGACCAGACCCACAGAACCTGTCTCCATTCGGCGAGTTTCCTCCACGCAATCATTCAGCATCAATCGATAGCTGCCGTCTTCTGCTACAACCTCCCGGCGAGTAACTCCCATGCTCTTGACGAGAGCTCCTTCTATAGCCCTTCTAGCTAAGCCATTGTCTCGAATCATAGCCGACATCCGCTCAACCATCTCTGTGTGCTGGCTCCACTTCTTCTCGAGAGCCGCCTTGATTGCCACTTCAGCCACTGAGTAGATGATATCGATTGTCACCTCTTCAGTTTGGAGGAATCGCCATATCCTATGTATGGCTTGGATGAAGTCATTAAACTTGTAATCGATGCCAAAGAAGACAGCCCAGTGACAATGCCGTTGCATATTGACACCACTGCCGAACATAACCGGCTTTGCGCCCACAATCTTGTATTCACCATTCGCAAACTCGATTATCAACGACTCGGCCAAATCAGTCTTTGCATCGGTCATCTTGGTACGCTGTGACCCGTAGACAGTCCTGATTCCAGGAACCGTCTTCTCTAGGGCTTTGCGTTCCACCTCGGTATGGTGCCAGATCACGAGATGGTCCTTCGGCCTTTCTGCAAGTAGTTCTTGGAGCTTAGCCAATCGAGCCGGTCTGCTTGATTTCTTCTCAGCTGCTGCCTCTTGCAGCCCCATTGCTACATCCTTATAGAGCCGGCCTTGGCCGCTGCGTTCTGGCAATGCCTCGCTATCGTCTGTTGGCACCTCATGCCATCGGACCGTTAGCTTAGGCAGCTCGTATCCTTTATCGGGATAACCAAGATCACTCGGCCGAGTCACAAATAGCGCCCATGTAGCCAGCCATTCATAGAACTCAGATTCCATATGAGGATTGATAGTGAGATCATTAGCCTTCTGGCTATTGCGGCAAAAGAATCTGGTCTTGACTTCGCCAACATCCATTATCCCAAGGAATGCCGCATAGGCTGCAATCTCAATGAAGCTATTAGGCGCAGGAGTCGCCGTTGCAACGAACTTGTAAGGCGAGCCTTCGCATTTGCGAATCAACTCCCTGAATGTCTTGCTTCCACCGAATCCGCGAAGACATGACGCCTCATCGAGAGAGGTAACCGTAAACTCCCGCGGATCGATCTTGCCATCCCTTACGGCCTGGTAATGAGTGAGATAGATTCCTCCACCGTCTTCTTCTATTTCGTCCATGGAACGAATCGGAATGATCTTTAGCCCGAGCATATCAGCGTCTTGGCGAAACTCCTGCCGGACCCCAAGTGGCGCTACAATCAATGCATTGCCGAATGCTTCTGAGATAATCAACCGGCAAGTCTCAATTTGAAGAATTGTCTTCCCCAAACCGAATGCGTGAAAGTAGGCTGCGCATCCTTTGCGGACACCCCAGACAATTGAATCCACTTGGTGAGGATAGCAAATAGAGTTCACCGCTCCGGCCTCTATCTCAATTCCCTTATCAGGAGCCCTGTCGATCTTGGCTAGAAGAAAGTCATGATATGCCTTGTCTGGTCGCGTATCCCGTACCTCGAGAGCATCGGGAGAGCACTCTAGGCGCCTGCCGTTGTCACGGACAAAGGTCTGTCCTGATTTGGCTATACGCCCCTCGACATAGCCCAGGTCTTCAGGATCAGCTGATTTCGGCCACAGTATCCGCAATCGCTGGCCCCGGAGATACTCAGCGACACTCTCGAGAGTAGCATCGGTCGATAGGGTGAAATCGGTATCGTCATTATTGCGACGGACAAAGGATTCGACGCTTAACCAGCTCATGAATAGAGATCCTCCTCAGTTTCGGCAATCTCACGAAGGAGGATTATGATTTGCTGCCGCGGTATACCCGCTTCGTGCATTGCGTCTGCACAAGCAGTATAGGCATTGATCTGTGTACGGTAATCCGGCCCCACAATCGAGATCACCAGCGGCATCATGGACTCTTGCGGCATCCTGTCCCCCTCTCTGCCAGTCCACCAGCACCAGCGCCCGCGGACTGATCTACCTTACAGAATCTTCAAGGCTGTGTCAACCCCTAAAACCAACGAGAGCCCCACCAGTTTCTCGGCAGGGCTCTCGAGATAGGCCCACTGATACCAACGGGCGTGACCCGTGCGTCTTCAGCGGCTTGACAGTGCGGTGACCAGAGCTGTCACGGCTACAAGGCTAAGCAGCATCATGAGCGTCTCCAGGAAATGAAACGGTGCTGTCAAGGACTAGATTCTCGCATGACCATATTGCCGAGCTCGTCAATGTCAGGATCCGAAACGTCCTGGTTTTTTGGCTCATTTGGTGCCAGATTTTTTCTTGGCGAGTCAGCTTCAGTCACAACGCTATCGATAGCGACAAGCAAATCTTCACCGATTACGTCTTCGGCAATAGCGCCACGAGAACACCTCTCGAGCTTTTCGCGCTTCAATGCATCGTCAAGCGCCTCTCTGTGCAGATGTGTCCTCTCAGCGGTCACTTTCACGACCAATCCATCAAGGGCTTCGATCGCAGCGACGTCAACGAGCCGGTCCTGCTCGAGACCTACGACCCGCTCGCGTAGTTTCTGGCACTGGTCGGAGAGGGACTGTAAGCGGTCGTCCGGGACGTCCTCAGCATTGGCCATAGCAGCACGATAAGCCGAATCAATATCCGCGGCAGCAGCAATCACTCCGGCGACCGAACAATCGAGCAGCGCATCAAGGGCAAGCCTCAGCCGGGATGTCATGAGCGCCCCCTGGTCAATACGGTTCGGGTCCAAGGGCTCTCTGCTATTGGCCAGCACATTACGAATCGCAAGCTGGAGCCGTTCCGGCACCTCAATACCCCATGCATTGTCCGCTCTTTGTAGCTCATCTATTAAGACACTCTTGATTTGTACCGTGCTCATACCCTATTCCTCTTGAAGAAAAGCCGGCCCCCATTGCTCAGAAGTTCAACAGAGACCGGCCGTCCCGGCGATGGTGCCGAGATTTGGTGCCGAAGGAGGGAATCGAACCCTCACGCCTCACAGGCCATAGATTTTAAGTCCACTGTGTCTACCGTTCCACCACTTCGGCAAGTCTATTGCGCTCGTGTTGCTCTCGATAACCGTCTATGTCTTTTGCCACGATTTGACCATATTTCCAAGGATCCCTATTCAATGCGGCAAAAGACGCTGAGGTCTCAACACAAAGCCCGTCCTGACACCGAATGAATAGGTCAACTCTCTTGGGAAGATTCGACAAAATCGCTACCAAGACGATATCGTACGATTGGCCTACCAGGCCACCACTAAACGCTTCCCACCATTCAGGCTCGTCATTAGACGCCCCAAGCTCCCACGCTTTACCGCTGAGCATTAGAATCGGCGGTCCGTCACAGATCCTCATTCCGGCCGTTATCCGTGCTTTATCAGTAGCCTGCGATACGTCCATTGACTATCTCCTGATTTGGTAGACCTGGCCGGATTCGAACCAGCGACCGACCGATTATGAGCCGGGCGCTCTTTGTTCTGACCAAAGAATAGCCGGACCCTGACCAGACGCTGCTACGAACCAGCCCAGAGTAGGACTTTTGCCTACGCCCACACAGTCTGGCGGCCCGTCAACAATCTCTAAGCACTCTTTTGGCATATCTCCCCTGAGACCAGCCCTGTCCTTTGGAGGTATTAAGTAGCGTTCAAAATCCATCATATCCACATCCTTTTATTCAAAAAACCGAGCCGGCGACAAAACCCCGCAGCGCTACGAGGTCTCCGCCATCTGTGGGACTCGTCCCAAGACGTCCGCCGACTCATGGCCAGCAGTTAGGTGTCAGGAATCGAACCTATGCAGTCCGACATCGCTGCCGAACCGGAAGCCATGCCCACCGCTACCGACCGAGACCACCTTACAGAATCCTCAAGGCTATGTCAAGCCCTAATCTCACCTATTCCCACTTGGGGAGCGCCATCGACGCACTGGCCAGCTTCACCCCATCGCCACGATCAGGCGACCGGCCAAGATACTTCTTGATAGCTGGCTTCTCACGGACCTTGAAGTAGGTCACGCGCCCACCAGCCCCAACGACCTTGACAGCGGCCCGATCAACCTCTTCAGGAGCTCCTAGAGCCACTAAATCAGCCCTGGCCTGCGGATCGCGGCACATCCCTACCAGACCCAGCCCTACCGCATCAGCGAGGTCAAAGGCCCATGTCGCCCGTGCATTGTGAGCCGCTCGAGTCTGGCCAGGCAACGGCAAGGCAGCCCGCCCACCGAAGTACATGTAGCGGACCTTGCAGTACTGGGCCTTTAAGCTGCTGCCTATTCCCGCTCCGTGCGCAGGGTCGAGATGATAGACAGGATCCTTTCCCCACTTGTCGATGAGGATTCGAGCAGCGGCCGCGCCGGCCTCCGCCACCGGAAGGGGTAACGGCTCGCCAATGTACGCGGGGACACCAGGATGAGCCCGCATGTCTTGAGTCGCTGACGCTGGAACTCCAGCAAGCCCTGCAATCGCTTCAAGGACTGTTGGAGATCGTTCATGGGGACCCGACGCCCGGGCATTTTGGGAACCCTCTTTACCGGATCCCACCTTGCTATCCTGTCGGCCCCTAGTCCCAGGCGGTTTATCTACCTTAGAGGAAAGCAAAGCTGCTGTCAAGACGTCTGCTCCTGCCTGAATGCTCGCCCCTTCGGACGGTCGAGCTCCCCATGCCAGCTGGATCAGCTCCCGGGCCGGCGGCCCCCACCATGGCACGGCCACCATCTCGTCACCCCGCTCTGACGTCGAGGCATCTACCCCAATCACCCGTGGCGGGCCCTTAGGAGCTGGCAGAGTCGACCGGAGCTGGACCGCGGCAAGTAGACCAGCCTCCGAAAACAGCGAATGTGGGTCCATTGGAGGCCAGCCGCCCACGATTCGACCATAGGCAACACCAGTCAACGGCCGGAGGACCTGCAGCTCTACCCCAGGATGCCCCGGGAAACCGTCAGAACGGCCCTGTGAGACGTCTTCTAGCTCAGCGGAGGGCAGAGCATAGATGAAGTCGCCCTGTGTCGCTGAGGGGCGAGCATAGCCCTCTGGCGGGTCTCCTGTGCCTGTCCAAAGCTGGCCCCGGTTCTCAAAGAGACTTGACGTCCTCAAATCAGCCTCAACCGAGACGTGAGAGACAGCCCCGGGGAAGACCGGCCGGCGGGCGAAGACATTTTCGTGAGCTTTGAGCTCTTCCACTCCGCCTGAGCCCTCGCCTTCCGCCGCGGTGTACCCCAATCGGCCTACCGCGCTTGAATAGATCGTCTTCCATCCATCGATTACGCTCAGCTTATGGCCAAGGCCGGTTGCCGATGTTGGATTAGTCGATGCAATGGCCTTATTCATCGGACCAGAAACGAGTCGGCCTTTTCCCGCTTCTACAATGCTTGGCGCAATGGCCTTGATTTCATCGTAGACAATAATGAAATTCTCATGATGCGGACCAAGAACTGAATGGGCTACCTCATCCTGACCAGCTGCCTCTTTGGACGCAGTCATTCCTTTAATATACCAGTGCCCCTCAATTGCAACCCAGCTTGCGGACTTCTTCGACTGCTGGCCCCATCCTGGCATTAAGTGGCCATTATCTCGAGCCATTCTCCCAAGAGTCAGGATATGTTTCTGGTATGCCTCTTTGATTGCTTCTCCCTTTGGCGCAATCAATAGCAGAATCCCGCCGACAAAGGACCCATTGTTTTGAAGCCGTGATCCCTCTGCATCCCACGACCACCCGAAGGCGAGCATAAATGCGAGAATAGACTTACCCGTCCCATTAGCCCCGACGAGAAGCAGTTCTCTGCTCTCGAGATAAGCCGCTACGGCCCGCTTCTGATCCCTGGCAAGCTTCCAGCCAAATACCCGGCGGATGTACTTCTCAGGATCACCGCTCTCAGCCAGCCTAGCGGCTCGCTCCCGGTGTGCATCCTGTGGGATGACATCCGGCCGCAATAGGCGAGCAGAGGACGATAGAGACGCAAATCGGCCGCCCGGCGGTCTATTGGGGCCAGGACTGAGAAGCGACGGAAGACGAAGACGGGGCTTCACCCGGTCTGCTTTATTACTTTGTTGAAAAGCTTCAGTGAAGCAATACGCCGTTCTTGGACTTTAGGTGAATCGGGATCGTCCTCAGTCCCAAGCCAATCCTTCGGAGACCCTTTCAGTGCCATCTTCCAACGCCTGAAGGATTCGTTTGCCCTTGCCGTGCGGCTCAACTCGCTTGCCGTAGGAGATCTGAGCAAGTCCATCTGGTCAAACGTCGAGAGCGAATCAAGAGCACACAAAGCATAACGCAGCTCGTCATACTCCGGTCGGCCACCGGACTTTGCACTTTCGATGATCTCGCCTAAGGTTTTCATCTCTCACGCTCCCTTTCTCGGTTTGTACGTTCCCCAATCAACCGGTCATTTGCCACCGATCTAGCTCTTCCCAAAACACTCTAGCCCACCCTTTGCGGTAACACGCTTTTCTAAATGCGTCGTACTCATTACGGTACATGCTCAGCTTTTCTAGATTGTCCGCTGAGGCCCGCATATTGCATACCCGATCGGCCACCTTGACGACAAGAGCATCATTCCATTTGGATGACACCTTAGAAAACTTCCTGTTTGTCGCTAATTTCCTTTGACGTCGAGTTTTGCCGGACGAATCGGTACAAATCCAAACCATATGCTCTATAGCAGGACCAAAAGCCTTCGATACATCCGCCAAATCCACCTCTGTATCTTCTATGACATCGTGAAGATAAGCCACGGCTTGCACCACAGGACCACAGGGCGACACCAAGAGAGCCACGGCATCAAGGTGCGTCACATAGGGCAGTCCACTGTAGAGCTGGTCTCCATGGGCCTCTATGGCAAAATCACGTGCCAATTCTTGAATCATTCCGTCCACCATGCCGGACTAGGAACCACTAATTCGATTCTATCATCTCGTCCTATTGGTTCTTTTGGCTTAAACTGTGGGCATGATAACGACCATCTCATGGTCGAATTGCCCTTCGCCTGGCATTTACCACCATCGATAGGCTTGAGTTTGATATCTATTCCATCATGAGTAAGTGTAGATGATGTAATCTCGCAAGGCACAAAGCGCTTACAATCGCCACATGTTTTTTCCTTAATCATGAATAGAGCCGCCATTGCCGGACAATTATCAATCGTTCGCCCATTCCTTCACCTCCTATTACCTAGGCCAGCACTCATCGCCATAGGTTGGTCTGATTCGCATCTTCACCTTGACTTTTGCCAGCTTGCCGCCACAAGGACAATGCCCCTTCTTGGCTCCGCTGTAGCTCTTTTGGCAAGAACTGCACACTTTGCGATACTTCCAATTCATTTCTTCACCTCTTGCCACGGACAGCCCGCCGCGCTTTCGGCTTGTTTGATCATTAGCCCTTCGAGCAGCATACCGGCCGGCTCGCAGCGCGTATACGTCTCCACCAATAGCGGCTGATCACAACCCGTCTGGTCGTATCCCTGAGCCTCATTGCCGCCACTGGTGTCTCTCGAACCCTCTATTCGGGCAAAGCGGCAGGTGCTGCAATCGGATTCGCTGGGTAGATAGCGAAAGACTTGTTCGCGCCAGCGCTCAAGCTTGAGGATTCTCTCGCCAAGCATCTCGGCAATAGCAGGCAATCGGTCATCCTCGGCGCATGTGCTACAGATCTCATCCCGGGCTAATTTTGGCTCACTGCACACCGGGCACGTATTAGGATGCTTCCTATTGCGCCCAGGAGTTACCACAAGAGCTGAATGCCCTATCGTTTCTTTCATCGCTCTACTCCTCACAAAACTCGCACCCGTGCTCTTGCCCGTTATCGCCATCCCGGCATATCGGCTTACCACCCCACATCTCGCACCGCTTACACGTTCGCGGGCTAACAATGACGTGGGGAACGGGCCACTCCCGCTGATTCATAATGTGCGGCTCTTTCGGCATCCTGCGAGCTCGCACGTCAAAGTAGATGTCATCGCATACCTCACGGAGCTCTCCGCAATTGGCCCATGCGTATACCTTCGCCTGTTGTCTCGATTCATGAAAGACAAGAAATTGTTTTGGATTGATGATGATAAAAAATTTATGCGACAGGGCTCTTGGTCCCGACCAATTACTGATCCTAGTTTTTTCTTGACAGAGAAGCTGGAGTGGATGGAGAAGAACAA
>SDBT01011905.1_pt1 | contig 13983 bp, 8 predicted proteins | sample 2277101 | NCBI WGS metagenome assembly SDBT01 (sample SAMN10404973, study PRJNA504765) | marine sediment metagenome | isolation source: marine sediment core GS10_PC15, 103 cmbsf | place: Arctic Ocean: Southern Knipovich Ridge | collected 2010 | reverse complement strand
AGTTGAGGCTGATCCCCTCAAAGGTAAGCCTGCCCAAAAATGATTGCCATCACCATTAGTCATTTCATTAGACCTTAGCTTCCAGTCTGTATCTACTGGATTTTCAAAAAAGCTACCCGCGCCAAGAACTGGTAGGTTTCCAAGTTGAACCTTTTTCTTGATATTGCTATTTGCAGAATCCTCAATAACTACTAAATCAGCTGCTATAGGAGTAACCTTCTCAGATATAGAACTTATCTCTGCTGAGATATTATCATGTATAGCATCAGCATCTGTTCCAGCTATTATTGGTAAGTTAGTAAAACCCATTATTCCTCCGTCTTAGGATACTTTAGCTTAACTGCTTCTATTTCTGCCGCTAGGACATCGTATTCCGTTGAATCATCAAGGTGATGTTTTTTATACAAAGCATCCAATTGATCACCCACGGTAGGATACTCTTCTTCTCGTTTTAATTTATACTCATTTGCAGCTTCTTCAGCTTCTAAAACAGCTTCATCAGCTAATCGTATGGATTCTTTTTCTTCATCAACTACTGCTACCTTATGAACTTCACCCACTCCATTGGGCTCAGAATCAATAAGTTTCAATGATTTACCAACAATGGACTCATCTACCTCACATACTGCATTTCTAGGTCTTGCACCGTGCCTACCGATATAAGTTATCGAGCCGTCTTCGTTTTTTCTTACATAATGTTTATAAGCCATGACTTACCACTCCGATGTTTCTTGTTGAGGTTGAATTTCACTGAGCACCACAAAAGTAGACTCAGTAGATGTTGCGCCGCCCACGTATGCATTTGCCGTTGCGCTCAGTGGTAGAAAGGTAAGTGCGGTAGCCACTGCCTTAAACTTAACAGTTGTGGTACTGACTGTAACATTCACAGCTGACCCGTCACTGGTTTGCTCTGCATAGGCAATTACTGCCGAGTCGTGAACAACCTTAAGAGCCACGCCAGCGTCACTAGCGGATGTATGTAAATAAGCTTGCAGGTTTACTTCGTACCACTGTCCAATTGTTAAATTGCTAAAAGTAAGATCACTAATAGTTGTATCAGTGGTGTGATTAGCAGTTAAAAACTTAGTCTGTGTTTTTAAAGGTTCAGGATAGTTTCCGAATACTGTGAAGTCTGGGATTTCTGCAATGCTAATGTGATGTGACGCTACAACATTGCTTAAGGTCATTGCTCCGGAAGATCTCAAGGTAAGAGCTTCACCCTTTATCAGATCAATGTCACCAGTAAATAAATGATTGGCAGTTGAGGCATCGGCACTTCCTAATTTCTTAGCCAGTGAACCGTCTATATAAGCAGAAAGATCTATGGACACACCCGCTGTTGATAAAACAAACCCGCTCATAGTATACTTGCCGGTCTTGGGTGCTATAAATGTATCACCGTCCCATGCGCCAATTGGGTCCGACACTTCTGTAAAGTCTATATCGGTAACATTAGCAGTAAGAACTGTGCCTCCGTTACCTGCACCGCTAATTTTAACGGTTTGATTCATCAGCTCTTTACTAGAAAATAAAGCGCTAGAATTTGCCCATTCTGTTATAGGGATTCTAAAATCATACTCTAGTATATCACTAGTAGTCCAGGTTATCGGCACTGTTGATGATAGGTTAACAAACTGTGCTGATGTGTTCTGTGACTTCAATCTAATTTTAGTAGAGCTAACCAGGAATACGCCTGAACTAAAGACCGCTGTACCGCTGTCTAAAATACCGCCATTACCGAGTCCATTTACTGTGGAGGATGCATCATCAAATGAAGTGTCAGCAGTAAAGCCTCCAGGTATTGTCATTTCAGGAGATGTTCCCATTGACGAAGTTGAGCCTAGGGTAAAGTGTACCTTTCCGTACATGAAGTTGCCGTCTCTTTTATAATAAGAACTTTCAAACGTACCGTTACCTACTGTCAGGTTTGTAAAGCTTGGAGTAAAATCTATAGGATCACTAACAATCGGAGCATCCAACAACGCCTGTGGACCCACGACTATGTTATCTATAGTTAAGCCCGCAGTATTAGCTCTATTTGTTGTTGATTTTATTCTTAAAGTGTAACTATTATCTGTCGGTGGTAAGTAAACTACTCCATTAAATCTACCGCCAACGGCGTCAACAAGCTTTCCAGAACCGTTTCCGCCTGTAACTAGTTCCTCTTGAGTACTGTCGTCATTAAATAAAACAACTTGAAGATCGTCTGTTGCGTAATTCAAGTCTGTTGTGTAGTCGAAACTAATAAACAAAGTACGACCTTCATCGACATTATCTATATCATCCATATCGATATTAAGGTAATCCGAAGTAGTAGCAGTGGCTTCAAACACAGCTCTTAAAGTTCCTGATCCACGAAGAGCTCCACCAGCATTATGAGAAGAGGATACATCAGCGCCTGAATCAGAGGTGTCATTTATGTTTGATTCAAATTGAGGATTTTTTATATAATTTATGTTGCTGGCGCTAACACTAGAATCAACATAGGCTTTAATACTCTGTTGAGTTGCGAGCTGAGTTGCTGAGTCGGTGACAAGATCGTCTTCATCTAAAACAGCAGTTCCAGAAACAGCAGTGTTTAATATTGCCGAGGTTATAGTTTTATTTGTTAGGGTCGCACTCGCTGCATCTTTAGTAGCATCACTAGTGTTATCTACGTTACTAAGACCTACTTGGGTCTGAGTTACTACGTGAGGATTTGCTACGTCAGCTTCATGGTCTGTTAGGTTGGTAGCACCAGTATTTAGCTGCGTTTGAATTGCTGAAGTCACGCCTGAAACATGTGCAAGTTCAGCAGAGGTAACGCTAGACGATTTTATTCTGTCGTTAGAGTCTGATTCTAAAGCAAATGAAGTGCCTATTCCGTCTCCACCGATGCCATTAGCATCAACCTCTAAGTAAGAGGTAGTGTCAGCATTATTGTGAATCTCAAATAGAGGAGCACCTATTGGGCTAGAGTTATCAGCAATGCTTAATGCACCACGAGTAGAGTTTAAAGTGATCTCTGGCTCAGAACCGTTATCATAAGCCTGCTGCATAGTAGTAGTAGCAGAGTTAGATCCTGAACCACTTTGATCAAAGCCAAACTTTCCTGCTCCAACAAATAGAACCTCTGTAGCACTAGTCAAATCGGATGTACTTTTCTTTACGATTAACCACGCTCTTCCTAAAAACGAAGGATCAACAGCTGTAGTTTCAAAGATCTCAGAAGTAGTAGCTGCTTGGGCTTCGGCTATAGAGTCATATATTATTTGACCATATTCAAGAAATTGATCCTGTGACAAAGTATTATAATGTACTCTATGCATAATAAATTTATTGTTTGGAATAGGAGCTAAAGATCCTGAGCCATCATCATACTCAGTAACAGGGACCTCGGTTACGCCGCCTGTCTGAACTCTTCCACCAACTCCATCTCTATAGAATGTGCCAAATGTAAATGCATTAGCAGAGCTTGTAGTTGAGTTATTAGGATTCTTAACATCAACCCCAGTGTTTGATCTCATCTCAAATACTTCACCGGCAGACCGATTCATATTTAGATTGGCTCCGTTTGCAGATATAATATTTCCACTAACGTTTAAAGCTCCTAATGCATCCGCTAAACCAGTTAGCTGATGATAAGAATCTAGTGCGAAAACTGGTATATTTAAAGCCACACTAATAGTAGCCATATCAAGGTGAATGAAAGATCCTAAGACGATGAAGTCTTTTCTTCTATCATTGTCGGAAGGGGTGTTAAACTCCACAATATTTCCTGAAGAATCCATTGCTATTACAGTGAATAGCTCTGTACCAATGTTAGTTAAAGTCACGGCAGTTTGAGAGCCCCACGAAACATTAGTGCTAACAGGAACAGTAGGATCGGTATAACTATCAACAATAACTCCAGAACCTGCTGTTATATCAAACTTAGCAGAATCTCCTCCATTTATTGACAATACTCCACCTTCTAGCCACGAAGTTCCTGCAGACCTATCAGTGGTTCTAGAGTTGTGAATCCTAGACCACTCTGTAGAAGAGCCAGAGTCTAGTTTTTGGAATATATTTCCATCATCAGATTTAATATATAAAGATCCGATTGGAGCATCTTTGGCAACAGACGTTGGATCATCAGAACTACCTGTTAATATTTTTTGATTGTCACTAAGGTTGAGGTTAGCTTTTAAAAGCTTAACATCATTTCCTGAAAAAATTGCAGCTGGCATTAAGTTTCCTCCTGGGAAAGTATATCGTTATCCGATATAGTTGATAGCCAATGAACCTACAGTAGCACTTGATGCACTGTCAGCTCTTCTTACACTTATTCTAGTTCCAGAAGTTATATCAACTTCTACAGTTTGATCTGAACCTGGTCCTACTAAGACTTTTAAAGTCCCAGAACTTGCACCCACTCTTATCTCTAAAAAAGATCCAGTAGTGTCTGAAAATTGTAATTTCTTAACATCAGATCCGACAGATGCTACTAGCTCCAAAGGAGCAGATGCATTGCCTGGAATTGCAGTAGAAGAAGCATCAACATATGTCGTATCAAATACGTCAAATGTGTCAACTGTTACAGTTATATCTTCTAAAGCAGCTAAAGACTCAGTAGTAAGATGAACTCTTTGAGTACCAGCTCCTACAGCTCCAGCATTAGTGTCCCATGCAGCAATCGTAGTCAGAGAAGCATTTCCTGAAGTTTGAAGAGAAGATGTAGAGGCTCCAGCTGGAAGTGGTAAACTTGAAGCTGAAACAGGTACAACCTGATCTGAAGCTATGTTTACAGGGGTAGATGCAGCAATTAAAGCAGTACCTAAAGCGGGTGTTTTTGTGTTAATTGAGGAGACTTCTGTTATGATGTCATCTTGCTTTGCTTCTGTAGCTAAGCCTGCTGTGGATACTGTAACTGGTGGGTATATAAAAGTTGCCATGTTAGCTCCCTACTGTCTTAGACGTTATAACTGCATCCAAAGATCCAGTGCCGCCACCGGCGGTATATACAATTCTTAAAGAGTGAAATGGAAGTTCGGTAAAGGTTAGATCATGCTCTCCAGAGTTACCAGATACGTTAATTGTCGCACCCATGTCTAATACTCTCCAAGCTGAGTCCTTGTCACCATTCTTAGCCTCAACTGTGATAACTCCAACAGGAGATGATCCAGTCCAAACTACGTGTATAGATGCTATGTCTTGATTTAGTACAACAGATTCTGCTGAGGTTGAGTTTGTGGAAATGTCAGAAGCGTCTAGCATTTTGTAAGATTTTACAACGTTTTTTCTTCCCATTATTCCTCCTTATGGGTTCGAGGTTTATAAGCCTCTAGGTTATACATTTGTTTCATTTGTTCTTAATCTCCAGGATTTCCTGTCATAACGTCCTGAGTAGGAGTCTGAGTCCTTTCAGCTATATTCACCTTAGACATTCCAGTAGCTGATATCTTCCTAGCTTCCATTCCAGGCACACTAGGCTCATCCACAGGCTCAGCACCAAAATTGGCTTGCATAGATCTCATATAAGCAGGATCTAAGCTCTTGTCTGTAGGAATCTGTAGTAGAATTCCTAGAGTCAGTCTTCTTTCGTATGGAACATCTCCATCATCAGAGACAAGTTTAGCCATCACAGTTTCTTGTATTTGAGCATATAATTTAGGGTATACAGCTTGTAACGCTTCTACCTGTTCACGAGTTAAAGTTCCTTGCTCTAAGTCTTCTAATGTAGACAAAGGATCAGCAACTGCTTGAACATATCTTTCAAATTTTGCTAGATCTAAATCAGATGGGACATAGTCTCTTTTTCCGAATAATGGTGGAGAAGGATCTACTGGCATTTTCTCTGATAAGAATTGAACACCAGTTAATGCGGTGCTGCTAACTCTTCCTGCACTTTGAGGAGCAACAACTTGCATTCCTAAAGTTTTACCATTTACTTTGTTTACTAAAAGAGTAGGATCTTGCTTTATCTTTACAACATCATCTCTAAACTTAGACATAGCCTGTTTTCTAGTCTTAGGCTTTTTGTGATCAGAATCACTGCCTAGAAGGTCAAATTTTAATAAAGCATTAACAGAAGTAGGTGACGCAGCTCCAGCCGATTTTGAGAAAAAGCTCTCAACAGACTTAGAGATTTTTTTGCCTACGCCCTGATTGGCTTTTTCCATGTTAGCTAGGATCTTCATCTTACGAATAGCATCACCCTCTAAGAGCTTCTTAGTAGCATATACCGCAGCTCCACCAATTGGACCACCAAAGATTCCACCAGTTCCAACAGCTAGTATGTCTCTAAAGTTTAGAAAGCTTTTTTCAAACTCTCTTTCGGCTTTAGAGCTTATAGACTTTCCAAATTCTTTTGCAACAGCAAAGTCTTTGTTAGCCTGAGATAATTCAGAAGATAGTTTAGCTCTGTCAGGAAAAGCATTTGAATATGCTTCAGCAGTTTTGTCAAGCATATCTCTATGATGTTTTCTAGCAGTATAGTTTATTCTATTGTCAAGTTTAGCAAACAGGTCATCTGGTCCATACTTTATAGACTCATCAGCAACTTTTCTGAACTTGTTCATATCAGCAGGAGACATCTTGCCTCCAAGCTTAGAGTATCGATCAAACTCACTTGACCAATCCTGTAACTTCTTTCGTGCTTTAGAAGCAGTAGGACCAGGAGCATTTTTATATCTAATGCTTAGATCGTCCATCTTATCTCTAAGAGGAGCAAAGTAATCAGCATATGTAGGTCTAAGTTCAGGACTTGCAGCAGCAAGCTCATCTAACTCATCCACAAGTTCTTGTATTCTCTTTCCAGAGGTTTTTTCTAATTTAATAAAATTGTCAGAAAGCTTAGCTGTATCATCAAATAATCCAAGTTCAACCTTATGTCTTAAAACATCAGTTAAATCATCCACTAATCCTGGACGAGTATTTTTTATAGAAGCTCTCTTAGCAGGAGATACTCCAACTAGTTCTAGAGCAGCTTGTGCAGGATCAGTAAACTTACTAGCAGCTTTCTTTCCTTTACCTACAACTTTGGCAGCAAGAGGAGCTAATACTTCTAGTCCACCAAAAAGTGCTCCACCAGCACCACCAAGAACAGCGCCTAAACCAACATGAGATATGGCATTTTCTGCATTGAAATCTGCTTCTCCAATTGCCTCTTCTCTGATAAGCTCACCTGCACCAAACAAAGCACCTTCAACAGCAGATCCTGCAGTCTTTGGAATAACCTTACTGATTACAGATTTTGCAAACTTTTCATTTCCTGTAGATTTTAAAACATTAGCTAAACTCTTCTCTGCAATTTTACCAGCTTTGAATGCTTGTGCAGCTGGAGATGCTTTAATAGTTTGTTTAGCAGCACTTTTTAATGCAGCTTTCAAACCTTTTGCTCCAACCTTAGCAGCTAGAGAAGTTCCTCCAGTTACAAACGCAGGACCAATAGCACCTGCAAGTTCTCCACCTACAGACATAATAGGATTAGCTTTCTTTAAAGCTCTATAATCATCTTTACTAATTATTCCAGATTTTGTTAAAAACTGATCAGATAAACCAAAAGATAAACCGCTAGCAAGACCAGCAGCTCCAGCGGCAACGGCAGAGCCAGGAGTATCATGCTTCTCTAGCATTTCTAATTCATCATCAAAAGCCTGACCTGCAGACTCTTCGTCAACTTGAGTTTGGTCTGCATTTTGGATCTCTCTAACGAAAGCATCCATAGCAGCTTTTTTTAGATCTTTAGGCATTATTTCAACCTTCCTGCTTTCTTCAGTTCGTTAATAGATCCTTCTCTAGAGAGAGATCTCTTTTTTCCATAGCTTTGTATGGCTTTTTCTTGTATAGATGTAAATAGAGGAGTTAACATTTCGTTAATCTGTACATCTGTAATGTCAACACCCATACTTCTTAGTTTATTTTGATAAGACTTTCTAGATGCGTTGATACCTAATTTGATCTTAGCTCTCTCAACTCCAGGGAATTGGAAGATCCTCATGGGATCACCAATGATGTCAGCAACTAGTTCTTGCTCGAACTTTTGAAACACACCAGGACCAACAATGTCAATACGCTTTTTACCCATAAGGGATCTTACAGCAGTATTAACTAAGGCTCTATCTTCTGGGCTAAACTTGTAACCAGGATTTGAATCAACCTTTCTCATATAATGAGATAGAATGTTGTAAAACTCTGATGCACCTTCAAACTCAGGAATAACTTCTTCGTTAAGCTTTTTAATAGTTTCTTTGTTTCCAGTTTTTGCAACCACTTTAAATCTAGGAATATATCTTTCTTTTTGCTCCAAAGGAAGTCTTTCAAAATCAACACCTTCAGGCAATACTTCATCAGATGTGAGTCTATATTCTGTATATTCTTTAGATAGGTCACTTTGAGATTTTGCAATTTGACCTCGAAGCTTTTGCATATCAAGCTTATGCTTAGCACTCTTTTCTCCAGCAGATCTAATCTTTATCTGACTGTCTAGAGCTTTAAGGTTAGCAGAGTTGGCTTTGAACTTCTCATCTAAAGAAAGCTTTCTCTTCTTCAAATCATTATCAAACTGAGTCTGCATAGATTTCCACACAGGATTTTCTTTTAAACCAAGAACTCCCATAGAGACTCCACCAAGAAGTATTCCTATAGCACTTTGCCAATTAATTTTAGGACCTAATAATCCTTTATCAATCTTATCTTTAGCTTCTTCAGCTCCTTGCTCCAAGTCAGATCCTATAGATTGAACTTTAGCCTTAACCTCAACTTCCTTTTTTCTCTGCTCTTGATCTGCAGCAATTCTTTTAGCTTTTTCTGCCCTTATAGGCTCAGAAGCAGCTTCAACATCAGCAACTGAAGGAGTCGTAGCTTCTTCAATCTGCTCTGGACTTGCATCCATGCTAGCACTAACAGTCTCATCAACCTGTCTAAGCATTGGGTCAAGCTCAGGATCTTCCGCGAGCGTAACGCCTTGAGCAGCAGCTCTTTCTAATAATGCTTTTCTAACAGCTAATTTCTGCTTAAGTCCTTCAATCTTTGAAGTCTCTTCTAGATCAGCTTCAGCCTTTCTAGTATCCATTTCATCTAAAACTTCAGCATCAGACACTTCTGCACCTGGTCCAAAGTTAGAAACTCTAGTAGTTTGTATTTCTTTTCTAATCTGCTCAAAACTTGCTTGAGGATCTGCAGCAGAGATCGGTGTAGGCTCTTCGACTGGAGGAGCTTCTACAGGAGCTGCAAGGTCTGGAGTAAGTTCTTGATTTATAAAGTCTTGACCTTGTAATGCTTCTATTTGATCTTGTTCAGTCACAACAGCTGGTTCCAATGGAATTTCTGCTATTGGTGGGGCAAGAACGTTTTGATTTAGTATGTCATCAGCCACTAGGTATCTCCTACTTTCTTAGTCTAAAGCTTTCTGCTCTCTTTAACCATCCTTTTAAGAATCGTTTCTGAGAGGGATTATGCTTTACAATGTTTTTAAAAAATTTAATTCGCTCATCAACATACTTATCTACAGACGTGTCATCTATAGCTTCTAATGTTTCAGGTCCAATAATTCCAGAAGGTACGACTCCTAGAGTCTTTTGTAACTTCATAATAGCTTTCTTAGGACCAGAGTTTATTGCAAAATCTAATGTAGCTTTTTGTATAGACTCAGGAAGTTTATCAATCCCAGATCTTTTAAAAAACTGTTTTTCGTATATATCAACAGCCTGCTCTTTAGTTAAACTCTTCATATCTTCTTCTGTAGGAGTTCTTCCTAAAAAAGATTTAAGAATAGGTGCTGAAATTCCAAAATTAGTTCCAACAAGCTTACCGTCAACATAGTTTCCACTGTCTTGTTTAGCGTTTTGAAAGCCTTTTTCATGCTCACCTATAGTAACATCAGTTAAGTACTGTCTAATCGGAGAGTTTGCTTTTTGTGCAGTTTTTTCAGCTAATGCTAAAGAAGCATCTCTAGCCTGCTGAACTAACTGAGTCTCTTCATGCTCCATAATCATTGGAGCTGGGACATTTTGCGCAGCAGTTTCCTGGGACACTAAGCCCTTGTCTACTAGCTGTTGTATTTTTGCTGGATCTAATTCAGCCACGTTAGCTTTTCTTCTTCTTAAGATTGGACTCAAGCTGTTTGATTCTCTTATGCATACTAGATTGAGCAGCAAGAACAGCGCCAAAACCTTGAATAGTATCAACCGATTTACCATGTATTGTATCCTTCACTAATGATTTACCCATTTCACTTTTTTCTAAATCTTGAGCCATGATTCCATATCTAGTGCCTTCTGCTTTTCCTGGACCAGATGGATCTTTGTAGTTATATGAGTATGATTGAAGAGCGTCTAAAAACTTTCCAGACTCTTTATCAATCTTTTTAATATCTTGTTTAAGCTCTTTATCAGAGAACAGATCCCCAGCACCCAACAAATTTCCAATTCCTGACAACAATCCACCACCAGCGGCAGCTCCTAATCCAGATGCAGCAGTTCTTTCTCCTGCCAATCCAGTCTCTTGTTGAACCTTTAATCTTTCTAGATCTAATAAAGCTTGCTGTTGAGCTTGAGCTTGATTAAATCCTTGCTGTTGATACTGAAGAGCTAGTTGAGAAGCTAAAGCTCTTTCTTGACCACTGACTTGACCTAATTGCTGTTGAGCCGATTGCTGTTCTTGCATTCTAGCCTGTGCAGCTTGTTGAGCCAACTGCTGATTCTGTTCAGCTTGAGATCTTAATAAATTTCTTTGTGTAGATGCTCCACCAGCTCTTTGAGTTTGGGCAGCTGCTAACTGTTGTGCTAAGCCTCTATCCTGTGCGGACTGTAACTGTGCACCAGCGAGAGAAGGACCTTGACCCTTTGCTTGGGCTTGTAAATCAGTAATAAGTCCACCAACGGCTTGCTGAGCTGTAGCGCCTCTCTGGGCTTCTTCAGTTCCTCTGACATCTGCAGTTTTAACTGCTTGTTCAGCGCCTGCTATTTTACCGGCTTCTTTATCTATTTTACCAGGTTTCTTAGCTCCACCACCGAAAAGGCTTGAAATGCCTCCTGCGAGAAGGTTTAAAATTCCTTGCTCATTCTTCATTCTACCGACAAAATGATTGATCATGTTTTTTAACATATATATTCTCCTATATACTATATATATTCAATTTGTTCCTAAGAAACTCCAAAGGAACTTTCACTGTCTACTTTATTTACAGTAGCCTTCACACCTATCTCAGCAGTCATAGTAGAGAGGCTAAACCCTTCTCCAAAGTTTGAAGACTGAGAATCTTCAATGCTAACTCTAAATGCTTGACATTTCTGTCTCTGTGTAAATATTCTAAATTGATAAGGCTTCCAAGTTCCACCATAGACCTCAGAATCACCATACGTCGCGTCGTCTCCGTACGCAGCTGGATCATGAATGCTAGTTGCATCAATGACTACTTCTTGTACAAATACAGGTGAAAAGTCGTATCCAACCTTAACCACGAGCTTGTGTGCAGATTTATAATCTCCCAACAATAAGAACTTGTAAATTCTTTGAAATCCTTGTAAACCTGCAAGCTGTATCCAAGATGTAACTATCTTTAATTTAACATAGTCATCACCATCTGTGAATTTGTCAGGATTTTCTTGAAAAACTCTTCCATCAGATTTAACAAAGCAGAATTTATTCTCATAGACACTAGTGCCAACACTTTCATGGTTAGTAAACGTGCTCCACTGATTATAAAGGTAATTGAAAACTAAGCATTGAGAAGATCCGGTTACGAATCTAACCTCGTTAGTTGTAGGAACCACTGAAGAGCTAGTAACGATATCATCATTAAACTTCTCAACTCTGTCTCCAATGTAGGAAACTTGTAATCCTCTATCAAGGAGGTAAATTCCTTTTGAAGACTTAAACATGATTCCAGCAGGAGTTATAACCACTGAGTTGGCATCTCTGCATCCAACGTCTGAGGCTATGATCTGAGGATCAATAAAATCATTCTGAAGACCTAGGTTATTTGGACCTTCTCCAGTTAATATAAAAATTGCTGATTCTTTGAAGATAACTAACTTATCATCCAAAACACCAAGAGCAGTAACGCCTCCACCTAGAGAATCTATATCTATAGTTAGGGTATCGTTAAACTCTGCAGGAAAACCTGGGAAAACTATTTTTGAGAATTGAATCTGATTAGGATCTTCTAATCCAGCTAAGAAAGCTCTATTCTTAAAAGTAGTAATAATTGAACACGTTGGAGCAGCAATGTTATCTAAAACTCCACCAGTTATGTACAAGATCTCATTGTCTATAAGATCAGCATCTACTTCATCATCGTTAAACACTATAGTGTCAACAGTCTTATTATTTAGAGTAGGAGATAAAGTGTCTGTCACCTTATAAAATATAGTTCCATTGTTTTCAGTTCTATATATCTCTATAAAAGCATCTTCTTTATTTGTAATCCTAAGAGTAGGAACAGTGACATCTATTGAGTCTCCTGAACCACTGGCGACTATTTGAACAGGAATAGAAGGAGCAGACTTATGAAGTTGTCCTTGATTATCTGTCCAAACATAGACAACTGAGTAACTGAAAGTTCCAGCAAACGAGCCAGATCCAAAATCAGCTACAGCTACGTCTTCAGGAAAAACATTAAAGCCATGCTCAACTATAGAGTTTCCATCATACATTTGTAACGTTCCACCAACAATAAGCAGGTTATCAGCTATTTCATCAGTGTTATAGTTACTTACAGATGTGAAGTCTAGAGATGCTGAGTTTAATCCAAGTATAGTATATAAATCATTGTCAACCGAAGTCAGTAGACCTTTTTTGAGAGCTGCAAACTTGAACATTCCAGTCGTAGATTCTTGAACATCAGTTAAGAAAGAATCATCTTTTGTGTATCCACCAGCAGTCTGGTTATTAACCTTAGAGACTAGGTCTCCGTTTAAGTTGTATATAAAATATGAAGACTGAAGGTCAGACTCATGAACAGTTACAACTAAATTGCTAGATCCGTTAGAAAATGCTTTAGAATATAAACCAACTGATCTTATAAAATCAGACGGTGTTCCAGAGACTGCACCATCATCTGTAGTGTTTTGTCTAATGTAGTTAGCATTTACAGATCCAATGGTTTTTGTGATCTCATAGAGTACAGTTATAGAAGTTCCAGAGGTATTAGCTCCAGTTATATTTCTAACTGCAGTAGGAAGAGAGGCTTCTATGCTATGTACAGCTACAGTTTTAGTAGTTAGATTAGCATCATATTTATAAGCATTAACATCTGTTCCATCAGAAAACACAACCCAAGGTTGAAAAGAATCTCCCTCTATAACTGCTATAGCTCCAGAAGCATCTTCTGTGGCTTCAGTTTTTATATCAGAAACTTGTAACTGCTCATTCACAAATACTAGAGAAGGTTCAGCCGCTGAATCTTTTGCAAAAGCTGTGTATATTCTATCTCCAAAATCTAGAGCATCCCATCTTGGATCAGAGATGTCAAGCTGAGCAGTTATAGTGTCTTCAGAGCTGAATGAAGAAGGGTCAAATACGCTGATAGTCTTAAATCGTATTCCATTAGATCTTTCATATAAAATTATGAATCGATTTCCCAAAGCATAGCACTTAGGCTTAGTAGCGCTAGCCACGACCTGAGTATCTGAGAATAGGTAAGTTCCAGAGCTAGAATCTACTAAAGTTGATCTAATATCTCCTCTAGAATCTTGCCAAACGTATAGCTCTAGACCATCGTTAAAAGCATATGATCCGCGAGTCTGCTCAAATGTATTTTTTATGATTGGAGAAGACTTAGTGTCTACAGATATGATCGTGCCTTTTTCGGACCACTTGTCTTGAGTATCCAAGTAAGCGTATATCCTAGTTCCATCAAAAAGATTCAATTCATTTTTATATCTAGACAATCCAGCACCAGATGCAATGTCTTCTATAGTAGAGCCCAATAAGCTCTTACTTAAAACATCGTATCCGTTTCTCTTATTGATTGCAAGATTTTTAGTGAAGACACCGTTTTCAAGCTCTAACAAATCAGTA
>SDBT01011904.1_pt1 | contig 13984 bp, 22 predicted proteins | sample 2277101 | NCBI WGS metagenome assembly SDBT01 (sample SAMN10404973, study PRJNA504765) | marine sediment metagenome | isolation source: marine sediment core GS10_PC15, 103 cmbsf | place: Arctic Ocean: Southern Knipovich Ridge | collected 2010 | reverse complement strand
TACGGGCGATACCATCTATAAAACGTTTCAGGAGAATGGTGTTAGTTTCCAAAAGCTCGACAGGGAAACAAACGTTATAGACGGCATTCAGAGGATGCGCAAGTGGTTTCCTACCTATTATATCAGTTCCGAGAAATGTGAGGAGCTGGTAACCGCGTGGAGCTGCTACCACCAGGAATGGATAGAAAACCTCGGCAGGTATGACGTCAAACCGGCAAATGACCAGTATGCCCACTACGCCGATGCCGGCAGGTACCTGTCAATGGTCATTGAGAAGAAATTATATGTTATGGACGACAGGCCGAAAAACGCTCAAACGGTAGCACAAATGGAGTATTCAATACTTGGATAGTGAAGTATTAAAATCGATACCTGATTGCAAGCAATGCCACTGGTGGTATGACCTTATCGGTATATGCCGTAAGCCGGCGAATGTTACCTGCCCGAATGGTGTGAGGCAGGCACAGCAGGAAGTTATGGAAAGTGAGTATACGATACTCAGTTAAGGAGTTTAGCTATGTTATTTAGTGGCTTTTGGGATTGGGAAAATGACAAAACTCTCAGACATAAGCGGCCCGGCCCGAAATCAGTAAGTCCACCGTCGTTACCACCGCCGGCGACGTCACAGACGGAAATAACAGAGCAGGCGGCGAAGGCAGGTGAGACCGAGGGCAGGCGATTACGTAAAAAGACGGGCAGGGGCGCTACGCGGCTTACGCCGCCGGAACAGGCTTTGATACCCGCCCAGATAGCCCGAGCGGGCTTGAAAACGAAATTAGGGGCTACGGTGTAATAAATGGCTGATTTACCTAAAAAGAGCGACGAGGACATTGCCGCAGCGATAATCCGGCGGTTCGATAAGTTGAGGGCAAACAACGGCACTTACTACTCACATGTTCAGGAGGTGGCCGAGTACGTAGTACCGCGCAAGAGCTACGTAACCGCCAGACGACAGGAGGGTTCGAAGGTAATAACTTACAATACGGAACTAATCGACCCGACGGCGGTTTTTGCTAATCAGTATATGGCAGCCGGGCTGGTAAGTCACCTGGCACCGGCCAACTCGCGGTGGTTTGCTCTAAGGGCCAGGAATGAAGAGCTTAATAAATCCGAGGGGGTAAAAGAATCATTGGCCCGAATGGCCACTATTCTGCACGAGGAGCTGGCCATCTCTAATTTCAATATGCAGATAGGCGAGTTGGCCCTGGACTTGGGTTGGGCAGGAATGGGCTGTATGGAGCCGATGGAGGGTAAGAAAACCACACTTAATTTCAAGACCTGTCATATAAGCGAATACGTCACGGCTGAGAATTCCGACCGATTGATAGATACGGTTTATTATAAATTCAAATACACCGCCCGCCAGGCGGAGCAGGAATGGGGCAGGGAGAAGTTGGGCAAAAGCGTGACTGATGCCCTGACGAGTAGTAAGGCGGAGGATGTGGATAAAGAGTTCTGGTTCATTCAGGAGCTCAGGCCCCGCGCTGATTTCGACAGGTTCCCCGCCCGTGCGGACCGCAGGCCAATAGCTGAGACCATTGTGGGTGTAAAAGACAAAAACCGCATAAAGGTAGGCGGCTATTACGAGATGCCCAAACTTACGCCCCGGTGGTCAAAGAACAGTAACGAGGTAACGGGCAGGAGCCAGGGGATGTTCGCACTGCCGTGGATTAAACTTATCAATAAAATGTGGAAGAATAAGGTACAGGCGGATGAGATGGGTTTAAGGCCCCCCACCTTGACTCCTGACGATGGCTTTATAGGGCCGATTAGGTCGGTTCCGGGCGCGATTTGGCATTACAGGGCCAGCTATGCGGCGAATCCGAACGCCATTCGACAACTGCCCGTAGGGACCCCCAGGGGAACGAAAGCGGTCATGGAGGACATAAAATGGTTGGAGATAAATATAAAGAAAGCGTTTTTCAATGACCTGTTTGTAATGCTACAGGACCAGACCAAAACCCAAAAGACGGCTTTTGAGATAGCGCAGAGAATTGAGGAAAAGCACACTATGATAGTCCCACCTATCGGCCGGCTGCAGTCGGAACTATTTAACGGCCTTATTTCCCGCTGTATAAGTATTTTAGGCCGGGCGGGTAAGTTCAGGGGTATTATTGCCCCGGAACTGATAGAGCAGGAATATGAAATTCAGTATATCAGTAAATTAGCGCTGGCTTTGAGGATACTTGAGGTGCAGTCATTCGGCAGGACAATGGATGCTATTACCCCGATGTCCGAGGTCCACCCGGTCTTTGATAATTACGATTTGGATAAGGCCGCCCGCGGCATTGGCGAGCGACTTGGCTCACCAATGGAGTGGCAGCGGTCGGAAGCGGACGTTGAGGAGATAAGGGAGGACCGGGCGGCTGAAGAGGCTGCTCAACGGGCGGCTGAAATAGCGGTGGAAGCGGCCAAGGCGGCGCCGGGGATATCGAAAAAGGTTGAGGAAGGCAGTGTTCTGGCTGAGATGGCGGAGGCGGTGGGATGAAGATACCTTTTTTCCCATATTGCATTGTGTCGGTGAAGTTCTTGAAAGAGGTTGAGACCTCGGCGCAAATAAAGAGTAAGCAAATTGCCAAACTGATAGGTAGTAAACACGATATGATCCAGTATATAAAATGCCTGCCGGCTAAATATTGGCCTAAGAAATGGCGAGCGGGAGCGGCGTAAATGAAAGATTATACTGCGGGTTGGATTTTTTGTAAATGTTCAACGCGAATGCACGTTAAAGGTAAGCATATTAGGGTGTATGAATATACAAATAGAAGACAGAAATGTCCTAATTGTGGGCGACAACGTAAGGTTATGATCGTAGCGGGAGCGGCGTAATATGCCAAAATGCAAAGAGTGTGACTGGTGGAAACTTACAGGTGACAAGAGCAATCAGGCCAACGGTTCAGAGAAGGGCAGATGCCTCGGCAGGGCGCCGTCAGCTACGGCCGTTGTTATGCCGGCGGTGAACCAATTCACCCATGAAGTCACTCCGCAGATTATAGAGGTGACACTATGGCCGACAGTTGGCGCAGCGTGTGATGCGTGTGGAGATTTCAAGTTCCAAGAGAAAACAGAGCCATTGAAAATACCAGATTCGTTAAAGAAGCCGTTATTAAAGGGACCGCTGTTGTAGATGGATGAAGCACAAGATAATATTTGGGATGATAGTCCCATTGAAGGATTTGGGGAAGAGGCTTTAGCGGAAGCTGACAGAAGAATCGATGGCAGGTTAAAGTATATGCGAGACAAAATAACCTCGAAAGCACGAAAACGACCCAGTAGGTTAAAGGTAGTATTAGATGGAAGAAAGCCAAAAACAACTCGTTCTTGATTACCAGGCTATATTCAAAATGGACGCCGGCAAGCGGGTGATGGATGACCTCGCCGACCGGTTTAACTTTCGAGGGTCGTTTGCTTCGATAATCATGTGTGGACTGCCGGAACATACAGCCCTGGAACTCGGTAAGCGTGAGGCGTTTTTGTATATACTCGATAAAATAGAGGCAGACCCGAATCAAGAGGTGCAGGAGGTTGCAGATGCCGAAAGTTGAAGTTGTAGAATTACCTGCCAAATGTCGGAAATGTTCAATGCGAAGGCATCGGGTAGGGCTTGTAAAAGAATGTGGATATGAATGTCCTGATTCGGAAATGAGTGAACCAAACGAACAGGAAAAAATGCTGGCAGATTGGCAATCACAAAAAATAACTAAAGAAGAGTTTATGCACATAATAAGTAAGCCTGTTTTTGAGGATGAACAAGAAAAATCAGAGCAAAGGAACAATTAGAGGAAGGCACACATGAGTGAAGCTAAGGAACAACCAAAATGTATTACGGTTGACGACCAGGTTAAAAGCATGACGACGATGGCAGCATTACATGCTGATGCTCACAGGGCTGAACCTAACAATAAAATCTGCCTCTGCGACGGCAAACCTGCATGCTTCGGAAAATACTTTTCTTACGGTGCATTAGACTGTAAAACAGTTTGTGTACACACAGAGGATTGTAAAAAACAGAAAGTAGACCCGAACAAGGATGTGATATTGGAAGATATAGTGGCGGGACCGTCGGACGCCCCGAATACGGTTTTTGAGATTAAGCCTGGACCTTCTAAAGCGGACATCGAACCCCCACCGTCGCCCATGGACCCAAACAAGAAAATCCTTGTCCTTCACTTACTCAACCGCTTTGGTAAGCGATACACCTGCCGGTCGGTAGAGGAATTAGAAGCGTATATCGACAATGTGAAGGCAGAGAGGAAACGCAAATCAGCTAAGCCAATTAAGGTAAGGGATGAGGATGTTGATATTCAGATAGGGTTCGGCAGGATGACGCAGGCGGCATACAATGCCTTGCCGGATGGGAATACACCGCCGAACTGTAAATATTTTACTAAAACTTGAAGGGAAATCACTGTGACAGATAAAGAGATAGAGGATTTTGTGAATGGTAAAGTTGCTATGGTTCCCAAAGACGGTGGTGGTTTTACAACAGAACCATTAACTGAAGGGGGTTGCGGTTGCTGTGGTAAAAGTGAGAAAGAAATAAGCGTGAGATTCAAAGTAGGGGATAAAGTAGTGTACGACGAAATAAGAGGTTCATTTGGTAGGCATGTTGGAGAAGGGGTTATAGCTGACCCAAAGGAGTACGGAAGCAACGTAGATGGTTGTTTTATGTACTTGGTTGATACGGGTGATTACTTGAGATGGTATCACCATTGCCAATTGACCCCGTTTACGGGAATTTAATTTTAACCGGCGGGAAAGTCAAAAGACTTTTTCGCCAAAAGAAAAACTGAAGGAGATTTAATATGGCAGAGGAAGCCGGGAATCCTGTAATTGATGCAGGGCAGTTCTTAGGTGAGGACGGTGCCTTTTCGGACAATTGGCTCGAACAGGCTTATGGTGCAGAGGACCCGCTGCGTGCCGACCCGACCTTAAAGAACACTAAAAGCGTAAGGTCGATGGCCTCACAGTTGGTGAATGCTCAAAAGCAGATAGGCCAGTTCAGCGGCGGTCGTGAATTTGCTATCCTGCCGAACGAGCAATCCGATGAGACGGAGATAAATGAATATCGTAAGAAAACAGGCATGCCGCCTGCGCCGGCGGATTACAAGCTCGCCGAAATGAAGCTGCCGGAAGGGCTGCCGAAAGATGACAAACTTTCTGAGCACATGAGTAATATACTGCATAAAGCAGGCGCATCCACCTCGGTAGCCACCGAGGTCCATAACGGCTATGTAGAGTATATCAAGAGCTCTATGGAGGCCGTTGCAACGCAGGAAAAGATTGATTCTCAGGAGGCCAATAAGGCGCTGCGCGGTAAGTGGGGTGCTGCTTACGATAAGAACATGGCGCTGGCTGTTGTCGCCGCTAATGCTTTCGGTAGTGGGATAGATGCTACTGAGACGGCGGCCTTGATTAAGGAGCTGCCTTACGATACCTTCGCCGCCCAGATGCTGGCTAAGGCCGGAGAGGTCATCTCTGAAAAGGGGTTGGGAGAAAAGCCGGCTGATACAACAGGTGAACTGACCCCGGCGGATGCAATGACCGAGGCCAATAAGGTAATGACAGACCCGTATTACGTTTCCGACACCCCGTCAGGCAAGCCCCGCAACAAACAGTATCACGATGAGCTGGTGCAGAAGGTAGCGAGGCTGATGGAAATGGCAACGAATAAGGGGGGGGTGGCCACATGACACAGGAATTTGAAAAATTGACGGGCCGATACGAAAAAGAGAAAGACCCCGAGGAAAAGCAAAAGCTCAAAAAGGAGCTCGACCAGATGCCAATGTCAACTGGAGAATTAGACCAGGTCCAGCAGAGAGAGGCTGACAGGAAAGCGGCCGATATAGAAGCCTACCGGCAGCAAAGGAAACAATAAGATGACCGAGTTAGAAATATTGAAAGAAAAGTGTCTGGATGTTCATGGCGAACCTAACGATAGTGCTACGCACGGTGAGATGGAACGTATCAAATATTTGGAAGGCCAACCACCAAAGACGGAGCCGGAGGGGGTAGCGCCAGAACCCGCTGCTGGCCCAAAAGAGGGGGTAAAACCGGTAGAGAGTGTCATAACACCCCCGGAAGCAACGGGGCAGGCCCCAAAACCAACACAGGTCAAGCCGGCCACTGTAAAGAAAAAAGGAAACAAAAAAGATGAGCGATAAAGAACACAAAGAAAGCATAATGCAAGCGGTCGCAAGGGGTTGGTGTAGCGATGAAAACTCCTCTAAGACGATGGATACTGATTTAGCAATGGCTATCACGGAAGAAATATTAAAATTGCCATGTGAACCAAATCTTGGATGTGCTACATCAGGAGAGTTGCTTGAAGAAATAAAGGCGAGAATCGAGAGGGAAGGTAATCTTGATTATCGCACGGTAGATTGAATAAATAAAAAATCCGAGTAGCTCGTAAGGGTTCGGTTGACCGCGTGAAAGAACGCCGCTCACCAAGCGATAAATGGTAGGTAAGAGTCCGGCGACGGGTAGCTCTTCTGAAAAACAGTTTATTAACGTTTTTTAAGGAGAGTTACCATGAGCTTCGAGATTACCGTTGCTTTTGTTGAGCAGTACAGGGCCAATATCCTGTTACTGTCTCAGCAGAAGATGAGTCGTCTAAGGGCGACTTGCCAGGAAGAGACGGTCGTAGGCCGTACCTTCTACGGCGAACGGATCGGCGCAACGGCCGGTTCGGACATTGAGGAACGGCACGGAGATACACCGCTTGTATCAACCCCCCATTCCAGGCGTCGCGGTACGATGATTGACTGGGACTGGGCCGACCTTATCGACGAGCTCGATAAGGTGAAGATGCTTATCGACCCGACGAGCACTTACGTCCAGAACGCTATCGCCGCCGCCAACCGCAGAATCGATAAGCACATCTACGATGCTTTAGGCGGAACGTCTGCTGCGGGCCAGTCCGGCGGGACCACTATCAACAACTACGATGCGGATGAATGTCGTTTGATAGATAGTGACGGCACTGTTGTAAATGCGGGAGCTAACCACTCCGACGCTACAGAGACGGCCCTGACTATCGCCAAACTCCTGACCTGCAAACAGTTACTCGATGAGGGCGATATCGACCCCGAAAGGCAGAGGTACTTTGTTCACAACCCCTACAACGTCAACCAGATGCTGAATCTTACCGAGGTCAAGAGCGATGACTACAACACGGTCAAGGCACTGGCACACGGTAAGGTTGACACCTTCATGGCCTTCAAGTTTATCATGCTGCAGAACTTCCAGGATGCGATCAAGGGCCATCTGCGGGATAGTGAAGGGCAAACAAACCCGGATGAGGCGATTGAGTGCTATGCCTGGGCGCAGGGTGCCATCAAGCTGGGTGTGGGTAAAGACGTTACCACCCGGATAGACATCCGTGTCGATAAGCGTATGGCCACGCAGCCTTACGTCAGGATGAGCTTCGGCGCCGTCAGGGTAGAAGGACCGGCGGTTGTCGAGATTTCGCTCAAGAAAAAGTAAGGGTAACAGAAAGTATTAACCAGATTCTTAACTTAACCAGTTAAGCAAAATTAGATGAAGGAGAATTATTATGGCTCAGCCACAACCAACAAATCATCCGAACTCGTTGGCAGGTCAGTTGAAGATAACCGCTGATGATCCCACGCAGTTCGGCGTTTACAGTACAGGAACGGTAAGGAAGCACATACTTGGCACTCGTTATCGCATTGGCGATAGGGTTTACAAGTATGGCAGAGGCGGTGCTGCCATAGTACCACGTTATGGCGCTAAGAATTTCGGACCGTACAGGAATATTGGCGGTGGCGTAGTCTCTGCGAGGTCAATTGGCGATATGTGGATAGACATACTTCTGGACGCTACAGAAGGCGGAGCAGATTGGTTCGGTACTAAGAACAACATGGTCGGCGGCATGGTTGTTATGGCGACGGGCGACCCGGAGATGATGCGACATATCACCGGACATGAAAAGGGTGCCAATGCTGCTACCATCAAGATTTATCTCGATGGCCCGTTGATACGAGCGGTGTCTGCGACTCAGATGTGCGAAGTAATCCAGAACCCGTACTATAATTTGCAACAGGTAAATCAAAATTTTTCTTCGGTTATGGGTATGCCTACGGCGAAAGTGGCATCTGCTTCTTATGGTTGGATGCAGACTTGGGGTGGGTGCTGGATTGTTCCTGCTCTTCCTGTTGCTGATGAAGCACTATGGCGTGAAGTGTATTTTGGTGGCGATGGTTCAATTATGGGCTCCGAGGATGCTACTGCTGAAACAGGTCTTCAGAGAGCTGGTTTTGTTATTGACAATACCTCACCCGGCTCAGACAACCCGCCGTTCATCTTCCTGCAGATAAGTCCGTTCTAAAGTTTTTTAATCAGGTGGGGGCTTAACGGCCTCCACCTTTTTGAGCGGTGTATTATGGACGAAGCAATGAGACAGGCTGTTAAGCGGGGCGATGAGGAGCTTATCCCTGCAAGTGTGTCGGATGCAGACTTGCAGGACGAGATGAACCATCGCTCCTCCAAGGCAGGTCTTACGAACAGGCAGGGTGAATGCTGCAGAGGGACCGGCAAAATATTTACAACTGTGCCTTTTGGCAAACAGAAATTGAATGTATGGCCGCGGGACGAGAACGGCCAGTTAATTGAGTAAAGGAGAATTATTATGGCAGCATCAGCAGACCAAACATTGTGGGGTTTTCTGTTTTGGATAAAGCATAATCGCCATTTATCCATTGAGGCCATGACCGAAGATGACCTGGATGCACTGGTTTTTGCTTATACGACAGAGAACACCGCCGATGCCACACTCAGTACCAGTGACCCCTTGAGTTATGCAGCCACGCAGACGTATCCGAAAGAAGATACGGCGGCGGGAAGCGGTGTAGATTGTTCAACGCCATCGCAGGCGATATGTGACCAATCGTTTTATCCCAAAACCAGTCGGTCAGGAGGTTAATCATGTTCACAATACCGGAAACTTGTGAGTTCGACGTAGAGCATGACCAGGTAGAGCTCAAGACGGCGACTAATGGTGACTTCATTGAGATAAGGGGTATAAACCTGGGCAAAGAGGCTGCGGCCGCCCTGGCCTACCTGATAAATACCGACAACCACTTAACCATTGAAGTTAAAGTAAAACCATAAGAGGTTTATCATGGTGAAGAAAACAGACTGGGCGTGGTGGGGTTGTATGATGATATGCTGTGGAAGCGTTTTTGGAGTAGCCGTATTGGTTGGGATACTTACGGCTTTAATTTTGTAAAGGAGAATTGTCATGGGGATTACTACGCCAACCCTGGCAGGGCCGGGGGTGTACCCTATTAATGTGGGGCCGATGCTGAGCTTCAATAACGATGAGAATGACGCTAACGCTGCGGCGCAACAATGTATAGCTACACCGGGTGCGGGTAAGGCTCTTTATCTGAAGAGTATCACTATTAGCGGTCGCACGGTGGACGTTGCAATTTCACTCTGGGACGCTGTAACCGGAACAGTCCTTTTCGGGCCAATACAGATGCAGGCTGACGGAGGCGGCAACTTCACAAAGAACTGGAAAGATCCATTGAAGCTGGCGGACAATAAGGCCCTGTTTGTACAGGCCGATGCGGCGGAAGCGTTCACTATCTACGGTGAATACTTTATCGGCCAGGCACCGGTAGTCTAAAGGGGTTCCGATGATAGTTATAGGTGTGCCGGTAGATAAAGACCATAAGATAGATGTGCGTACAGCCGCATATTGTTCGGCGGAGGCCATGCGTCCCGGCGTTAAGTGGGGATATGTAAGTTCAAGAGAGGCGGGGGTGGGTAGAAGTACCTTTGCATACTACGCACTAAAAGACCCGAATATAACAGATTTGTATCTTATGGATTCGGATATTGTACCGCCGAACGGGACGTTACAGAAATTGCTTGACCACAACCTGCCTATTGTAGCGGGTATTTACCCGATGAATATAAACGGGCAAAAGGGATGGTCATTCAAGGCGGAAGGTGGACCCGATAGTAAGGTATACGGCGGTTGGCGGCGGTGGGGGTCAAAGCTGTCTGACGGCCTGATGGATGCGACGGCGATAGGCGGCTCGACCCTTTTAATAAAGCGAGAGGTCTTTGAAAAGTTAGAGCGGCCCTGGTTCAAAATAACCTACAAGGCCATTGACGAGGAGGGCCACGCTTACGATGAGGGTGAGGACGAATATTTCAGCAGGATAGTGATAGAAGCGGGATACAGGATAAAGGTCGACCCGACGATAATCTGCAAACATTATAATTACGGAGAAATCTAAATGGCAATAACGACTCCTGTTCTCGCTGGTCCAGGTGTGTTTCCGATAGAGCTATACGCTCCCTGGGCGGTCAATTATCATTCTGCCGACCTTACGGCCGCCGGAGTATCGCAGGAATTAAAAGCGGTCCCGGACGCTGGCAAGGCACATTATGTGACTCATGTAACCATGGGGATAGTGGACAGTGCGGCCCAGGGATTCCTGATAGATAACAAAATAACGTTGAAAGACGGCGATGGTACTGTTCTGTTCGGGCCAATTCAAATGCAGGCACAAGGTGGCGGTGTTTTCAGTAAAGACTGGCCGAAAGATGCGCCATTAAAAGTAACAGATAACAAGGCATTGAATGGTGCAGTAGCCCGTGCCGCCGGCAGTTATAACACAGCCGCTTTGATTTATGTCGAAGGTTTTACGGCGGCGGCACCGATAGTTTAGGAGGTAAAATATGCCTATAAGCGATACGGACATATGTAACATGTCAATTCTGAAGACGGGTGACAAAGGGACGATAAGCTCGTTACCAACCGATACCTCTACAAACGCTATATTATGCAGGCAGTTCTACGGACCCGTGAGAGATGCGGTACTGCGCAGCCATCCGTGGAATTGCGCTATACATCGCAAGACGATAACGGCGCTGGTTGAAGCACCGGATTCGGATTATGAGCATCAATATCAATTACCGACTAATCCATGGTGTCTGCGCATACTTCAGGTTGGCTCAATTAGGGATCAGCCTGTTAAGTGGCGAGTGGAGGGCAGGAGACTCTTAACTAATGAGGACAGCCCGCCTATAGTTTACATTAAGAGAATCACCGATACGAACGAATTTGACCCGCTTCTGATTGACGCCTTCACCCTGAAACTGGCTATTAAATTGGCAATGCCTCTTTCAGCGGAGCCCCGAATACTTGACGGGCTGGTGAAGGAGCTTGAGGAAATATCGCTGCCCGAGGCGCGGTCGATAGACGGGCAGGAATCCTCTGTGCAGGTGATAGAATCGGAAAGTTGGATTAACAGCAGATTCTAAAATGGCAATAACAACGGAGACAAATCGCACGGCGGAATTGACTACTGACGGGGTCGAGACGGAATTCGACTTCGATATGCTCATCCACGCCAAGACGGAGGTAGAAGTCTGGTACGAGGTGGCGGGCGGAGCGTATACTCAGCTTATACTCGATACTAACTACACCGTAGTTTTCACCGAACTTGGTGGAACGGTAACGACTATCGGCGGCTCCTCACCCTACGCAGCAGGTAAGATCCTGATTATCCGGCATATTGAGCTCACTATACAGACTAACTGGCTTTATAATGATAATCATTCCGGTCAGCAGCATCAGGACGATTTCGACCGGTCGGTGATGCGGGATTTGCAGATTCAGGAGCAGCTCGACCGTTCTGTAAAGTTTGCGATTACCTCCGATACCACGGATATCGATTTCCCTGAGCCGGAGGCCAATGAATTTATAGGTTGGGACGCCGGCGGGACTGACCTTACGAACATAAGTGCTACCGCCATTGCGATACTTGTTGCTGAGATTCTCGGTGATGAGTTAGACCCGATACCAGCCGAATTGACCGACCTTACTGATGTTACTATTGTTAATGCGATTGCCGGTGATTTACTTCGCTACGATGGCACTAAATGGACTGATTATCCTGACAGCAACTACCAGGCCCATGATAACCAATTGGACGATATAGCAGCTTTGGCGGTTGCTGACGGCAATATCATTGTAGGTGACGGCGCGAATTGGGTTGCGGAATCAGGAGCGACTGCCAGGACGTCTTTGGGTTTAACAATAGGCGCCGATGTACTCGCTCAGCAGACGATTGGTATTGCGAACGATAATTTGCTTGAAGTGGATGGTACACCTAATTCCGGTGAATATGCTCGGTTTACCGCCAATGGTTTGGAGGGCAGGACGTTAGTAGAGATGGCCGGTGAGATTGACCACGGGAATCTGACTGGTCTTGATACAGGTGCAGACCACAGTTATATAGACCAGGATGTTACAATCAGTTCATCTCCAACTTTTGCGGGTTTAACCTTAGGGACTAATACCGATAGCTCAATTACTTTCGACGGTAATGGTGATGATTGTGTGATAGGCTATACGGGTGCTACTAATATATTAGATTTTGGTGATACAGCGATTACAACAACCGGAACAGGTCTATTCCAGGAATTAACTATAAGAGGAAGTTCAGACGGAGCCATTGCAGGGAAACTTATAATCACTGATGGCGATATTCCAGTTGAAAGGCAGCTTGTTCTGGAAAGCGCAAGGGATGTGACTCCTGTAACAGCCAGAATACACACAGACGGAAATAACAGTAATTTGCTTATTGGAACGAGGTCTTTCACTGATATTATATACCTGAAAAATAGCAATGGCTTTGTGGGAATTAATAAAAGTGAACCAACCACTCAATTAGAGCTTGTTGGAGTTTTCAGAACATCAGGGGATATTCGTATGAGAAGTGATTCTGCTAAACTGGAAATAGGAGCACCAGGCGGCGGAGACTTGATTTTATACCACGATGGTTCGAACAGCTTTATTGAGAACAAAAACGAAGGGGACTTATATTTAAGAAACTTGGCCGCAAACAAAGATTTGATTTTTGGTATTAACGAAGGAGGAAATGCAAGAACAATTACCTGGGATGCTAATATTGATAAATTAAAGCATTCTGAGGGGCTGTTTGATTTTGATGATGATAACATTACAACAACCGGAACTATTGTCGGTGGGGCCGTTACAACAACCGGCAGGGGAACTTTTGGTGATTTGCTCTTAACTTTGAGTACCAACCAGGATTATCTCTTCACCAACAGGGGCACAGGGGCCTTAGCTATTCAGAGCCAGACTGCCGGAAGTTTTTCTGTTCTTGAACTATTCTCAAAGGACGGCGATAACACAGACAATGTTTCACTACAAGTTTACGGCCTTGGCACACCCACGCAAGTAACTAATACCGAGTTTGGTCAAATCCAATTTGACGTTGGTAATAATCGCTTTAAAATAAGTTCGCTTAAAGCAGGTAGTGGCACACAAAGGCCGATGCACTTAATTGCAAGCGGCGATCCCCTTCAATTCGTTCTTAGCACGGATGGTACTTGCTCTTTTGGCAACGATGTAACTCTAACCGGAGGGGATTTGGATGTAACTGGAGATGGCTTTTTCTCAGGCCCTGTCACTTTGGTTAATGCCCTCGGCGTAGGTCAAGGCGAATTTGCTCTGAATATAAATGGCACGGGCGGGTCGGATACCGCCGTGGTCCTTTCCCGACATTCTAATAACGCCTTCAATGCCAGTTTGGGAATGGTAAAGGCAAGAGGGACAATAGCAGTGCCCTTACCGCCTCTTGATGGTGATTTCGTGGTAGGTTTTGCTGGTCGCGTCTGGGACGGGACAGACTACGGAACTACCGTGGGGGTGTGGAGCTGGCAGCTAACAGACGACGTGGCTGTAAATTATGCGCCGAGCAAGTTTTCCATTTCTACAAACCCGGGCGCGGCGGGAGCTACTGTCAGGCTGACCATTGACAAGGATGGTAATACCGGAATAAACACTGAGATTCCAGCCGCTAAACTTCACGTGATAGGCACATCTCGATTTGGCGACCAAGCTACGAACTATAGCGAAATATCCACTACCGGCGATATTGACCTATACGGTACTGCTAATAAAATAGAGAAC
>SDBT01011903.1_pt1 | contig 13984 bp, 26 predicted proteins | sample 2277101 | NCBI WGS metagenome assembly SDBT01 (sample SAMN10404973, study PRJNA504765) | marine sediment metagenome | isolation source: marine sediment core GS10_PC15, 103 cmbsf | place: Arctic Ocean: Southern Knipovich Ridge | collected 2010 | reverse complement strand
ACCGCAGTCATGCTATCGCTCTTCGTCGATCGACGTGCCGAAGAGGGCGACGAACTCCCCGGCGACGACACCGACTTTAGAGGTCACTGGGGCGACGAGTTTCTCCCTGACCAGGACGACAGAGTGGGCTCACGCCTTTGGCTGCTTGAGCGCTCGAAGGTGACTCCAGACCTGGGGTCACGAGCAGAGATCTACATCCAGGAGGCGCTCGCGTGGATGGTGTCGGACGGCGTCGTCGAGGAGGTACTGGTCGAGACCGAGGTACTCTTCGAGCGGCTGTACTATCTCATCACCCTGGAACGACCAGAGGGCGACGCGGTTACGTTTCGATTCCCCCACGTGTGGGACGGCGAAGCAGCAAGGGAGACTGTCTGATGTCTGAGACCGATCCACCAGAGGGCACCAACCCCTTCATACCGACCCCCACAACGAATCCCGGCATACCTTCGCTCATGCCTCGAGCTCGACGTCCGACGCAGTCGGTGAGCTACAAGACTATCCTGCTTATGCTAGCGACCATCGGTTCTGTCATAGCTGTGATCGGCGCGGTGTACGCTTTCTCCTCAAGCTTTGGACAAAAGGCGGACAAGGCTGAGGTTGAGGAAATCAAGAAGTCGATCACGAACATCCGACTGGACGTGAACACGATTAAGACCGAGCAGAGACTTCTCATCGAGCGGATCGCTCCGGGCCTTAGAACGGGGGATAACTAAGAGTGGCAAAGAAAGTTCAGACATTCCCCTTCTGCTGGGTCGAGGGCGACCGGCTCCCTGAGATTGTAGTCACCCTGAGGAGACCTGCGCCTGAAGGCTCAACGTCGAAGCTGAAAGGGCAAGACCTCACGGGGTACACGATCACTCTCCACCTTAAGCGGCCCGCCCCCAGTGCCGTTCTGATAAAGAACGCAATCGCCATTGACCTAACCGAAGGCAAATTCAAGTTCTCGTGGGCGGTGGACGATCTCGTTGTTGGCGTTGGCCAGGAGGCCGAGATCCAGTTCATTAACCCCAGCGCTGAGCCGCTCACTAGCCAGAAATTCCTCATGGACGTGCGAGAGCAAATTGCGTGAGCCAGCTCAGCCTACAGATAGAGGTCGACTCTCCGGAGCTCCTACTCGAGGCTGAGGAGCAGGTCCTACAGATCGAGGTCGAGGCGCCAGAGCTTACGCTGACCGTGGGGAGCTGCGAGCTTAGCCTGGTCGCACAGGACCCCACCGAACTGAGCCTCGCATTAGTTGTGCATGAGTTGTCTCTCGTCGCAGCTCCGGCAGAGCTTTTGATGGGTATTCCGTTCCCGGGCGAGGTCAACACGGGTGCCAACGTCGGCGGGGAGCAGGAGGTCTTTCGCGACAAGGTCGGCAGCGTTCTAAACTTCCGGACGCTGGCCGGGCCTGGTGAGGTCAAGGTCGAGCAGGTAGACGACGTCATCAACATCAGCGAGAAGGTCAAGCACGACGAGCAAGATCAGCTCGTCCACGATGTCGTTGAGAATTCGTTTACTGAATACGTCTACGCTGGCAACCGAGTCACCCGGATTGAGATCTGGACGGACGCCGGGAAGACGATCCGCATTCGCACCGAGGACTTCAGCTACACAGGCAATCGAGTAACCACGATCGTGACTCAACACTACGATGCTGCGGGGGTTGCGATCGTTGGCCAGAAGTTCACTGAGACGCTCGTCTATGACGGTAGCCGGGTTGACGACATCGTCGGGGTGAAGTCATGAGCGGAACCGTAGTCGTCAATCAGCCTGGCGTTTTTCTTGTCGACGCCGACGGCAATGTCATCACAGCCGAGGACGGCACCGCGATCGCAGACCACGAGGGGCTCCTCATTGCCGGCAAGGACGGAACCACCATACGGTTCATGCGCGTTGCTGCGGACGGGACCCTACGGATCGATCCGACAGGCACCACCACACAGCCCGTGTCGATCGATGGTGGGCTGCCCTTGCCCGCCGGTGCGGCAACCGAGGCCACCCTCCAGCTAGTCGCCACAGAGGTGAAGCTCGAGGCCGTGCGGCTTTTGCTGGCGAGCCTTGACGCCAAGGACTATGCCACGCAGACCACCCTGGCTGCCTTGCTTGCGGCTTTTGGTGCCGAGGACTTTGCCAGCGAAACTACCCTATCGTTTCTTGTTGGTGCATTCCTCGCTGAAGACTTCTCTTCAGAGGCAACTCTCGCCTCGTTGCTGGCAGCATTCAGTGCTGAGGATTTCGCAACGCAGACAACGCTGGCCGCGCTGCTCACGGCCTTTAACGCGGAAGACTTCGCATCTCAAACGACCCTCGAGGCCGTTCGCCTACTCTTGGTTTCTCTAGACGGGAAGGACTACGCCACCGAGACAACACAGGCGACGCTTGCCACAGAAGCGAAGCTCGAAGCCGTGCGCGTTCTATTGGCGTCGATCGACGCGAAGGACTTTGCGACTGAGACAACGCTTGCGACGAGAGCGTCTGAGGCCACGTTGGCTACTCGAGCGACAGAAGCAACTGTCGCCACCCTCCTGACAGATACCCAACTTCGAGCTACCCCCGTCCCCGTATCCGCTGCGTCTCTGCCACTTCCCGCCGGGGCCGCCACGGAAGCTACTCTCGCGACCAGGGCCACCGAGACGACGCTTGCCACGCGAGCGAGTGAGGCAACCGTTGCCGGACTCTTGACGGATACACAGCTCAGGGCGGCGGCGGTTCCCGTTGTCGGCCCCTTAACGGACGCCGAGCTCCGTGCTACTGCCGTTCCCGTCTCCAACGCATCGCTGCCTCTACCTGCAGGCGCTGCTACTGAGGCAACGCTCGCCACTCGAGCGACAGAAGTCACGCTCGCAACCCGCTCGAGCGAAGTCACCTTGGCCGCTCTCCTCGCCGCGTTCTCTGCCGAGGACTTTTCGTCAGAGACAACCCTCGCGGCTCTCTTGGCTGCGTTCAGCGCAGAGGACTTCGCATCCGAGACGACTCTCGCCACACTGGCAACCGAGGCGAAGCTCGAAGCAGTCCGCGTGCTCATAGCGTCCATTGACACGAAGATCACCGACGGATCTCAGATTGCCAAATCGGTCGGCGACGTAGCTCACGATGCCGCCGACTCGGGTGCACCTGTCAAGATCGGTGGCACGGCTACGGCCTTGGACCCTACCGACGTTGACGAAGGCGATCGGGTTCAAGCCTCTCTCGACCTCGGTGGCAGAGCTCGCGGGCGAGTCTACATTGAAAGCGGAGACGGCTCGGGGAACCTCCCCAACGTCGACTCCTCCAAGCGACTCTTAGTCTCATCCTCCGCACCTGCGCCCCCTGGAACGGTGGCTGTCGAGGTGTTGGAACAGGGCAATGTTCTGGGAAACTCTGCCACCGACACCGACTACGTAGTGCCTGACACCAAGGTTCTCACGATCCTCTTGTTCTTCTGTGGCGGCGAGACTGGTGGCAAACAAAGCAAGTTTGAACTCTACCACTCGACCGATGCAGGCGTCACAGACGGCACACTCCTGGCGTTTGGCTACATCGGCAACACCAACAACTTTAGCGTAGAGCTCAACATTGAGATCACCGGGGACGCGGCAGGGGATCAGCTTGTCCGTCTGCGCAGAGAGCGGCTCGACGGCTCATCTCTTGAGCTGGCCGCGGCATGGACGGGAAACCAAACGACATGAGCCTCGAGGGAGATAAAAAATACGCCGACGTTCCCGGTGTGGACGATGTTGTCTCCGACACCGTCGTCCCAGACGGTGAGACATGGGAGGTGCAAGGGTTTTCGGGGCACGCGGCCTATGTCGACGAGACCACGGTTTGCCTCATCTGGGATCCGGATGGAGCGGACGAGATCATTGCCTGTACGCATGGCGATGCTGTCATCGAGCTGGAGGATCAGGTGTTGGGCAATGGGGTGAAGGTCTTGCGCATCGCGCTCATTAACGACACTGCTGACCCGCGCATCATGGGCGGATCCTGGGAAGGCAGAAAGGTGAGCTGATGCGCATCATCATCTCCAAGTATCCCGGCAACGTCGTAACCGCCGGAGCCAGTGACGAGACTGCCATCGGGGCAGCCACCATCCCAGATGGTCGAACGTTCAAGATCACCAACTTCGGCGGGGCGCTCCAGTACGCCGGCAAGGTCGAGCTGCAGCTAAGAACCCAGGTCGGCCCCGAGAAGTGGCGGACGCTGAGATGCGTTGTCGGGCCTGGCCATGGGAACTTTGATAGCTTTCAGCCTATTGTGGGCGACGGGACCATCGCTGCCCTCCGGGTCGTGCGAACCAATGACGACGCCAGCGACCGCAAAATCAGCGCATGGGTCGAGGGATTCAGGATTCGAGAGGGCTAAATGGGCTGGGCTCTCTTCATGATTTCTGTTCTCGGCCTTGGCTTTGCTGGCTGGGCTGCTGCCCTTGGCTCGCGAAATGGAGCCCACCGTGCGACCATAGGCAAGAGAGAGCGCGACCTCCACAACGCAAACCGACAACTCTCCGAAACCGCCCACGAGTTCGCGACCTACAAGGAGCGGACCGACAAGCAGTTAGAGGCCCTCCGCCATGATATTAGCGAGATGCAAAACGACCTTGAGGCTTGTAGTAATCCTGATGTTCTGCGCGATCGGCTTAACCGCCTGTACCAAAAAGCCGCGGGTCGTGACCCTGATACGCGTCCCGACTAGCTGCCTCGAGACTGTCGGAGAAAGACCCCTTTTCGTATACGACCCCCTAGACCACCACCCCCCAGAATGCCCACCCGATTTGACCTGCATGAATATGGCTGGTACCCGAGCCCTCTCACGATGGGTCGCCAGCACCCTCAGATGGATGGAGCAGGTGGAGTTAGCCTGCAAAAGGGAGATAGACGATGAATGAACAACACAAAAATGTATTGCTGATCTTGACCTCTGTTCTCGGCTTACTCATGGCCATGGCCGCGGTCTCCTATGGGCAACCTCCCCCCGAGGCCCCCGAGGTCGCCCCTGTGGCCGCTATTTCCGACACGGGCAACGAAGCGTCTGAACCCACGGCAGCCCCTGAGGCGCCGGCTGTGGAGCCCGAGGCGCCCGCTGAGCCCCCCGCACCAGAGGAGGCACCCGCGGAGGCGGACCCCCTGGCAGATAAAAACCCGGCTAGCACAGCCTCTGAAGTCGTCGCCGACGTGCGATCAGGGGATTGGCGACACGCCATAGCCGGGCTTCTCGTCCTCGTTATGTTCGGCCTGAGGAGCGTGCGCGACAAGATCCCATGGTTCAAGGGGGATCGAGGTGGAGCGGCTCTGGTGCTAGGACTTGGCGTCGCGGGCGGTATTGCCACTGCGCTATACACTTCGGCGCCGCTTGACTGGAGATTGTTCGCCGGTGCCATTGGTGCCGCAACCTCGAGTGTCGGTGCGTACACCTTGGTCAAGCGGATCCTGTGGCCGAAGGACGAAGACGCGGAGATGATCGGCTAGCCACCGTTCCACCTAGATGGATCGCCCACCGTGTACCAAGCGCGGTGGGTTTTTTTCGTGATAGCCTCGGCCCATGCTCGTGGATCTCGACTGCATACGTAGCTCGTGGGGGCAGGACGCTCTCGCTGTCGCTCACACGATCGTTGGCTGGGGCGAAGAGGGCGCCAACAACAGAGGCCCTGAGATCGACATGCTCAGGCATGGGCGCGTCCTCAAGCCTTGGCAGGGTGGCGCCTGGTGTGCTGACACCTGTTACTTTGAGCTCAGCGAGTCCTTTGCTACTCGGTGCGGTTACGACAATTGGCTAGAAATGCCCCCGAAGGAGCGCCGGCAGATCCCGGTGAAGTGGACCCCGAGCGCTCGTAGGCTAGGCCGACGAATCGCTGCCGCTGGGTGCTACGTCGACGAGCACGACATTCGTCATGGAGACTTCGTCGTCTACCCTCGCAAGCGTGGCAGCCATATCGCGATCGTCTCCATGGTGGGCTACACGTACAGCACCATCGACGGGAACAGGGGGCGGTTCAACAAGCGCACGGGACACGGCTCAAAGGTCAGGGAGTTCAATCACGAGTTTGGGGAGCCGGTGCGCTTCTTCTGTCGGTTGCCCTAGGCGCCCCACGCCCCTGGCCGGTGCCCCGACCGATACTCGTCCTGGATTCGATAGGCCTGCTTCTCGGCGAAGATCTTTCGATATGCCGGCTTCCATGGGCCGAATCCCTTGATCGACCAGTGGTAGAAGAAGTGCAGCCCATACGCTAGGCCGAATGGGATCCCGAGGCCAAGAATTCCCTGGATGACGTGGCAGCGCTCGTGCACCCTCAGGGAGGCGGAGTCCCATGCGGCGGTGCTCGCGTACCAGATGACAGGGCAGCCGAGAGACTGGCCGCTGGGCTGTCCCCAGATACGCGTGCCGCCGTCCTTGCGTCGCTTGGCTACAATCTCCAGGCAGCCGGCGTGCCAGCGCCATTGCTCGACGCCGTAGGGCAGTGCTAGCAGGAGTGACGCCAGAATGTTGGGCAGCGTGAAAGGCACGAGTAGGAGGTAAGGCCAGTGCCATCTCACCTTGGTGGCCCCCCAGCGAACTCGGAAAGCAGAGCGAGGACTAACGCTGGCGTGACGACAGAGCGAAAACGTGAGGTAGCACCGTTGACCTCAGTGTCCCAGTCGTCCTTCGCTGCGTCTGCGATCTCCTCAAGCAGGGCCCACTCGTCTGCGAGCTTTGCAAGCCAGTCTCTGTCGGTCATCGCGTCAACCATCGCCAAAGGCGTCGCAAGAGGCCCATGTCCGACTGCCGCCATAGGAATATCGCGTTGATTGAGCTTGCGGCGTATTCGTCGAAGCCTGGCCTAGGGTGATAGGTGCACCTTGCGTCTCCAATGGCCGATACGCTCACAACCGTGAACTTCGCCCATACGACATCCCCTACCTGCAGATCTCGACCGTCGTCTTCTTCTCTCTTTTTCATCGCGTCACCACCTGGTGCTGATCGCTGCAGACGTCCTTGCAGGCACACGGGCCCGGGTGTCCGACGTCGAGGTGACACGGCATACCTGGCGGGGCGCACCTGGGGTACCCATCACTCCGGACCATTCGGTCCTGGATCGGCGGCGTCGCACAGTTTGCGTAGCTGCACTTTTGGCCGCACCTCGACACTAACCCAGTACCTCGTCGGCCACGTCGTCGGCGTCTTCGACAACCACCCTCGGCAGCCGCACCACCGAGGCACGCACCCCTGGAGGCCGCCTCTCGAGCTCGGCTATCCTCGCCTTGAGTTTCCTGTTCTCTTTAATTAGGTCGTTTCTGTTCACTTGCTTTCCTTCGGTTAGTAGGTGGCCCGATCGGGGTCTCGGGTGGGCCATTCCCTCAATGAGCGTCTACAAAACTGAACGCTGCCCCTAAACTTTCTCCTTCTCGTCAACCTGGGCTAGGTACGCGTCGCGGACGTGCTTGGGGAGGCCGTGCCAGCCGCTTGCCCCTTGCCTCTCCTCGACGTTCACGTCCTCCATGTAGAGGCGCAGGGCCTTTTGTTCTCGCTCTGTGTTCCTCTCAGCCATCAGTCGTCCTTTCCTTGCCTCGAGTTTGGCGTCCGCCCAGATCTCCGCGTACAGCTTGCGGATCTCCTCCTCATTGTCGAACTGTCGATAGAGTAGGCTGAGCTCCACCTGCTTGCGCCTCCGCCACGCTTCGCCTTTGTGTTGGCTATCAGCCATTAGGGTGCCTTCGGCGATCGACCCAAATCACGAGAGCCGATGCCGCATGGGCCCACGCGTAAAATAGTGCGTATGCGATAACCCAAGTGGCTTCGTCGTTCTCGCCGGCTGAAGACATGGTCACCTCGGCCAGTAAACCTCGGCTCCGGAGCCAGTAAATCAAAAGGCCGCCGAGGACTAAAAGGGTGAAGTACCAAGCAAGTCTCATCGCTCCGGCTCCGGATCAAAGTTGGGCTCTCCGCTGTTGCAGTCTGGGCACCGGACGCCATCGAAGCAACCGCCGCAGTGGCCGCAGTGAGGGCCGCAGACGTTCTCGCCGTCCCAGCCGCATTGGTCCTCGCACTTGAGGCAGTCGAACTCAGTGCTCATTTTTGTCGACCGTTAGGTGCGCACACTGATACTGGCGGAACTCCGAGCAACACTTATAGGGTGAGCCGCCCGCCATCAAGCAGGACTTCTCGGCCTTGGCTTTCGACGTATTGCAGGCGACTACTTGAGTTGCCAGGCCATAGGCGGTTGCGCAAATAAAGGCCACGACTAGTGTCCATGCGGTGGTCTCGGGGATATCGATTTTCATGGTTGTCTCCTCTTTCGGTCGGTGGCCTCGGAGCCACGCTCTGGGTATTTTCACCCGCAAACCCTCAGCTCCGGGTCTGTCGTGGCAGTGCACTCACCGCAGTCCGCTTGGTCTTGGCACACCTGCTCGCAGTGGTTGTCAGTGCAGACTCCTCCAGGGACGCAATCCCACTGTGCAACGCAGTACCCGCCACCGGTGCGATCGATGTTCCCGATCCCATGGCACGCTCCCTCGTCTCCGGCACCCGCGTAGTAGCATGCCTGAGACGTGCTGCACCCAGTCTGCTCGTAGACGCTGCACGGGGTAACGGGTGTTGGTGGACTCGCGTCCGGGGTAGCGCTCGCGTCTGGCTCACTCCACGAGGCTGCGTCTGGAGCGTCCAGCGAGCCCGTGTCCGGCTCAGTCCACGAGCCAGCGTCTGGCGACTCACCGAGGAGGACAGCGCCCGAGGGCTCAACGTCGAAGGCGAGAGAGCAGCCGCCGAGAGCCCAGAGCAGCGCGAGGAGTCTACTCGTCATTGGCTTCCAGTTCGGCTAACCTGGCCCTGCTGTATCGGCAATTGACCAGTTCAGAGAACTCGTCGGGACTCAGGTGGCCCTCGGCTTCGGTGTAGTCGTCTGGCGATATCTCGTAACGAGCGGACAGGCTGGCCTTATCTAGGAGTTCACAGAATCTTGCGGCTCCGGGCGTTAGCGAGTCTATGAACTGTTTACGCTTCATCGGTCTCGTCATCCCTGGCTTCGTCACTCTCAACGACATCGGCCGCAAGTACGAAGCTCCCCACGATCTCGTCGTCCATGAAGTAGCTCTCTAGCGACTGAAGAAGATCCCTCACCGTCATGATCGGGAACCCCCAAAAGAGGACCACGACAGCGCACTTTGGCCGCCCTCTCGGGCAGGCTGTTGACACCACCAAGGAGGCGCCGTCGCGGTCCATAAATCAGGGCTGATCTGTTTTGTTCTCATGTCTACTCCTCGGTAATGAGCCATGCGGCTCGGTGTCAACATGGTTACTCTACGACAACTGAGGAGAAAGATCTACAAGAAACCAAATCAGCCACTCCTGACCAGGTAGCTCGCGGCCACCACAGGCACGTCGAACATTCCCTGGCACCCATGACAGCCGAGTGCGTTGTGCTCGTCAACTCGAACAAGGGCCCGGCAGTTGCACTCAGGGCACTCACCCTTGCGAGCCAGATGGTGGAGTGCTTTCTCTTGCCCCCTGTCGGTGAGATTGACGTACTTCGGAGTGTGACTGTCGACGCGCCCCCTCGGTCCGAACCTCCCAACGAAGTACTCCATGTTGCACAGTGCGTTGATGGTGTGGCTGATGGCGACCCGCTCGAACTCTGCCGGCGTGAGTGCCATTATGGGTTGAGCGCGCCACCAGTAGCCGTGCGACTTGACTAGCGTCCCGGTGGCCAGGCATGCGATCAGGGCATGCTGCCGCTTCTTCGAGAGGCTACTCGCCACTCTTGTCCCACTCCCCATCCTCGTCCTGGCAGCCCTTGCACAGGTCGCCCACGCCTTCGAAGGGTACGCCGCACTGTGTGCAGACGACGCCCTTGGTGTCCTCTGCCGTGAGCTCCTTCTCGGGCTGAGAGTACTCGTCGACTACCGCCTCTTCGTGCGCAATGCCTTTCTCTCTGGGGGTGGCCTTGCGCTTGCTCTTACGGGCCTTGAGCTTCTTCGCCAGCTTGTCCTCGCCTGGCTCCGGTGGTGCTTCAGCCACGTCGATAACGTCCACGTCGATAATCTCCTGGACCTTGCTCACGCCCTCACCCTCGGCGTTATCGAGGGCAATAGCTCTCATCGCAACAGGGCTCACGGGGAGCTGCTTGCAGTGTCGCTTGAGTACGAACTTCCTTGCCATCTCTCCGGGCCATTCTTTCCAGGCCGGCGTGTTCTTCTTCGCCTTCTGAATCTCAGCCCATGGGGCCCACTCGAAGTCCGTCTCACCGTCGACGAAGTAGGCGATCGAGTAAGCTCCGACGATGGCGCCACGGTCGCCGGTGCAAAGCTTGTGGTGTATGCGAGGGTCGTCGCCCTGGTAGATCGTAAAGTCGTCGTTCTCGTGTACGACGTGGGAGCGTATGTTTTTGATCTCACCCGACTGCCGGGCAAGCTTCACGAGTCCACGGAAGCCCGGCTGCAATTGCGCGATGTAGCCGTTGCCCTGCTTGTAGGGGAGAATGAAGCACTCACCGAAGGGCCCCGACGGCTCGAGACCGAGCTGCGCTGCAGTGATGAGGGCTAGCCTTAGCGAGGGCCAACACGATGGGTGGTGAAACTTCGTCTCGCTCGCGAACACCTTGACTCCGAAGTTCACGAGACTGGATGGGGTGAGGTTGCCGCCCTCCGGGCACCAGGGCTTGAACTTGTCGGAGTACGCCGTTAGGTGCGCAGAGAACTCGGTTACTGGGTTCCTTTTCGTTATTGCTTTTGTCATCGGTTCTTCAATACCCTTCCGTCGTGTTCCCACGTGTCGTACTCGGCCATTGCTACGCAGACGCAGCAATACCCCTGTTCTTCGTCGCAGCTGTCGAGGCTTAGGCAGCCAACCTCATTGAGCACCGCGTGCATCTTATCGGCCACGCCCAGCACAGTTTCAATCTGATCCCGCAGTCGCATGGCATCGCTAATCGCCCTCGCGGCGTCCTCGAACATCCCGGGGGCTCGCCCTTGCTGGCTAATGAATGCCTCCATGGCCTGCCAGCTTCGACACTGGTCAATGAGCGCCCGAAGATCCCGTGAGGACATAGTCCCGCTCGGCTTCTCTAGTTCCATGAGTGTCTCCTCGATTGTCATCGTGTCAGCGTCCCATTCAGTTCGCGGTTGATAACGTCCTTCACGGACGCCGGAAAGTTGCTGCCGAGCATCCACCGGAGATAGTCGTGGCTCTGCGAGATCGGCTTGCCCTTGTGCTTGCCGAACCCGAAGACGACGACGTTGCCGTCCCAAAGGAAGTGGTTCGTGGTGCCGACGAAGTTCGCACGCTGAGGCTCACAGATCGTCGCTAGGGCGTCCCAGTCAGGGTTGCAGTCGGGATTGAGTTCCCAGCGGTCGAGCATCGCAGTCAGGACGTTCTCTGTCGCCTTGACATCACCCGCCGCGCTGTGGGCATCAGGGTATTCCCAGTCGGGGCAAAATTCGGCGAAGGCGCTAATTAGATCTCTGGGTGCTTTGCGCATCCACAGCTTGTAAGCGTCAACCACGACCTTCCCGTCCAGCACGTCGTGCATCCCAACACGCCGGAACTCAGCGTCAAGGATCGCGATATCGAAGCCGACGTTGTAGCCGACGAGAACGTCGATACCGTCGAACCACTGGCGCACATCGCCGGCAACCCCGTGGAAGTCAGGGCAGAACTCGACGTCCTCCATGGAGATCCCGTGCACTGCTTGTGCCTCGTCGGAGATTCGGACGCTCGGCCTTAGCCGCAGGACGTTTGGATGCATCCCGATCTCCTGGCACGCGAGCTCAACGATCTGATCGGTCTCGGTGTCTAGGCCTGTGGTCTCGGTGTCGAATATCATGCCACGGTGGCTCTTGAATTTGCCTCCCATCACTTCACCAAGAACAATCTCTGGGGTTCCCCAGTGAACTCTTCGACGAGTCTCTCGAATTCTTCGTCTGACATCCCATATGCGTATCGATCTCGGAGTGCCTTGGCGACCTTGCCCCAGGACGTGCTGCCTACGGCTTTGCGCTTCCATGTCACCGCGGGCTTGCCTTCGTCGTTAAGGAGGCCGGCGTGGGCGCCTATGGCCTCCTGGATCTTCTGCTTGCAAACCACCATCCATTCGTCGGCGTCCTTCTTCATTTCCCGGGCGTGCTTGTATCTCTCGATCTGCCCCCCTATCTCCTCGCTCGGAACCTCCACCATGTCCGCCGTGTGCAGCTTGAACCGCTGAGCTAGGTACCGCGAGAAGCTCTTCGAACCGTCGGGCTCCGGTGGGTTGCCTTCCTGGATTCGTTGCCAGAAGAGCTCACCCTCTTCGAGTAGGTAGTCCTCGACTTCTTGGTCGTGGGGGATATGGAACACCCTGTACAGGTGAGTGTCGAAGAGCGCTGAGAGGTCGGCTTCCTTGCAGCCCGTGAGCGCCATGTAGCTCGCGACTTGAATTCGCTTTTCGTCCGGGACCTCCATGTCTTTGAGGTCGTAGGCCTTGCCGCCGAAGTGGCCGTGGGTCTTGCCCTCCCAGATCTTTATGGGCTGGGGGTATAGTGCCTGCTTTCCCGAGGATGCGTCGACGCAGCCGATAGGAGTCTTGCACGCCTCAACCATCTCACCTTGAACATATGCGAACCGATCTGGTGTTCCTAGGTGCCATTCTCTGTCGGGGTGTCTCAGCGTGTGGGTCGGCTCGACGAGCGAAAGACCTGTGTCCTCCGCATAGCGCTCCGCCAACACCGGCTCAAGGACGTTGCCCCAGAGGGTGCGCTCGTTGCCCTCGAAGGGGTTGGGCGCCTCCATGTCGACGGGGAGCTTCAGGCCCACCCGCTTCTCGAGGTAGACGTCAATGGGGGATCGGTACGGGCTCTCGCCGCATATGGCAACGAGATCCGTCCCGCCCAATCCAGTTGATCTAACCTCTAGTTGTTGTTCTGTTAGCATCTATCAGCCTTTCATCTCGTGCGCGGTCACACCGGTCGCGAATGGGTCCCGGCGCCATCTCGTACTTGGTGGCGAGTTCGCGATAGGTAGTCCCGATCTCGTACTCGCGGAGGAGCTGGCGGCTGAACTCTTTCGAGATCTCGCGGTGCTCTTTCCGTGGGCCGCCTCGTCGCGGCAATTCTTTTGGTCTCATGGCGATCCCAGGCTCTCAATCACCTCGACGAGAGCGAGGCATGGTGTCGTCATTTTGTACATCAGCTCGGGTTCGCCGTCTGAGAGTAGTATCAAACACGGGCGTCCCGCTCCGACGAACCAGCCAGCCTCAAGGTGGGCGCTTCGACCGCAGGGCATCACCAGGACACACACGTCCGCCCAGAGCATTGCGTCCATGTCGCTGGCGAATCCACGCTGTGCAATAGGGTGGCTGAGAGCCTCGTTAAACTGCTCTGGCGTCCACTGCTTCCATTCTGGGTCTATATCGGACCAGTGGAATCCACGATCCCCAAACCGCGGGTTACGGAAGTCGTAGACCTCATGCCCCTGCTGCCGCAGGGCCTCAACCACTCCTGGCTGCTTGTCATTACGCCAAGACGACGCTACGTAGATTTTGCTCATACTCACCTCAAAAACGACAAGAGCCCACGGTTGAAACATGGACCGCGCTGGCGGGACATTCCGTGGGCTCTCGTCGAAAGAGGTGGTGTTTCGCCAGCGACCATGTTTCGCCGCCGACACTGCCCGAACCGAAACGCCTTGGCAAGTTCCGAATTTCGAAAAGTGAAAAGTGGCGCTCCCGTCCACAGGTTTGTGCACAGCTGTGGATAAGTTTCTTGCGCAAAAATGTTGTCACGAAGTGTGTGCACGTGTAGGAACGTCGGTGGATGAGTAGCACTAGAAACGAAAATGCATTTGCAGGCACTACTCGCTAGGCCCGGCTTTCTCATCCAAGTTGGCCTCGTTTCTTTGGGCCTCCGGGTGGTGCCTCTTTTTCGGGGGCCGATTGTACACTAAAGGCTGGTTCCGCCTGCACCGCCGGATCTTCGAGAGTTGGATCTGGAAACTGCCGGACGCTCAGCGTTGTGTGGCCGTCTTTGTTCTCGGCCAGGCCAACTGGGAGGATCGGAAATGGCCGTCCGGGGGCGAGGTGGTT
>SDBT01011902.1_pt1 | contig 13985 bp, 13 predicted proteins | sample 2277101 | NCBI WGS metagenome assembly SDBT01 (sample SAMN10404973, study PRJNA504765) | marine sediment metagenome | isolation source: marine sediment core GS10_PC15, 103 cmbsf | place: Arctic Ocean: Southern Knipovich Ridge | collected 2010 | reverse complement strand
GGCCGCAACTCCGATGTTCTTGAGGTTGTTCTTGCAGGTGGCCGATCGTGCCGCCTCGCGCGCCGCCTGGATGGCCGGCAACAACAGGGCCATGAGGATCCCGATGATCGCGATGACCACCAACAATTCCACGAGCGTGAAACCTCTCGATTTGCGCAATGTAACGCTCATGCCAAAATCCTTTCCCAAAGAGTTGACTCTGCCTGAGCCGGCCCGTGGATGTGGCCCTTCTCTGTCGACAGCTTGCCCGGAATTCCACTTCGATTATAACGGGGGATGCCCATTTGTGTCAAATCTATCCGGGATATCGGGAATTTCGACCGTGGGACATTAGCCAACCCGGGGGGAGTTGCGAAGATTCACCACCATAACGGGGGGGCTGGATGGCCGTTTCAGTTGCGGAAACACGAAAATGGGGACTGGCTCCGTCGTCGATTAGATATTGCACTGCTGAGTCGCGTGGCCGACGGTGCCTGTCCCCTTTTTCGGGCGGTGCCCAAGGGCCCCGGGAAAAAGGAAGAAAATGGGGACTGGCTCCGTCGACGATTAGATATTGCACAGGTGGGTCGTGTGGCCGACGGTGCCTGTCCCCTTTTTCGAGCGGTGCCCCGGGCCCCGGGAAAAAGGAAGAAAATGGGGACTGGCTCCGTCGACGATTAGATATTGTACTGCTGAGTCGCATGACCGACGGTGCCTGTCCCCTTTTTCGAGCGGCGCCCCGGGCCCCGGGAAAAAGGAAGAAAATGGGGACTGGCTCCGTCGACGATTAGATATTGCACAGGTGGGTCGTGTGGCCGACGGTGCCTGTCCCCTTTTTCGAGCGGTGCCCCAGGGCCCCGGGAAAAAGGGGACAGGCACCGAGCCGGTGACATTCCCCATGGTTTGACATTTGTTGTGGCTCGGAGCCAGTCCCCTTTTTCCCTACATCGACCGTCCAACACAACCCACCAACCGGAGCCGCGACCATGAACCTCCTGCCGCTGATACTCACCGGACTGCTCGGTGCCGACCAGGTCATCGACACTTTTCAATATGCCGACGACCGTGCGGCAAGAAGTATCTGGACGGCCTCCGAAGGGACGCCGCCGGTCGAGCGGATCGGGAGCGACTCGGCCGGGCTGAGAATGGCCGTCCCCTTCGCCTCGCGAGAGAAACTCTTGCGAACCGTCATCGACCGCCGTGTCCGGCTCGATCTGGCCGCGCCGGGGGAGTTTACGCTCGATGTGGTCTGTCCGAGGCCCGAGGCGATCGCCCAGTTGACGCTCTACTTTCGTAGCGGCGCCGGATGGTATGGGTCGGGCCGCTCGCTGACCAAAGTGGGCCCGGCGACGTTGCGGTTCTCCAAGGCCGCGTTTCGAGCGGAGGGCAAGCCGACCGGCTGGCATGCGATCGACGGAATCCGTATTGCCGCCTGGCGAAGTCGGGCCGTCGATACGTCGCTGGACATCCACCGGCTAACGGCCGTCTCGCGCGAAGTGGCCCTGGTGGTTCCCGACGCTTCCTCGCGCCCGGACGACGCCGAAGTAAAATCGGCCATGCAAACGGCCGAGTTACTCAGCGGCATGCTCGCCGAACTGGGCTTGGGTGCCGACGCGGTCGACGAGAAGGCGATTACGCGCGGCGCATTGGGCAATCGTCGAGTCGCCATCTTGGCCTACAACCCCCGGCTCGGCGGCGAGGCAATCACCGCGCTCGAACAGTTCGTCGAGCGAGGTGGTAAGCTCTTGGTCTGTTATCAACTACCGCGTCGGCTCGGGACGCTCCTGGGGTTTTCGAGCCCAAAGTATACTCGCCAATCGCGGTCGGGCCATTTCGCCGAAATCCGTTTCGACGCTCCCGATATCGACGGACTGCCACCGAGTGTCAAGCAGGCCTCGTGGAACATCACGACCGCCGAACCGGCCGCGTATAACGCCCGGGTGATCGGCCGTTGGTACAACGACACGGGCAAGCCGACCGGCGATGCGGCCATGTTGATTAGTGATCGCGGGGCCTTCTTTAGCCATACGGTGCTTGGCGACGATCGGCCCGGCAAGCGGCAGATGCTGGCCGCCGTGCTCGGGTATCTGGCCGAGCCGTTGTGGCAACAGGTGGCCGAAACGGCGGTGGAGCGTGCGGGGCAAGTGGGCCATTGCAGCGATCTGGCGGCCTTGCAACAATACATTCGCGCCAGCGGGAATAACGAGGCGATGCGGCGTTTCGTATACTTTCAAGAACTTCTTGCGAGTACCGAGCAACGGATGGCGAAGAAGGAATATGCCGAGGTCCATCGCCTGGCCTCGCGAATCCACGATTCCTTGGCCCATGCGTATCTTCTCGCCCAACCAAGCCCAAAACGCGAGGGACGCGCCTTCTGGAACCACTCGGGTACCGGGGCCTATCCGGGCGATTGGGATCGCTCGGCGAAGGAACTGGCCGACGCGGGCTTCAATATGATCTTGCCCAATATGCTCTGGGGCGGCCGGGCCCATTATGCGAGCAACGTGTTGCCGCGAAGTTCGACGTTCGAGAAGTACGGCGATCAGATCGAGCAATGCACGGCCGCCGCAAAGAAATACGGCCTGGAAGTCCACGTCTGGAAGGTCAACTACAACCTGTCCGGCGCCCCGCGAGAGTTCGTCGAGAAGCTTCGCCGAGAGAAGCGTTTGCAGGTGACTGTTCGCGGCGAGACCCATCCGTGGCTTTGCCCCTCGCATCCGGCCAATAAGAAGCTCGAGCTGGAGAGCCTGCTGGAGGTCGCCCGAGAGTATCCGGTCGATGGGCTGCACTTCGACTACATCCGATACCCGGGCCGCGATCAGTGTTATTGCGAGGGCTGCCGCGAGCGGTTCGAGGCCGCGTCGGAGCGCAAGGTTCGCGATTGGCCGGCCGACTGTTACTCGGGCGCGCGTCGCGAGGGGTACAACGATTGGCGTTGTCGTCAGATCGGCGAGCTAGTCGAGTCGGTCCATCGCGAGGCGAAGCGAATCCGCCCGGAGATTGATATATCGGCCGCCGTATTCGGCTCGTATCCGGCATGCCGCGACTCGGTAGCCCAGGATTGGCCCAAGTGGGTTAAGGCCGGCTGGCTCGACTTCATTTGCCCAATGGACTACACCGAGAGCGACCTGTTCTTCTCGAACTTAGTCGAGAACCAGCTCGAGCTGGTCGGCGGCCGGATCCCGATCTATCCCGGCATCGGAGCCACGGCGTCGAACTCGGCCTTGTCGATCGATCGGGTCGTCGGGCAGATTCACCACGCTCGGCGATTAGGCGCCGCCGGATTCACGATCTTCAATTTCAGCCGCGGCACGGCAGAGTCGCTGCTGCCGGGACTGAGTCAGGGCGTCGGCCGAGAACGGGCCGTGCCACTACATTCGGGTCGGTAAGGCGTAACATTGAGTTCGGGAGGCGTCAGCAGAGAACGATCAACTTCAACTGGTTGACAGGAGGTTCTGAAAACATAATGATCGGAGCATGAGCGTTCCCGACCGACCCAAGATCTACCATATCACGCACGTACGGAACCTCGCGCCGCTTGCGTCGTCAGATTGGTTGTGGTCGGACGCTAAGCGGATCGAATTGGGGTTGAAGTGTCGCGTTGTTGGTATGCCAATGATCAAACATCGGCGTTTGGAAGAGATCGACGTGAACTGCCATCCGGGAACCAAAGTTGGGCAGTACGCTCCATTTTACTTTTGCCCCCGGTCGATTATGCTGTATATCCTGCACCGGGGAAACCACCCGGATATCGAATACACGGAAGGGCAACGGCCGATCGTCCACTTGCAAGCGGACTTACGTGCGACGGTCCAGTGGGCCGATGACAACAAAGTGAGGTGGGCATTCAGCGATCGGAATGCTGGCGCATACCTGGCTGATTTCTTCAAGACTTGGCAGAAACTCGACAGAATCAATTGGGATGCCGTATCCGCCACGGATTTTCGCGACTCGCAAGTGAAGGAAGGAAAGCAGGCCGAATTCCTGTTGTTCGAGGCATTCCCTTGGACATTGGTCCAGAAGATCGGTGTGATGGACGACGTGATTGGTGAGGAAGTGCGTGCCTCGCTGGCCAGTGCAAGCCACCAGCCGTCTGTCCGCGTTGAACGTGCGTGGTATTATTGAGGTAGGGATAGACCAATGATTGAAATCACTACGGGCGACATCCTTCAAGCCGAGGCCGAGGCGCTGGTCAATACGGTCAATTGCGTCGGCGTGATGGGACGTGGGATTGCGTTGCAGTTCAAGAAGGCGTTCCCTGAGAACTTTACGGTATACAAGGCCGTGTGCGATAAGAAAGAGTTGACGCCCGGCAAGATGCTGGTCGTGAACCTGAACCGCCTTCAGTTGCCGCGTTATGTCGTCAACTTCCCGACGAAACGCCATTGGAGAGGCAAGAGCCGAATCGAAGACATCGAAAGTGGATTGGCCACACTGGTGAAAGAGATTCGCGAACTGAGCATCCAGTCCATCGCCATACCGCCACTTGGTTGTGGGCTGGGCGGCCTGGATTGGCGTGTCGTGCGGGCAATGATCGAGCAAGCCTTCCAAGTGTGCCCCGATGTTCGTGTGCTGTTGTATGAACCCACCGGAGCACCGGCGGCCGCGAAGATGGCAAAGAGCAAGGAAACGCCCAATATGACCGTGGGGCGAGCTTTGTTGCTGGAGTTGATGCGACGCTATCTTGCGGCCGTGATGGACCCGTATGTATCGTTGCTGGAGATCCACAAGCTGATGTACTTCATGCAAGAGGCAGGCGAACCACTCCGCTTGAAGTACAGCAAGGGGCCTTACGGGCCGTACGCAGAGAACTTGAGGCATGTCCTTAGCGTGATCGAAGGACATTTCATAAGCGGTTACGGTGATGCGGAAGACGATCCGACTCGTCAGATTGAGATGAAGGCGGACGCGTCGGCGCGAGCAGAATCCTGCCTGTCAGAACGTCCGGACACACGACAACGGTTCGATCGTGTCGTCAATTTGATAGAGGGATTCGAAACGTCCTACGGAATGGAGCTATTGGCAACGGTCCACTGGGTCGGGCAACACGAGGGCTCAGCGACCGCGCGTGATGCGATCGGGAAAGTTTACGCCTGGAATGATCGCAAGAAGATGTTTCCAGAACAGCACATTCGCCTGGCGTGGGATGTACTCGACCGCGCCGGATGGTTGACCAACAACTCGGCATGAAGAAGCGGCAGAAGGCATCCCCCGCGATAGCCCACACCCCACTCTCTTGCGATGGCCCGACACCTCGATTCGAGAATCCGCCCCACCGGCGCGTTATATCCGCCGGATAAGGCCGCCCGACAAAGGGGGATGGGTTGCCAACCCCTTGACCTCAAAGGACTTATTTGGCGAGAATCGGCCATCCGCGTGCAAATCAAGCCGTCTAGGAACAAGTCACGCCTCCAACAAGAGGATTCTCGAAATGAGCGCCGATCCAGACTCCAAGCCCGACGTACCGAAGCCCAAAACCGAAGTCACCGCCCCCGTCTCCGAGCCGCCGTCGCGATTGCCAGGTTGGATACCGCGATGGATGAGCGAGCGTGAACGGGCCGCATTCATTGTGGCCCTCGGGATCGTGCTGGCGGCGGTCATCGTTGCAATTGGAATGTGGGCCGCCTTGGATAACACCAACGGCTGGTAACCGAACGCTCTGATCAAAACGGCGATTACGGCACCCTCATGAGCGCAATCGCGGCCACCTTGCGACCCCAGAGATCGCGCCGCCATTCTCGCAATCCCTAGCCGCGGGGTAACACCCCCGCGGAGTTTGCCGTGGGGGGACGTGTATGTTGCGGAATACGGTTCGCCGGCTGTCGGCCGTCGGCTATTGGCAGTGAGTGAGGTGGACTACTTGGCTTCTGCGTCATCGTCGCCACGCTCCTTGGCATCCGGTGGCGGCCAGCGACCGTTGCGCTGGACCGCTTCCTTCAGTAGAAACTCGAGCTGGCCGTTGACGCTGCGAAACTCGTCGCGCGCCCATGCCTCGAGCGCCTCGTGGAGCACCGGGTTGATGCGGAGCAGGAATGACTTGCGAGACTTCATGCCCGGGTTACCCTTAGGTATATAGCGTTCCGGCGTTGATGACCGGATGGACCTCGGTCTCGCCGCAGAGCACGACCAATAGGTTGCTGACCATGGCCGCCTTGCGTTCTTCGTCCAGCACGAGCACTTCCTTTTCGGCCAGCTCGTGCAATGCCATCTGGACCATGCTGACCGCGCCGTGGACGATCTTCTGCCGTGCGTCGATGATCGCTTCGGCCTGCTGGCGTCGGAGCATGGTCCCGGCAATCTCCGGGGCGTAAGCCAAATGGGTCAGTCGGGCTTCCTCGACGAGGACGCCCGCCTTGGCCACCCGTTCCTGAAGCTCCTTCAATAGGTCGGCCGAGACCGCCTCGACGCCGCTGCGCAACGTTACCTCATCCCCCTCACCCTGATCGTAGGCGTAGCAATTGGCCAGATGGCGAACGGCCGATTCGCTCTGCACCTCGACATATTCCTCGAAGTCCTCGACGTCGAAGCACGATTGGGCCGTGTCTTGGACGCGCCAGACGACGACGACCGCAATCTCGATCGGGTTACCCCGCTTGTCGTTTACCTTGAGCTTCTCCCCGTTGAGGTTTCGCGAGCGGAGCGAAATGCGTTTCTTGGTGTTGAGGGGATTGGTCCAGTGAAACCCGCTACGTCGTACGGTCCCCTTATAGGCCCCAAACAGGATCAGCACGCGGCCCTCGTTCGGCTGCAACGTGAAATAGCCAGCGGCCAGAATCCCCGCCGATACACCCAGGGGAAGAGCGAAGCCGAGCAGGTAGAGGTTGGGGAGTTCGCCCCGGTCGATCCCCGCGGCCGAGATGATAAACCCGACCAACAAGCCGACGGCGGTCAATGCGATGGCGATATTCACCGCCAACATGACCCAACCATTGTGTACGCGAATCTCGATTTCCCGATTCATGAAAGCACCTCCCAAAGCCAAAGGAACGAACCCGCCGCGTCCTATATCACAATGATATCATTTTAATATCTCCGGTCAAGGGGTGAAATCGCGAGATTCTGCAAGTTTTCGTTTAGTGATGCCCGTGGGTAGCCCAGATTCTCGAATCTGGGTCGCGCAGCGACAGGAGACTTCTCTGTGAGAGTCCGCAGGCGGGGCCTCTTGCGTCCTTCGGACGCCCAGGTTCGAGAACCTGGGCCACCCACCTACCCCGGGCAGCAATCGCCCGGACAGATGTCGGCGCCGGGGCCCAGTGTGCCTAGAGCGAGGCGTGGGGCCTTCTCGTCGCGCCGTTCGCCGATTAACTCGCCGATCATTCGGACGTAGCGGGGATGGCAGCCGATGGTGGCGGCTCGGATCATCGTCAGGCCCAACTCCTCGCACCATCGGGCCGCCTCGACGTCCAAGTCGTAGACGATCTCCATGTGCTCGCACGTAAACCCGACCGGAACGATCACGACGTATACGCCGGGCGCCGCGTCGGCAAGATGCTTTAGATGGTCGCGAAGGTCGGGCCCCAGCCATGGTTCCGCCGGCCGCCCGCTGCGGCTCTGATAGGCCAACTGCCATGGCCAAGCCGAGTCCATCTGGTCGACAACGAGCCGGCATGTTTCCTCGAGTTGCTGCTGATAGGCACACTGTCGGGCCATGGCCTGGGGAATCGAGTGCGCGGTGAAGACGATTCTCGCCGTGGCTTGGAACTCTAGTGGAATCTGTGCCATACCGTCGGCCAGCCGATCGGCCATGGGCTCGATGAACCCGGGATGGTTGTAGAAGAGGCGTAGCTTGTCGATCCGCGGCACAGTGATGCCCGGCAACGTGTCCCCCACTTCGCGGCGGGCGGACTCGATCGCTTCGCGATAGGCCCGACATCCGTGGTAGCTGCCGTAGGGCGACGTGGCAAACGCCAGGGCGCGGCGAACGCCGTCCTGGGCCATTTGCCGTAGGGTGTTGGGGATCAACGGGTGCCAGTGTCGATTCCCCCAATAGACGGGCATTTGCATACCCTGGGCGTTCAGTTCGTTGACCAGAGCAACGAGCAAGGCCCGATTTTCGGCATTGATTGGGCTGACGCCGTCGAACAGGCCATAGTGGCCGGCCACTTCTCGGAGCCGCTTTTCGGGAACTCGGCGGCCGCGGGTAACGCTCTTCAGAAAGGGCATCACCTCGTCGGGTCCCTCGGGGCCACCGTAAGAGAGCAGCAGCAGGGCGTCGTAGGTGGGGGACATGGCAGGTGGGGAGCCGCCGACTCGCAATCATCTTCCTACAAAAGTGACCCCAACGGGACTCGAACCCGTGTTGCCGGCGTGAAAGGCCGGAGTCCTAGACCGCTAGACGATGGGGCCGTCTTCTCTCGGCGCACAGGCCGAGTCAGCAAGACATTTTGTATAACCGGGCGGGGGCGTCGCGTCAAGAGGAGCGACAAGAACGGTGGCCCGGCGGGCGAAAGAAGGCCGCGACGAAGCGACGGGCGCCAGCCGAGAGAGCAACCGAGTGGGTCCCGGCCGCTCTAGGCTTCGCTACCGGCGCCGGCGGCGTCGGCGTTGCTCGCCGCTTTGTCGCTCGCCGTCTTGTCGCTCGCCGTCTTGTCGCCAGAGGGCTTCTCGCCAGAGGGCTTTTCGCCAGGCTTCTCGCCAGGCTTCTCGCCTCGATGGATCGCATCGAAGACCTCGCGTCGGTGGACCGGCACTTCGCGGGGAGCCTCGACTCCCAGGCGAACCTTGTCACCGCGGATCTCTACGACCACGATCGTGATGTCGTCATTGATGACGATACTTTCGTTCTTCTTGCGGGATAAGACCAACATAGTACGTTCCTTCGCTCTCCTACCTAAGTTTCCTATATTAACACGAACGTCGAGAACCTCACCAACAGGCACCAACACGCGGCGCCGTTAATTTACGATACGCCCCAATTGCGTGAAGTCAAGGAAAATGGAACCTTGGGCCTCTCTTTCGGCGAGGTTTTCTTTTCGATTGGCACACTATTCGTACCTCTCGCCCAATTTCCGCCGTCGGCAAAGCCAACCTGAGCCACGGTCAGCGCCCGTGCTTTGGACCATAACCTCTTATCAACGGGCCACTTACATGCTACGAACGTGGATCTCAAATGGTTCTACGATTCGCGGGGGCTTCATGTCTCGATCTGGAACCGAAAATCGATACAATTCCCCCCAGATTGACCACTTAAACCTCCGTCACGTCGCTTGTGGATTGTCGGATTGACCCTATAATCGTGGTTTGGCTCGCGGTATTTGTTTGGCCGATTCAGGCGGCCCGGCGGCGCGAGTTCGATCGAGAAGCTTTGGCCATGGAGGTTCGAACGTGTTGCGTTGGCTGACGAATATATACACGGCGGTCGTTACCGTGGGCGGAGCCCTTTGGGTTTCGTTGCGCTACTGGGGTCGGACCTACGATCCGAAGCGGCGGACCTTCACCGAGCAGTACGAGTATCCGGAACTCCCGGTCGCGTTGGCGCCCCGTTTTCGAGGGTTTCACCGCTTTGATCTGGCATTGTGCAACGGCTGCGAGCGATGCGCGCGAGATTGTCCCGTCGCGTGTATCTACGTCGACAAGCAGCGCGCGAAGGAGCGGAAGGGGTTCGAGGTTCTCGGTTTCACGATCGACTACGCGAAGTGCATGATCTGTGGAATCTGCGCCGAGTCGTGTCCGACGGCTGCCCTATTCATGGGCTCCAGCTACGACCTGAGTTGCTACAGCCGCAGCGGCTGCCTGGTCGATTTTGCCCGTCTTCCTCGCGAGATAGCCTGGGGCGCCGCGACCTTGAACCCGACGGCCGTAGCCCTATCGAAAGCTATTGCCGAGCCGGTCAACACAGCGAAATGACGGGCCGATTGCATGGGCCCATTCGAGAGGGCCGGTTGTAATCGAGCGAATGTTACGTATAATGTGCCCTTTCCTCTCGACAAGAAGAGAGAGCTAACGGAGAAGGATCTTTCCAAGGCACCATGAACCCGAACCAGCTTCTGCCCACCGCGATCGTTGCCTATCTTGCGCTTTTTGCCGCGGCTGGCTTCATCTTCCTGTTCGGCGCCCTATTGCTGGGCCGTTTTCTTCGGGCAGATAACCCCACGCCCGAGAAAATGGAGACCTACGAGTGCGGCGAACCGCCGGTCGGCTCGGGATACCTCCAGTTCAACCTCCGCTACTACGTCATTGCGTTGGTCTTCTTGATCTTCGACGTGGAGGTGGCGCTCTTCTTCCCCTGGGCAACCGTCTTCGGCAAGGCGAACCAGCTCAGAGAAGGCGGCCCGGACAAAATCGTCGTGGAGAGTGTGGAAGGACCGTCGGAGGAACGTCTGACGCCATGGGCAGTAAATAAGTACACCGAATTGGGGATCGAGTCGCTCGATGCGACGGAGGTCGACCGGATTGCCCCCGAGGGCGAGGATGGAAACTCGCGAAATTCCGTTATGGAATCGGACGCTGATAAGTTGGCACTGGCCGCGTTGGCCGATATCTCGGTCTTTTTCGGCGTGCTACTGGTGGGATTCGCTTACGTCTGGAAACAGGGCGACTTGGATTGGGTCCGTGCCGTCCGATCGGGAGCTTTGGACGACGACCAGACATCGGATCAATTGAAACTGAGTTCATAAGGCGACGACCGATGGATACTTCGGCGATACTCGACCGGCTCAACGAGCGTTGCAGCGACCGGATTGCCGGCAGCAATCTCGAAGCGATCGATCCCTGGATCGAGGTCTCCGCCGAAGGGCTCCTGGAGGTCGTCCGGTTTCTTCGCGACGATGCCCAACTTCGTATGAACATGCTCCACTGCGTCTCGGGCATCGACTACTTCGAGCCGAACGAAAAGAAGGCCGCCAAGGTCGATTGGGATCCGCATATCGAAGTGGTCTATCACCTGTCGAGCATGGTCCACCGCCATCGGCTGGTCGTGAAGGTCATGCTGCCTCGATGGAAAGACGACGTGGTCGGCCGGCTGCCGGAAGTCCCCAGTATGACCGGGCTGTTCAACACGGCCGAGTGGCACGAACGGGAAGTCCACGACCTTTGCGGCATCCGATTCCTCGACCATCCCGACCCGCGACGGATCCTTTGTCCCGAGGACTGGGTCGGCCACCCGTTGCGAAAAGACTACGAAGCACCCGACGAATATCACGGGATCAAGGCGAAATAGGTTCATGGCGACACCGCTGGAAAAACCAGAGCTTCTGGAGACGGACGTCTTTACGGAAGAGATGCTGCTGAATATGGGTCCGCAGCACCCCAGTACGCACGGCGTATTGCGGCTGGCGTTGCGGACCGACGGCGAGATCGTCAGCGAGGTCACGCCGCACATCGGCTACTTGCATCGCTGTGCCGAGAAGTTCGGCGAGAATCTTTCGGCCCGACAGTGGCTGCCGTATACCGATCGACTGGACTATCTGGCCGGGATGAATATGAATCTCGGCTGGACGCTCACGATCGAGAAGCTGATGGATCGTCAGGTCAACGAGAAGGCCCGGCACCTGCGGGTTATGATGTGCGAGTTGAATCGCATCGCCAATCATCTGGTGGCGGCCGTCTGTTATGGGCTCGACTTGGGTAGCTTTACGCCGTTTGTCTGGGGGTTCAACGAGCGAGAGAAGATCCTCAACCTGTTCGAGGAAGTCTGCGGCGCGCGGATGATGTACAACTACATCAACCCGGGCGGCGTGACCCACGATCTGCCCGAGGGATGGCTCGATCGGTGCGAGGCCTTTCTGAAACAGTTCGAGCCGGTCGGCGACGAGTTGCATGCGGTGTTGACCAGCAACGCGATCTTCATCGGTCGCACGGCCGCCGTCGGCGTGATGTCGGCCGATATGGCGATCGACTACGGCTGCACCGGGCCCGTGCTGCGAGGAAGCGGCGTCGACTGGGACCTTCGTCGCGACGGCGAGCCGTTTTGTACGCGGATGTACGAAGGCTACGAGTTCGAGGTAATCGCCCAGACCGACGGCCATTATCCCCTGGAGAGCGACAATCCGGCGGTTCCCTCGGAGGCCGTTTTGGGCGACTCGTGGCATCGCTTCTACGTGCGAATGCTCGAGGTCGTGCAATCGATGTCGTTGGTTCGCCAGGCGATGGAGAAGTATCGCTCGTGTGAAGGACCGCCGACGAAACCGATCAAGATCAAGGAAAAGCTACCCGTCGGCGAGGCCTATCTCGAGACGGAAGCACCCAAGGGACAAATGGGGTTCATGGTCGTCAGCAACGGGACGGCCGTTCCATGGCGAGTGCGTGCGAGAAGCAGCAGTTTTTCCAACCTTTCGATCGTGCCGCCCCTCTGCCGCGGCGTCTTGTTGGCCGATGTGGTCTCGATCGTCGGGTCGCTGGATTTGGTCTTAGGGGAAATTGATCGCTGAGTAGTGAGTAGAGAGAACATTTAGCCGCCGGGCTTATTCCGGTGCGGAAGATATCGTGACCGAATACTTAATCGACAATCCGACTTGGCTCGAATGGCTGCCCGAGGGCTGGCACTGGGCGGCTTATGTCGTAGTGGCGGCCGTCCATTGCGGAATCCTCTTGGGATTGATGGCGGCCGCGGCGGCGGCGTTTACTTGGGGTGAACGCAAAGTGGCCGGGCGTATCCAGGATCGGCTCGGACCGACCCGGACCGGCGGACGCTTCGGATGGCTCCAAGCGCCGGCCGACGGGCTGAAGCTGCTGAGCAAGGAAGACTTCATTCCCGCGGCGGCCGATCGGGTTCTGTTCCGCGTGGCTCCGTATATCAGCTTCTGTGCCTCGTTCTGCGTCTTTCTCGCATTGCCGCTGGCCGATGGCTGGGTCGTGCTGCGACTGAACATCGGCATCTTCTTCATCCTTGCGGTAGCCGGCATCGAGATCTTCGGCGTGATCCTCGGCGGCTATGCCTCGGGATCGAAATGGTCGCTGTTCGGAGCCATGCGCGAAGGGGCCCAAGTCGTTAGCTACGAGATCCCGCTGGGGCTCTGTGCCGTGATCCCCGTCATGATCGCCGGGTCGATGGACCTGGTCGACATCGCCAACGGCCAAGCCGGCTTCGTCTGGAATTGGTATATCTTCCACGACCCGTTCACGTTCGTCACGTTCTGGGTCTTCCTGACCTGCATCGTGGCCGGTACGAATCGGGCCCCGTTCGACTTACCCGAGGCCGAAAGCGAACTGGTCGCCGGCTTCCTGACCGAATACTCCGGGTTTCGCTGGAGCATCTTCTTCATGGCCGAATACGGCTCGATGTTCGTGCTCAGCGGGGTCGCGGCGATCCTCTTCCTCGGCGGCTGGAACGGGCCGATTCCGATTGCCGATCTGATCGGACTGACGCACGAGAACGGCGCGGTGTTCGGATTCCTGGGTAATCTGCTCGGCGCGTGCAATTTCATCGCCAAGGCGGTCGTCGGCGTGGTGTTTATGATGTGGCTCCGCTGGACGTTGCCTCGATTGCGAATCGACCAAGTGATGACGATCTGCCTGAAATACTGTGTACCCATCGCGGCCACGATGTTCCTCGGGGCGTTGCTCTGGCTCTATGCGTTCCCCCATGGCGTGGTCCTCGGACACCCCGTGGTGAACCCGCCGGAGGTCTCTTCACAGGAACCCTCTTCACTGTCGCTCGCCGCCGCCCCTGACGTGAAAGGAGATCACTAGCCATGGTCAACTGGCATTCGATCTTCTTCCTGGCGTTTGCTCTTTTGGCATGCGTCTCCGCGTTGGCCGTGGTCATCTCGGGCAACATCGTGCGAATGGCCTGCTATTTGGTCGTCTCGCTCGGTGCCGTGGCCGGGCTGTTCTTCCTCGCGGGAGCCGATTTTCTCGGGGCGGTCCAGTTGATGGTCTACGTCGGCGGGACCATGGTGCTATTGGTCTTCGGCGTGATGCTAACTTCCCGAGGCCGGTTCGTCTCGATGAAGACACCCAGCGGCCATTGGATTATCGCGATCCTCGCCGGCGGATCCCTGCTGGCCGTGCTGCTACAGACGGCCTTCACGGTGGACGACTGGATGGTAAACGACCAGTCGCACCAG
>SDBT01011901.1_pt1 | contig 13985 bp, 9 predicted proteins | sample 2277101 | NCBI WGS metagenome assembly SDBT01 (sample SAMN10404973, study PRJNA504765) | marine sediment metagenome | isolation source: marine sediment core GS10_PC15, 103 cmbsf | place: Arctic Ocean: Southern Knipovich Ridge | collected 2010 | reverse complement strand
CCCCCGTACACTCCTGCACACTCTATATCGAGCTTGCCATGCCACCGCGTAAAGATCGCCGGATTGTTCGCGCGCGGAAGCCTACCGAGGGTGTGGACCCTACCGAGATGGCACGCTCTGTGGTCGCTTCACGGGAACTTTTCCCTCGCCCGGAAGACGACCTCGTGCCCGACACACGCCCAGCGGAGGGAGCAAAGCGTCGCAGCGCCGCGCCAAGCGCTACTGACAAACTTCCCGAGAGGCGCGCGTCCACGAATGGCAGCGGTGACGGTGCCGGTGGTGGCGATGGTGGTCGTGGTCGCGATCGTGCTACCCGCACGAAAGAGCGCGGTGCAAAGGGAGGGAAGAAGGAGACAGTTCGTGAGTCGTGGAGTCGCAAGCGAGTGACCGCGGACGAAGCAGAAGAGCTGCGTCAGCGATTCGAGTCGACGCTGCACGTGCGCGACGACGAGACGGGCGAGCTGCGTACCCTTGACGTCAACCACCCGGACGACCTTGACCATCTGCAGGATCAGAAAGGTGTCGAAGTGATGGCGCGCACCGACGACGAGGCGGGCAACGCTCCACGCGACATGTCGACGGGTATGATCGCTCTGCGCCGCGAACGTCTTCCGCGCGATTTGAACCGCACGTCGCTCCTTCCGGTCAAGCCGCTGGCGCTCGCCATGTACCTCCGCGACAACGCGAACACCGTGTCGGACGTGCTGTTCTTCATGCCGCTCATCAACGTGCCCGTGTACACGCCAATCCTCATGAATCTGATCATGCTCGACACGGCGACGTGGCCGACGTACGACTCGTTCCAGCTGCTGCGCCGCTACTTCGCCGTGCTGCAGATCTTCTACCACGCCCCGTCGACACGCCGCAGCGCGCGCGAGGCATTCAAGTGGCTCTCGAAGCGCCTCGGCGACACTACGCTCACGCGCGGTGACATTGAAACGATTGCTCAGCATTCCCGTCTGGCCGGAGAGGGTATGAGTACGCCCGCAGCCGACGCCGACGCCGCCGCCGACGCTGACGCTGACGGCTCCTCTGACACTACCGCCGACGTGTTCGAGGTTCTTCTGGTCAAGTTCGACGCACACGAGCTCTCCGATGACGACCTTGAAACCGCGCGAGACCGCGTCTCGGTCGTCGACCGGTACGACGGAGCACCGTGGGCGCCCGTCGATGTGGTGTTCGGAGAGGACGTCATGAAGCTCCACATGCTGAGCGGGATCGCGGCATGCAACGAGATTGGCGATGAACTGGACGCAGTGGAGTCCAATGACCTGATCGTGGGCAACATTGCCGACGAGGTCATGGCCATCCTCTACCGCTCCACAACCCGAATCCTGCGCACGTACGAAGTGGCGATCATGCGCATGCTCAGCGAAGCGTCGACCATCCGCGACACGATCCCGCGCAAGTACTTCGGGGACTTGGCGAGCATAGACGACGTGCCGAAGGAGGTCGAGGACGTGCACCTGACGGTGCGCCGCGAGGTCAGCGTTGGGCGCGCGTACCTCTCGTACATACGCATGGAAGTCTCCAACGGGCGTCCAGTGCAACGCCCAGATCCGGGCGAGGACCACAGCGACGCCGCAGCCAAGGTCCTTCCGCAGGGAATCCTGGATCGTACTACGGTGTTCCCGTCGGCGGGCGACCTCGGCGCGCTCGTGACGTTCGTGAAGTACCACGCAAACACGGAGCACGAGTTCGCCGACATGGTCGGCCTCATGCAGCAGTCGCTGCACATCGTGGTACCACAGGAGATTGTCAAGGGGATGTCGGTCGCTGACGTTGACGTTGACGACGGCGACGGCGGCGGTGACGACGACGACGACGACCTCACGTCCATCGTGGATGACTCCATCGACGCGGCCATCGCAGCGGTACAAGATGAGGCTGCCGCGCGGGAGCTTGCCGAGGCAAGCGCTGAGCAGGAGACGGAGCCCGAGCCCGAGTCGGTGGCGCAGGCAGAAGTGGCACAAGATGCGTCCGCCGATGGCGAGGTCGCCGGGTACAACCATCTGCCCGGCCTTGGCATGTGCGACAAGGAAGGCTGCAACAACCACGCTGTGGTGCGCGGGTGCCTTCCGGAATGCTCGCTCACGTCGCTGTGCGTGGACCACCGTTATCCGGAGGAAGACCAGTGGTTTTACACGTTGCCTGATAACCCCGTGTGCGGTGCCACTGGGTGTGACGACCCTGCTGTGACGATCGGTAGGGTCTCTGGGTTCGGGGCGATGCTGATGATGTGCGGCGAGCACGATATGGCAATCCGCGACTCGAAGGCGCTGTCGGATTTGTCGCTGACACTGACACACGACGACGCAGCCGCCGACGGGGCTGTACCCGTACCCGTGCCAGACCTCGGCGTGTGTGACGCAATTAGTTGCATCAAACTCGCAGTGACGCGCGGGTCGCTTCCAGCAGGTCAGATCGTGTCACTGTGCGAGGATCACCGAGCGACTGACGATGCTGACTGGTTCCTCGAGGTCCCTGACCACCCCGTGTGCGATGTCGAAGGGTGTCCCAACCCGGCACTGGCGCGCGACAGGGACGACCAATCTGGAGTGTTGACGACGCTGTGCAGTTTGCACCTCGTGTGCAACGACGCTGTGCAACCACCGATTACGTTTGCTTCTGTCCACTGAGCGACGAGTCATCGTATCCACAACGTCACATGTATTGATACACACACACAGTCCCCCTCTCTCACCAGTGGTAGCTGAACTCCTTGAAGCACTGCCAATGAGCCAAGAAACGATGAGGAGTTCGCTGGCGAACGCACTCCAAGTAGTGCTCTGCCTCGATCACGCCCCAGCGCTTCATCAGTGCTGGCAGGGCATCGTCTGGCAGTTTGCCTCCCGTGACCGTGGCCCACTCGCGTTCGCCCCGCACGCGCTCGAGGCAGTGCTCGCACGCCGTTGCGTACGTGAACGTGAGTTCGGGAGGGTCCTCGTTGGCAACGCGATCGCGGTGCGGAGGATTCTGCACCGAGAGAGCGTAGCGCGACGTGACAAACTGTGCACACTTACCACAGTGCGGCACCAATCCCACGCTGGCCGGTGAGCCCTCAATCAGCGCCTGGAACGGGTTGTCGTCCAACAACGCGTTGTTGCGGTGTTCCGTGTACCAGTCCCACTTCGCATTGGCCTCCGCTGTCTCCTTCTGATGAACGGCGCTGGCGACGATGATGGTAGTAGGTGCAAGCAGGGCTGCAAGCACCTCAGCGCGGCGGGGTGCGTACCGCTCCTCGCACTCGATCGCGCGGCGGGCGGCGCGCTGAGCGCGCGTGCTGTTGCTGCTGTTGCTGCTGGCGGCCATTTTTTCTTGCGGCGGAGATGAGTCAGTGTCGGCGCAGTTTTTGTTTGTGTGTGTGCCGTGGGGAGTAAACAAAAACAAATAGAGCGGGGTGAAGGAGAAAAAAAAAAGATACACCCGCGCGACGGCGGGGCGTGAGGCGAACCGATTCGCCTTAACTTTAGGCGTTTCCATTGCAATAAATCTTTTTTGTTGGGTTTTTTTTCGTGGTTGTGGGGGGGAAGGTGTCTTCGCGCGAGGTGGTCAGCTTTCTCCGTCGTCGTCGGGGCGCAGCCGACACTCTGTGATCGTACGAATTTGTTCGAGCATCATGCCAAGCCGATTCTCTCCACGACCGTCACGTCCTACACCCCAGAACGAATCGAAGGGCGACGCTTCGATCAGCGCCGCGTCGCCAGTGTCAAGAAGGCGTTCTGCACACTCCTCGTCCTGCTCAAACTTGAGAGCCAGGACTTCGCTCATGACGTCCAAGCGACGCTCGTGCCAGTCGTCCGGGAACTTGGCACCAGCGCGAACGAAGGTGGCGTGCTGACCAGCAAGCGCCTGCTGCCACTTGTACCTACCACTTCTACCACCAGCGATGATTTTCGACTGGTACGGCGTATTCTGTGTGCGAATGGCCTCGGCGAGGTCGAGATTGGCCTTGTTGCTGTCGTCCTGAAGGAACTTGAGTGCTTGGTACAAGGCCTCCGCGGTGCGGTACTCCTTGTGTTCGTAGACGATGGGAGTCTTGTGCACGTGGAAGTTGCTCAGGAATCCAAAGGCTGGATCAGTCTCTCGGAAGAAACGGATTTGCTCGCGTTCCGCTGCTTCGGGTTTCACCTTCTTCTGGGCAGGCTCGCTGCTGCTGCTGCTGCTGCTGGCGTCATCCACCACCGCCGCCGCCGCCGCTGAGCTTCCGCTTTCTTCCGGTGCGCCGCGCTTGGATCCGCGTTGATGAAGGGAAGAATCGTCGTCGCTGTCGCTGTCGCTGTCGCTGGCATCCGATGCCACCACCACCGTATCGCTACCGCATCGCAACAGATCACTGGAAAATTTGATGTGGATTGCGGCACTTGACTTCTCCACCGAAGGGTTCAGGTCCCAAATCGTCGCTCCTGCGGCGCCGATGCTGGACGTGCCGGTGCAAGTGGTGACGGCACCATCACCTTGTAGCCACCGCGACATCTCCTGAGCAAGACCGCGCAGATTCTTCACTTGGAGTTCTTTTGCGCTCCCGGTTTTGAGACCGACGTCCTCGTACCTGTTCCCCAACTCCGCCTCTGCCCGGGGAACAACCGAACGAGAGAGGCGCCACTTCAGCTGGAGCCAGATGGGACTTTCGCGCTGTCCAAATTGTATGCTCGCGATGCGATCCATCACCACGAGAGTTCCAACATGCGCGTCGCGGTGTGGCGGCGCTTGACCGCGTCGCGGAGCGACGCCCACACGAACCTCAGCGCGGTCGAAATACATTGTATCCGTGTGCTCCCCATCCTTGTGCGTCACAAAGGCGTGGTAATGGATGTGAGAACCACTTGGACAACTCGACAACCCCCGCGCGATGGCTCGAATGAGGTCGCAGAAGTCCGGTGTGGACATGTCCTGTCGATCACGGGCGAAGACTTGCGTTCTGGTGCTCTCTTGTGTGTGTGTGTGTGTGTGTGTGTGTGTGTGTGTGTGTGTGTAGAGAGGGGGTGAACGGCGGGGTGTAAATGTGAGGGAGGGTTGTGTGTGTGAAAACCCTTCGTCCATTTCCCACCTCCCCCCGAAAAGTACGCGTGCCGTGGGGAGTGGGGTGAAGGAGGAAAAAAAAGGTCCGCCCCGCGCGAAGGCGGGTCGTGAGGCGAACCGATTCGCCTTAACTTTAGGCGTTTCCATTGAAATAAATCTTTCGGGGGGGAGTTTCGTGTACGCGGGGTGTTTACACACACACCCCAGACTTTTTTTTTGCTCTCCCCACCCGACCCCCACCACAAACCAACTTCTCCCTCCATCGAGCGCGAGACGGTGGTGGCAGCAGCAGCAGCAGCAGCAGCAGCGGCGGCGGCGTTTTTTTTCTTCCTTCCTTCCTTCCTTCCTTCCTTCCTTCCTTCTTCTTTGTTCCCCTTTTTTTCTCCCTCTGTGGTGTACCATGGCGCGTACGAAAGCATTGCGCCGATTTTTGACCAATGCGGAGCGCGCAGCCAAAGCCCGAGCAGACGACGCTGCGACGGCGGTGCTCGCGACTGGCGCCGCCCCGCGCAGGAACGCGTCGGAGAACCGGCAGTGGCGCATGTACGACGAAGCGTCGATGTTCTTCGCGCTCGCTCTTGCGCAGTGGTTGGGTCTGTCTGGCAAGCACTTCTACGCGACGAGTCTCACGGCAAGCGCGACGTTCTCGAGGGACGACGACGGCGTGTGGTCCGCTGAAGCGCGCCACAGTACGGACGAACCAATGGGCTGGATGGACGTCGAGGACCTGGACTACTCTGATGGTGGCGTGCCCGTGATGTTCCCGCGCGGGAACGCAGACTTGCTGCAGAGCATTCGTCCTCCACAGCTCGACGCGTGGGTGAGTGTCGTTCGCGATTGGCTCGTGGAACGACGCGGCTTCCTTGAGGAGGACGCTGAAGAGGAACAGCTCGAGTACACGATCGCTGGGATGGTCGCGGCCGTGTTTGCAAACCTGTGCCACGAAGACTGTAACATCGACATGGTCAGCATCGAGAAGGCATTCATCGCGCTCGCAGAGCGGGTCGGTCTTTATGAAATGCGCCAGTTCATTTACGAAGTGGACGCGCGCTTGCAGAAACGCGTAGGCAAGAAGTCCACGTGGATCGGAGGCGAGGTCGACGATGGCGAAACGTGGTATGACCGCCCACGCACGACTGAACGCTCGTTCCACGCATTTGGGCTCGCCACGGCCACCGTACGGCGTACCATCTCGATGAACAGTGTCATGCATTACGGCACTGTGGAGCACTTTGTTCCGCTTCTACTTGAAGAGAAACTCGCGCGCTTTGGACGCGGTGGTGGCAGTGGCAGCAGCAACAGCAGCGCGACTGACGACACTGCTACTTCCAGCACCTCGGTGTCTGACGGCGCGGATGCGGGCTGCTCGGCAGTCGCGAGTGTGGAGAAGGAACCGAAGGAACCGAAGGAACCGAAGGAACCGGAGGAACCGGAGGAACCAGCGGTGGCGGGACCTCCGTCGGTGCTCGCGACTGGAGTCCATAAGGTGGTGGGCGCGACTCCTGTACAGAAGTGGCGCGCGTACGACGAAGCGTCAGTGCTTTTTGCGCTCAAGCTCACCGAGTGGCTGGGGTTGCCGAGCGCAGAATTCACCTTGCGCGCAGGCACGCTGGCCACGGTGGTGGTGAAGCCTGACCACCGCAACTTCTGGACGGCCATGGCGAAGTACGACGCCAGCGGGAAGGTCGGATGGGTGGACGCAGACGACGTCCGAGGAGTCCCCGTGTATTTCGAACACGGACACACCCGCGCGCTCGCGAGTATGCTGCCACCGCTGTACGAACATTGGCGCGAGTACGCTCACACGCAGAACCGCACGACGGGCACGGAAAAGATCACTCCCACGTTCGCGGGAGTGGTGGCGACCGTGTTTGCGAATATGTGCAGCTACCACCTCGCCGCCGGAGACACGGACAACATCGAGACGGCCTTCTACGACCTCGCCAAAAGGTCAGGCGTTGACGAGACGCGTAAATTCCTCGCGCAAGTGGACGACTGCCTGCTGGCGCGCGCGGGAACTCGCAGCACGTGGACCAAGAATGCTCCGCTTACGACCCATCTGTCGGGCTCGATCTTCATGGATGTCACGGGCATGATCCGCAGTGCCGTGCTCCATGAAGTCAGCGGAAATTTCGGCACACGCAATCTTGCCTTTCTCAAGGAGCTCCGCTACCAGCTCATCGTGCGCGAAAACGAACGCGCTGTCGCGATCGCGGTCACGGACAAAGCCTTCAACACAGACATCAGCGACGACTCCTCCGACGACTACTCTGGCGCCGCCTCCGCTTTGCTCCTGACCGGAGACGAGGAATACGCCGCTGGCATGGTAGCGCGGGCGGATATGGTACGCGCCATGGATGGCAAGGCACCATTGAAGCGCGCGCGCGTTGATGACGACGCCGACGACGACGCCGCCACCGAGACGCCCGACCAGCCGCGCGCATGTACGGGCTGCACGGCACCGCACACGATGCATATTGGCGGAGCTCACTTCTATTCGTGCGCCGCATCGAAGACTGCGGGCTGCAGCGAAGATGCGGACATGGAAGCCGGTCAATCGCCCGCGTGTACGGGCTGCAGGGGAGCCCACCACGCCGTGTGTCCGGCGTGGTTCCCCGGTACGAGGACATTGCCACGGATACAGGCGGACATTGACGAATGATGGTACCAAGGACAGTCTTGAATGTACAAAAAAAAGGGGAGAGTTTGAGGGGGGGGGGGGGTTGTCTTCCTGCTCCGCCGATCTCCCTCACTTCCGTTTCACACACACACACCACTAACCCTCCCTACCTCCATCCCGTGGAGGTGGTGGTGGAGGAAAAAATGGAAGGCGGGCAAGCGGTGGTACAGCCGTACGCCTTCCGCCTCTTCCGACTAGTGTTCTTTGGAATTCTCGCTGTCGACACAACCTTGCACGGAGCCGTCGCGCTGTTGCTGCCAGCCTCAGGAGCGTCTGCCTTCCGCGCGTCGAAGCTGCCGTTCGTGTTCGAGGGTTTGCTGGACTTCGTACCCACTGCGCTGCTCGTCAGCCGCTTGCTACTCGTAACGGCGGTAGCATCGTGCGTCGCGTCGCTAGGCTCTGACCGCTACTACCACACAGCGTCACTCGTGGCATCGGCTGCCTACAGCATCGCGTACTTCAGCTCCGTTCTCGACCGGTACCAGCACCATCTGTTGCTCTCGTACCTTCTCGTCCTACTCCCGTGGGCACCCACTCGCGCGTGGGTGCAGCGCCTGATCGCATGGCAGGTCTCCATCGTGTACTTTTGGACGGTGGTGACGAAGCTCAGTGACGGTGGCGTGTTCCTCAACGGAGACTTTGTGCGGTCGACAGCACAGCTGCGCGGTGTGTTCGACGCGGTACACACCGTCTCCAGCACAATCGGTGTGGCGGACACGACGATGTGGACGGTGATCGCTGTTGGGGTGGTGGCAGTAGAGGTGCTGCTGTGCGTGCTACTGCTCCCGGACCATCTCAGGGTGTTGTCCATTGTGCCGGGCGTGGCGCTGCACGCCGGAATCGAAGTTCTCGGAACGCTTTCGATTGGCTTCTTCAGTTTTTACATGCTCGCGTTCTATCTGTTGTGGCTGCCGCCGGTACCGCTGCAGGTACAGAGGTGGACGAGCTGGGTTGCTTCTCTGGCGCGGCGTGCGGAGGGTCCGTCGCGCGGGCCAGTACACTCGTCGGAGAACAGCAAACAGTAAAAACGTAGCGAGGATATGCCAACCCAAAAAAAAACTTACGCATGGCTTTCTAGCCCTTCCGACGAGCGCGCTGCTATACACGCCCGCAAACGTCACAGAACAAGATGCATCTTGGTCTCTGGTGTATGACGTCGCGGACTGGAAGAAGGCAGGCCGGTCGTTGTCGCAGACTCAGAATCTGCGCCTGAAACCGCTGTCGCCAGTCGACGCAAGTACAGGGTCGAGCCCACAGAATCATGCCTTGTACTTGTGGAGTCATACTTTCCCCCCCCCCCTCCGTTATTCTTTAGTATGCAACCGTCTGCATGCGGAACGCCGCGTCACTCCGTACCAGACTTTATCAACGTGTGTGTGTCAGACTTCGGTGCACTTGTTTCCTTTTTTTTGCTTGGGAGAAAGGTGGAGAGGGGGGCGGACGGGAAGAGTAGAGTGACGCCATGGAGGACAGAGTCCAACCTCCGTCGACGGAGGTGCTTCCGAATGCGCACAGAGCTCCAGAACCGTGTGACGGAGATGACGACTGCCTGTTGCGTCTTGCCGCGTTTCCGCCAACGCTACAGGCATGTGGATCCTGCCACGAGACCTCGATCTACGTGCACGAGAATGGGTGCGAATGCTTCGGCTGCAACGAAGACGTCTGCGCGCACTGTCATCAACACACAGAGGTGAGATGGGGAAACAACGAGGCGACGTGCGAAGCGTGTGTCGAAGACTGCCTTCCGTCTGAGGGAGTGTTTTGGCACGTCCTACCAGACGACACGGTGAAACTCCTGTGTCCGTTGCTTCTCCGGGGCTGTGTCTTCGCCAAAGACGACTGCCCGCGCAAGAAATCTTGGTGTGACGGCTGCCACAACACTGCATATTCGCGGTTCGGAGAGGGCTGTGCCAATTGCCCCAGAGACGTCTGCGACATATGCCATACGCACCCCTTCGAGGAGCTCGACGATACGCCTACAGAAGTAGGCGAGAATGACCTGTGGTGTGGCAAGTGTACCCGTGCATGGACGAAAAAACACCTACCGAGTGTGGGTGACGACGTCGACGCAGACGACGACGACGACGACGTCAGTGGTGACGACGGTGGTGGCGACGACGACGACGACGAACGGTATAAGTATGCGTGCCGGTGCGCTCTTTTTGAGCCAACTTCGAAGGCCAGGATATGCGGATCGTGTGACAACTCGTCCATGTACGTGGTGCACGATGGATGCGAATGCTTTGGGTGTGATGCAGACATGTGCGTATTCTGTCATTCCCACCCGAACGCGACCGGGAGAGCGCCCGGACCTGCAATGGCAAATGATGACGCATTCTGCGATCGTTGCTGTTACGAGTGTGACGATGAAGAAAAAAACTACTGGCACCCGGTGCCTGATCTGGACACGCCTCCGGCTTCACCGCCGCAGTCACAACCCGAGCCAAGCACCAGTACAACTGAGCGGACGACCACAATCCCTCGGAGTGTAGGTGCCGACAACGACGCTGACGACGACGAAGACGATGAGTTTGAACTGCCTGAGGATACGTGCGAGGACTTAGGCAGCGATTGCCTTCTGTACGAACCAGAGGAACCGGTGACGAACAGGTCATGCGGCGCGTGCGGGCGTGTGTCCGAGTACGTGTTCCGCGCTGGCTGCGAGTGCAGCGGGTGCAAAAGCGACGTGTGTGTATACTGTCATGGCCATCCCGACACCCGCTACAGCTCGGGGAGTGTTCCTGGAGGCGGCGAGACGGACGATGCCATGTGCGAACGGTGCTGTAACGAGTGTGATCCAGAGGGCGGCGTTTTTTGGCACCCCGTATTCGATACGGGGCCTCCGTCGTTATCACCACCACCACAACCACTACCTCCGCCGGCGCGGCAGCAGCAAGAAGGTACAGCCACAACCCCAACAACCAAGAAGAGGCGAAGAGAAGTGGCGGTGAAGGTGGAGGGGGTGGAGAGTGTGATACCTCCGCTCGAGGAGGCAGCACCGCCGCCGACAGCGGATCAAAGCTCCTCCCGGCGCGTCGCTTCGAAGAAGACGCGGAGCTCCGATGTGCACGGTGTGGTCGCCACCGTCGATGCGTCGGCGTCGTCAGGCGATGCATCTGCGTCTTCGGCTGCAGAAGAAGCCATGGCAATGTCGTCGGGTGTCAAGGTGGAGGTACGGAGGCGCGTGGTGGACGACCCAGCCCCCGTACTGTCTCTTGCCGCCACCCCCTACGCAGCGCCAGCGCTGCCCGAGAGCAAGCCCACGCCTCGGAAGTTCATGCCGCCGCTCGCTCACCCAGACGACCCGCTCGAGATGAGCGTACAGAATCTCGTGTTCACGGGCGTGCTCGGAACGTCGGTGCGCCTGCCGCGCGTCGTGCAGCGGCTCGCGTACCAGGGCGCCGAGCTGAACCAGAAACGCTTCAGCGCCGTGATCATGCGACTGCACTTGAGCATACGCCCCAACGAGCCGACCGACCTGATGCTGAAGCAGCTAGAGCCGCTCGAGTTAGAGCGGCCGCGCCTCGACAAGATCGCCGTGCTGATCTTCCGCAACGGAAACCTCGTGTGCACGGGCGCCAAGACGTTCGCGCACGCGCGGTACATGCTGCTGAAGACCGCAGAGAGTCTGCGCCGCATCGGCTACGGTGCCGCCCGCATCGTGCGCATGAACGTGCGGAACATGGTAGGCCGCGCGCAGCTGCCGTGCCGCATTGATCGCGCGCGCATGGCCCGGGAGCTGTCAGCGTACGTGAACTACGACCCGGAGCAGTTCCCGGGCGCCGTCGTGCGCCACCCCATGACGCGCCCGGTTACGCTGCTCGTGTTCGAAAGCGGGCGCGTCGTGGTCACGGGTACGAAGTGCAAGGCGCGCGCCGACGCTGCGCTCGCGCGCATCAAGCCGTTGCTCGTGCACTTCGACGTGAACACGCCACCCGGTACGCCGATGCCGATCATCGTGTGGCGCGACGAGGTGCGCGACCGCACACTGTACGATTTGCTGGTCGTCCACCCGGACGCCAACATGAAGGAGATACGCGCCGCGTTCCGCACACGGGCCCGCCTGCTGCACCCAGACAAAAACTCGCACCTGAAGGCAGGCAGCGTCGCCTTCCGGCGCAACGAATCGCTGTACCAGCGCGTCAGCCGCGCGTACGACATCCTGAACGATCCTGAGCACCGCGACCTGTACGATCGTACGGGGGAAGGCAGAGACACGGGACCGGATTCTGACGACGATAACGACGACGACGGTGGTGGTGATGATGATGATGAACACGGGCAAGACGCGGACGATGAAGCCTCACAACACTCCGCAGGTGGAGAAGCGCCCCCAGTGTCATCTCGTGCGGCTCGACCCGACGAAGCCGAGAGCACCGATGACGAAGACGACGTCGACGACGAAGACCTCGCTATGGTGCTGGAGGAGCTAATGCAAGAACCCGGGGATGATTGAGAGAGAGAGCGTGTTTTTACATGTGAGTGGTGTGTCATGGATACATAAGCTGGTACGTGTTCGACGCTCCCATGCAAATGGGACATCTGAGCACCTCACTCTCGTGCGCCTGCTTTTTGATTATGTCATCGCAGTCTGTACACAAGCAAACGTGGTGGCAGTTGATGAACATTACGTTGCTCGCTGCGTCTTTGCACGCACAACACAGCGGCACCTCGGTACCCGCGGCGACCTTCTCCCGTCGTGGCTTTGCTTTGTCTGGCGCGGACGCACTGGACTTGCTCCGCGCGCGCTTCTTCGTGGGCGGTTGCTGCTGCTGCTGCTGCTGCTGCTGCATCTCCTGCAGCTGCTGCTGCTGTTCCAGTTCCATATGCCAATCGTGCAATCGCATTTGTACAGCGAGCAACTCGACCTCGGTCAAGGTGCTCAACAGGCACCACGAACCGGTAGAGACCTCTAGCCATTGTCCACCGCACGCATCAGTGGGATCGCTCGACTGAGCAGGAACGACATCCACAGGAAAGCATGCCATCCGCGCTGTCGCTTCCGCTTCTGTTTCATCGCCGTGCCCTTCCATAAGTTCTTCAAGGGCGCTTACGAGGCCCCTCGGCGGTGCACCTTGAGATCTCCGTAGCTGTTCGGTGAAGAGGGGGAGGATACCATGGTGACCACCGGCGCTCCTGACGATGGTTCTGTCAGCACCATCGTCATCTGACGATGACGATGACGACGACGACGACGACGACGACGACGACGATCCATGATACGGAACGTAGTCGGCCATTGCGCCACCTAGAACTCGTCGATGGTAGACTGGCGGTGGACCCGTAATGTCTACTCCGTTTGCCAAGTACCCACTTGGATTCTCCAAGGCCTGCATCCACAACGGATCGGAAGACGTCACCGGTCCGTACGATGCGACAAGAGAAGACAAAGAAGAAGAAGAAGCAGATGCGCTCGAAGTCAACTGGACCCCGACAATCGCTCCAAGCAATCCGTCTTCCGTGAGGCGTCGACCGATGCTCATGTTGCTCGTGTCGCGTTCGCGTTCGCTGTCGCTGTCACTGCTACTGCTGAACAGGTAGTCATTAAATTGGGAAATGCGGACGCTTCGTCGACGTTGGTACGTGCGGAGAGGTCGTGCTGTCTGTTGGTCTCGCACGATTCGCGGTGCGATTTCTTGTGGTGCCTGTGTCTGTGCCTGTGCCTGTGCCTGCAACCGCGGCGAGCGCCGCTGGCCCGTACGCACCCTCCGACTAGCCGGAGGGGGCATGATCGTGGCGTGTGTGTATGTGTGTGAGAGGGGGGAGTACGGTAGGGGGGGGGGAACGTGCGTACGACAACCTTATTGTTTCTCCCCTCCCATTTCCGGGGTGTGTGTGTGTGGGCGGGGAGAACCGTTGTTTTCTTGTGTGGGGTTGTACGGGGGGGTTCATTACAGCCTACGACACGCGCCTGCCCCACCAATCACAAATGCAACCACCATGGACGCCATGATGAATGACATGCCAATAATGTAAACCGTGTTGGCAGTGAGCCGGCACTTCACGTCGAAGTCAGGAGGGCCAGTCATCGAGATGTTGTCGAGTCCCGCAAGCAAAGGGTTCGAAGCGCGCACGGAACTGCTCGTACAGAAGCTCGGCGACGCAGGCACCGACATCAAGAGGAGTCCGAACAGCAGTGGAGCGATAGCTGGGCAACACGCCCCAACGGATCCGCATAAGGACGCGCAAAAACCTCTCGCGCGCACGGACCCTCCCGGTCGCGCTGGTACCGGTGCTCCGGGTCTTCGCTTCACGGGCATTTTCAATGTGTGCGGATGGGTGG